>Ga0126371_10000346_pt1 | contig 37767 bp, 34 predicted proteins | sample PanSoiMetaPlot_4_FD_110145 | JGI IMG/M metagenome (GOLD analysis project Ga0126371, IMG submission 110145) | Tropical forest soil microbial communities from Panama - MetaG Plot_4 | ecosystem: Environmental > Terrestrial > Soil > Tropical forest > Bulk soil | place: Panama | collected 2016-02-17
TGAGCTTAAGCGTACTCAATCCCACTACGGCGCAAACGATAGAGATGATCCAGAAGCGCACGATGATTTGTGGTTCTTTCCAACCTTTGAGCTCGTAGTGATGATGAATCGGGGCCATGAGAAAGACTCTTTTGCGGCGCAACTTGTAGGAAGCGACCTGAAAGATCACCGACAGAGCCTCCATCACAAAGACGCCGCCGATGATAATCAACAAAAGCTCATTCTTTGTCATCACCGCGACGATGCCGAGCGCCCCGCCCAGAGCAAGAGAGCCGACGTCTCCCATAAACATTTGCGCCGGATAGGCGTTGTACCAAAGAAACCCCAACCCCGCTGCAACCAAGGCGGCACAAAAAACGCTGAGTTCACCCACACCTGCGACATAGGGGATTTGCAGGTATTCGGCATTTTTTATGTTGCCGGTTAAATAGGCGATAATGCCGTAGGTGACCGACGCGACCATAACCGGCCCGATCGCCAAGCCGTCGAGTCCATCGGTGAGATTGACTGCGTTGGAAGCGCCGACGATAACCAATATAGCAAAGGGAATATAAAGCAAGCCCAGATTAGGTCGAATGTTTTTGATGAATGGAAAGCCTATCTCCGTGCTAAATCGTGGATAAAAATAGAGCGCCGTGGCGACCACGAAAGCGACGCCGAGCTGGAGAAGCAGCTTGAGCCGCGGCGTCAGGCCCTTGCTGTTTTTCCGAGTCAGTTTCAAATAATCATCAACAAACCCGATCACGCCGAATGCCACAGTGCCGAAGAGTGCGAGCAGCACGTAAGAATTTCCGATGTCCGCCAGCATCAATGTGGATAGCGTTAGCGCCAGGATAATCAGAGTCCCACCCATGGTCGGCGTGCCGGCCTTGATCGAATGAGAAGCCGGGCCGTCGTCCCGAATCTGTTGGCCGATCTGCTTCTCGGTGAGAGAGCGAATCAACCACGGACCCAAGAGAAAGGACACCGCCAGTGACATGAGTGCCGCCATGGCGGCGCGAAAAGTGATGTAGCGAAATACGTTGAAGCCCGAATAACTGGTGTGCAGTGGAAAGAGAAGATAGTACAGCAACTCTATACTCCGGACATTTGCCCTTTTAGTTGCGCCAGAACATTTTCCATTTTCATCCCCCGGGATCCTTTGAATAGAAGCCAATCACCTTTGCGAACACGTTGCCGCATCTGGGCTGCGAGGTCGCTGTGGTCGTGACCGATGACGATCGTCCCCGATTTCATGCCGGCCCTAAGCGCCCCTTTTCTAACCTCGCCCGCTCGTTCACCTAAAAGATAAAGCCGGTCAATGCCGGCGCGCGCCACATGCCCTCCCAGTCGCAGATGCTGGTTGCGGCTCTGTGAGCCCAACTCGAACATGTCCCCCAAAACGGCGATCCTTTGGCCGTGACAGTCGATGGCAGCAAGCGTCTCAATGGCGGCAGCCATGGAAGCCGGATTGGCGTTGTAGGCGTCGTTGATAACGCCGACTCCCTGCCAATCTTGTACTTGCATGCGCATCGGGAATGGTCGCGCTCGTTGTAGCCCGCGACGAATCGCCGGCAATCCGACCCCGATTCCATAAGCCATCGCCGCGGCGCCCACAGCGTTGACAATGTTGTGTTGGCCCAAAAAACCGAGCCCCACCTCGCAGCTTTGATTCCCGGCGCGGAGTGTGAATGCGACACCTTTGGCGCCTAGCGACCGCCAAGATGCGGCGCGCACTTGACCTCCTTGACCGTAGGTAATCTTGCGGCCTCGGAATTTGCTTGCCAGCCGTCGCACCCACGGATCATCTAGGTTGACTGCAATGGATCCTTCGCGCCGAACAAGGCGGTATAGAGCACCTTTTTCGCGGGCCACTCCAGCCACAGTGTCGAGTCCTTCGAGATGAGCGGCTGCCACCGATGTGATGATTCCCATGTCAGGATCCGCAATTTTAGCGAGCCGCCGGATTTCCCCGGGATGATTGGTTCCCAACTCCACGACCGCCACCTTGTCCGTTTGCCGCAAGCGTAGCAACGTAAGCGGCAAGCCTACCAGATTATTGAAGTTGCCCTCGGTCTTGAGAACTTTTCCCCGAAGCGGTTTGCCCTTCATCGAAGCTTCTTCCAAAATGGCGGCAACCATTTCTTTGGTTGTCGTCTTCCCGTTGGAGCCGGTAATGGCTAAAACTTTGGGAGCGAGTTTTTCTCTACGGTGATGAGCCAAGTCTCCGAGCGCTCGTAAGGTGTTGCGCACGCGCACCACGGTGGCGTCCTGGAGCTCTCCCCTCACGTCGCGGTGAACGATTACGCAGCCGGCGCCGCCACTCACCGCTTCGTTGACGAACTGATGCCCATCCAATCTCTCTCCTTTGAGCGCGATGAAAACCGACCCTTTCTTAACTTTTCCTGAATCTGTCACCACCTCGCGAAAAATTTTTTTCTTTCCCTCACGCTGCATGGTTCCACCTGTTGCCGTTAAGATTTCCTCTCTGCTCCACCTCATTCGTTGTTTTTCTCAAGCGTCTGCGCGCCGGCTGGCTTCGCCGCGAGCCACCTCCCGGTCGTCAAAATGGATTCGTCGCTGCCCGAGGATTTGATAGTCCTCGTGACCCTTACCGGCGATGAGAATCAAGTCGCCCCGGTGGGCCCATCGGAGAGCGATACGAATCGCTTCGCGCCGATCGGCTTCAACGCAATAACCGCGGTCGGTTCCAAGGCTTAAGTCTTGTGTTGCGGGTTCCGAGTCCCGCGTTTTTTGGCTTTCATCTGCGGTTTCGCATCCCGAAACCCGAGACTCTAGACCCGAGACTCGAAACTTTTTAAGCCCCGTCTTTTGGACGCCTGCTTCGATGTCACCGAGGATTTTCAGCGGATCTTCCGTGCGCGGATTATCCGACGTCAAAACGACCAGATCGCTGAGTCTTGCGGTGATCTCCCCCATCAAAGGCCGCTTTCCCCGGTCTCGATCTCCACCGCAGCCGAACACGGTCACAAGTCTCTTCTGCGTCAATGGCCGGACGGCGGCAAGCACTTTTTCCAGGGCGTCCGGCGTGTGCGCGTAATCAACGAGGATCGTTATGCCCAGGCTGTTGTCGACTTTTTCTACTCTCCCTGGGACCGATTTTAATTGTTCAATGCCGCGAAATATCGCCTCGACGGGCAACCCTAAAACGAAACCCACCGCAACGGCGCCCAAGATGTTTTCCAAATTCGCGGCTCCGATGAGGCTCGAGGAAAAACCATAGCGTGTTTGTTTGACCTGCAGCTTGCCCCGGACGCCGGCAACGTCGCTTTGAAGCTCCACTGGGCGAACATCCCACTCGTCTTCCCGGCCGTAACTCCAGGCGTCCAGACCTAAATCACGAACTCGCTTCAGAAGCTCCTTTCCCCTGGGATCGCCACCATGAATAACCGCCGCCTTCCTAGGCTTGGAACTATGCTTCAAATAATCGGTAAACAGCTTACTCTTAGCCGCAAAGTAATCTTCCATGTCCGAATGATAATCCAAATGATCTCGAGATAAGTTTGTGAACAAAGCTATATCGAACTCCAACCCGCGAACTCGTTCCTGCGCCAGCGCATGGGAAGAAACTTCCATAGCCACGGAATCAACACCGACTTGATTCATCTCGACTAGTAACGCTTGCAGGTCGAGGGATTCCGGCGTGGTGTGGTGCGAAGGAGCTTCATGTCCTTTATAGCGATAGTTAATCGTTCCGATCACGCCAGGTGAGAGGCCTGCTGCGGCTAGCATCGATTCCAGCAAATAAGTAACCGTTGTTTTGCCGTTGGTCCCGGTAACTCCGATAAGTCTTACTCGATCACTCGGCCGGCCAAAAAAGTGCGCGCCCCACAACCCCATCGCGCGACGCACATTTTTCACGCGAATCCAGGTTGCTCCTGCGGGGAACGGCCCATGACGCTCCACGACGACTCCGGCTGCACCGCGCTCCAAGGCTGTAGCAATGAACTCGTGGCCATCGACCTGCACGCCAGGGACAGCGAAAAAAATCTGACCCGGATTCACCTTGCGTGAATCGTAGGTGAGGCCTGTTACCTCTTGATTCAGATCACCCTCAGCCTCGGCCACCTCGTCCAACGCTAAAAACTCCGTAAGACGCATCGCCGCTAACCTTGCAGGTTTAGCAGCAACACTGCGTCGCCGCTCCAACGACCGCCCGGCGCCGGTGATTGTTTGACGACGTAACCGTTGCCTAGCATTTTTACCTTCATCTTCATCGTTCGCGCTTTTTCCACTGCTTCACGCAGACTGAGACCGACAAAATCAGGCACCGCTGAAAAACTCCCATCGAGAGCAGCTTCATCGATTTTGTTGGGCGCGCGCCGGAAGGGCGCTTCTACCTGGCCCACAGCGGATGGGGTCAGGTCCGGCTTTTGGGGTGCCACAGCAAGTTGGCGCAATGCCCCACGAGCGATATTCCTAAAAACCGGAGCGGCCACTATGCCGCCGTAGACGCTCACTTCCGGCTCATCCACCAGAACCAGAACAACCAACCGCGGTGCATCTGCAGGGACAAAGCCGACAAATGACGCGACCCGTTTTCTCGCCGCATATCCTCCGTGCGCGAGATCGGCTTTTTGCGCCGTACCGGTTTTGCCTGCGACTTCAAAACCCTCCACGTTTGCCATCACACCCGTACCCCCCTCATTGGTAACCTCCTTGAGCATTGACGCCAGCAATCGCGCCGTCTTTTCGGAGATTACGCGTCGTACCACGTGGGGCTGATTCTCGAGCAATACTTCTCCGCCAGGGCTGACTACGCGACGAACCACATAGGGGCGCATAAGAAAACCGCCGTTGGCGACAGCAGCGTAGGCCATCGCCATTTGCAATGGAGTTGCCGATATACCCTGGCCAAAGGCATGAGTGGCAAGATCGATCGCCGACCAAGACTCCGCGTTGCGCAGCAAACCGGGAACCTCTCCTGGCATATCGATCCCGGTGATTATGCCGAAACCAAACTTCTCAATGTACTTAAAGTAGCGATCTTTCTTGAGCTTCTCCGCAACCTTGGTGAAGCCGATGTTGCTCGATACCTGGAGGATCTTATAAAAGGGTAGCCATCCGTAGGAGTGCGTGTCATGGATAATCTTTCCCGCGTAAGCGTATTTTCCCATCTCGCAATAGAAAAGATCTTCTTTACCGACGACTTCTTCCTCCAGCGCCGCCGCGGCGAGGATGGTCTTGAACGTGGAGCCGGGCTCAAAGCTATCTGCCACCGCGCGATTGCGTCTTTGCTGCGCCGACTCCTTGGAAAAATTATTCGGATTGAACGAAGGAAAATTGGCTAACGCGAGTACCTCGCCGGTGAAAGGCTCCATGACAATGGCCACACCCGCCTTGGCGCGATTCTTGGTGATTGTCGATTCCAGCTCTTTTTCCGCCAGATGCTGAATAGAGGTATCTAGGGTCAGGTGAATATCCCCTCCAGGGGGGATCTGCACACCCTCCACGCCCTGCACCAGAACTCGCCGTCCAAGAGCGTCCCGCTCGATAACCGATGAGCCCGTCTCACCCCGAATGTAGTTGTTGTAGCGTAGCTCGAGCCCCTCGAGGCCTTCCGAATCGCGACTGACAAACCCCAGCACTTGTCCGGCGAGTTGCCCTTGCGGATAGTAACGATTGGGCTCGAAGAACATGCCGATGCCATCGACATTGAGGGCTTGTATCTGTTCCGCCTCGGGAGGTGCGACTTGCCGCTTGATCCAAACAAAGGGCTTATCGGACGCGATCTTCTGGGCCACGTCCGCAACATTGAGGTTGAGAATTTTGGCGAGCTTTCGGCTCACCGCATCCCCATCCTGAATACGGTGCGGCCGCGCATAAACAGACTGGCTTTCTAAGCTGAGAGCCAACGGCTCGCCAGTACGATCCAACAGCGCTCCGCGTTTAGGCAACACGATCCATTCTTTGAGGTGCTGTCGCTCTCCCAAGCGCTTAAGCTTCTCACCTTGGAGCACCTGAAGTTGGAAGGCTCGGCCAGCGACAATAATAAAGACTGACAAAAACAAAACTTTGGCAAACAGCAGGCGGAAGCGGTTAGTTTGAAACGACCGTCTCATGGCAATACGATGACTTGGCCCTTTTCGGGTGGCGCCAATCCCAGTCGCTTGCGCGCCATCGCCTCTAAACGATCAGGCGACGTCAATGTGGCTAATTCTACCGTTAGTTCTCGACGCTCCTGTTCGAGCTGATTCTGCAGCTTACTGGTTGTCGAAAGCACGTATCCCATGTGCACCACTTGCAAGCGCAACCAGACATGCAACAACGCCACTCCCACCAGGCATACCGCCAGCGAAGCCACCGCCAGATTCTGCCGGCGGCGCTGTTTTCGTGCCGCACGGTCCGGCCGTCCGCCTTTTGGAGCGCCTGTTTTTCGCACCTGTACATTCGCCGTGCTGACCATAAAACCGTCAGACTCTCTCGACTGCGCGCAATCTGGCAGAACGGGCGCGGGGGTTAGCGCTAAGCTCTTTTTCAGATGGCGTCATAGGGCGCTTCGTGAGGAGCTTTACTTTCCGACTCCAGCCACATTGGCACACCGGCGTTCGCGGCGGGCAGAGGCAGTCGCGGTCCCACACGCGAAAGGCCGCTTTTACCAATCGGTCTTCCAATGATTGAAATGAAATGATAACCATCCGGCCCTTTGGCAGTAGCAGTTCGTAACCCTTTTGCAGGAATCGGTCCAAGTGATTCAACTCGTCGTTCACGGCGATCCTCAAAGCCTGAAAGGTTTGGGTAGCGGGATGGAGCTCCCGGCGGCCTTTTTTGACACTTGCAATCAGCTTGGCAAGCTCGTCGGCAGTTTCAAGAGCCTTGATCTGTCGAGACGCCGCAATGGCCAAAGCAATTCTGCGAGCCTGCGGCTCCTCACCGAAGTCCCGTAGAATCCTTTCCAAGTTGGCAACCGAAAACCTATTGACAACTTCATAGGCATTCAGGGATTGACGGCGGTCCATTCGCATATCCAGCCTTGCTTGCGACCGAAAGCTAAAGCCCCGCTCCGGCGATTCCAACTGATGCGATGAAACGCCGAGATCCAAGAGCAGTCCGTTTACGGTGTGCCAATTTAGTTCAGCCAAGATTTCTTTGGCTGCCGCGAAGCTCGCCTGTCTCGTCTTCAGACGCGTTCCGAATCTTTGCAGGCGGCTTCGGGCCGCGTTGACGGCCTCATCGTCCCGGTCCAACCCTACGAGTTCTCCGTCGGGGCTGCTCTCAATCAGAATGCGCTCTGCGTGTCCTCCTCCCCCTAACGTTCCGTCCAGATATCTTCCGCCAGGCTCAGGCCTGAGAAACCGCGTCACCTCCTGAACCATAACCGAGGCATGTGCAAACTCCATCTAATGACTTGTTCCGTCACCGTCCCAGTCGTCGTCGAAACTCTCGATGGCGTCCTCCAGCGAAGTATACTCTTCAAAGAAACGATCCATGCCGACGACTTTGAAAATATCTCTTAGAAACGGGCTCATCCCCGCGAGCTTGAGGTCGCCATTTAAGTTTCGCAGCAGCTTTAGCCGCTCCAGCAAGACTCCGATGCTCAGGTAATTGATGTGATCCACCGATTTCAAGTTGAGAACGACTTTAGTGCGTTCTTTTTCGATCAACGACCCTATCGCATCCTTGATGCGTATCATCTCGCGAAAATCGATATCTCCGGTCACATCGATCACCGAGATATCTTGTATCGGCTTTCGCGGCATCAGCATCTTCAATCTCCTTTCGTTGATGCGCCTCGTCGATTTGACGGTCTGTCCTAGAGCCCCAAGCCGCCCAAAAGATCGGGGTCTTGCATCAACTTATCTTCCGCCTCAGCGAAAACTTTTTTCCAAGTTTCTCGATCCCACACGCGAAATTTTCCCAGAGCTGAAACCAAAACCACGTCCCGCTTGAGGTTAGCGTATTCCCTTAGCGACGGTGGGATAAGAATACGCCCTTGCTTGTCGACGACGCATTCAGACGCACCGCCAAGGTAGTAGTTCTGAAGCACCACCATACGCGAATCAAATGCGGGCTTTTTGCGAATTTCCTCTTCCAGATGAACCCACTCGTGGATGGGATAAACATCGAGGCAACGTGAGCCGCCTACGGTAAAGTTTGTTATGACGATGCGTTCATCTCCCTTGCCGAGAAGCAACTCGCGGAGTTTTGCCGGTATGCTAAGACGCCCTTTTGCGTCTAGGGTATGTTCAACATTTCCACGGAACATGCTCAGCGGATCCAAAGTAGGACTGAAATGGGAAATATTCCCACTTTATCCCACCTAGGCGCCACTTATATTTTACTTAGTACTAAGTTGTCAATAAGAATCACGATTTTTTGGAGATTTTTGAGCTTTTAATTTTAGGGCAATCAATACGTGGGCCTAACCACAAAGGTCACTACCACATATTGTTTGCCGTCAACCGGGGGTTCGAAGGGCGCAAAGTAGGCTAAAGTGGATCGATAAGCCGGATTCTGTAATGACTTCTAATGGAAGTCACAGCGATCATTCATCTTGCCCCGCAATTGCTCGCGGGATCAAGCGACCTTACCCGAGGGTTATGGGCGGACCACCCAACCCTCCTATTTGGTCTTGCTCCAGGTGGGGTTTGCCAAGCGTCCATCATTACTGATGGACCGGTGAGCTCTTACCTCGCCTTTTCAACCTTACCCTAAGCGTTAGGCTTAGAGCGGTATGTTTTCTGTGGTACTTTCCCCCGATCACTCGGAGCCGCCGTTAGCGGCCACCCTGTCCTCTGGAGTCCGGACTTTCCTCCCTCCCATCGGGAAGGGCGATTGCTTGATCCGCTTTAGCCCAAGGAACGCTGCTTGAGTGCATCGTCGATGCCTTGGTTAGCCAATCGATCGGCTAACTTGTTTAGTTCTCGCGGCACGTGAACAATCTGAACGCTATCAAATTGACGCAACAAAGTCATGGCCCGTTCAAAAAGGCGCTTGAGCTTTTCGTCTTTGACTCGATACTCGCCATTCACCTGGCGCACCAAGAGTTGCGAATCGCTTTGCACAATTATTCTTTTTCTGCCTAGCTGAATGAGCGCCTCTAGTCCCATCAGCAAGCCTTGATACTCTGCGACATTGTTGGTCGCCTGACCGAGGTACCGGCTAAGTTCCCTCACTACGGCTCCAGTTTCGTCATAGATAACGGCTCCACATCCGGCAGTTCCCGGATTCCCTCGCGCTGCACCATCGACCATCAAGAGCCATTTGCCGTTTGTTTCAGTCACGCCATGCTCCACAAAGATCTCGGCTTTCGTTAAGTCTGGGGTGCTAGCCATGCGACCCCATATTCCCTTGGCTTTAGACTGTTTGGAAACAACTACGAATTTACTACCGGCACTTAGGGCAGCAAAAACACGCGGACGAGTAGGATAGCTGATCGTCGTTAAGCGGACTTCTCTTCCACCGGAGGAGGTCTATAATAAAGAATGCGTTGACAACTCGGGCACAGATTAACTTTCTCGCTCTTGATAATTTCGTTCCAGAGCTGTGGCGGAATATTCATGAAACAGCCTTGGCAAATTCCCCCCGCCACCTCTACCACCGCCGTACCGCCGCGCCGTGAAAAGATCAACTCGTATCGAGACATCAAATCGCGCGTCACCTGGGAAGCGATACTTTGTCGTCGCATAGCAGCTTCGGAGACGGCTTGATCGATACCGGAAATTTGCGCGCGCATCTCGTCTTGTTTTTTCCTCCACTCGTCCTGGATCTTCGCCAGCTCTTCTTCTTTCGATTTTATGGCTTCCTTTATGCCCTCGATTTCCTCCATCATCGTGATGAGCGCTTCTTCCAACTCGCCGTTATTCTGCTTAATCTGCTCAATTTCCCGCTGCAACGCTTGCAGTTCTTTTACATTCTTGATGCGCGCCATCCGCATCCGCCGGTCCATGGTTTTCTTGCTCTCGTCCTGCAGCACTCGGTCTTTCTCCAGGCGAAGCTTTTCCCTTTCTGAATAAGTGGCAGTAAGCAACGAGATTTCTCGCTTTTTTGCTTCAATTTCCTTGTCCTTTGTTTGAAGCTCCCCGAGTAATTCTTGTTTGATGTCGTTTTGCTCTTTTATTTCGCGATCGACCGTCTGCAATGTGGCTAGAATTTCAATCTGTGCGTGCAACTTCTTTTCCCCCGATATGCGCAAAAAAAGAGATGCACCCCTCAGGGTGCATCTCTCTGCTTCGACCGTTTGTCAAGAAATATTGTTCGCTTTTGGTTATGCTCACCGCTCCCGACCAGAACTCCTACATATTTTATTATCTCGATCTCTCACCAATGTCAAAGCGACTTCAGCACCACGCGCGTGAACGGATAGCCCGGCTGTTTTTACTTTAGTCGGCCACGCGCAGGCCCTATCTGATCCGATAGCCCGGCCGATACGGTTGGCTTCTCAGTTGACGAACCCGGTCATTCGTTGTCCTCATCACATCGCCTATCCAGGCTGTCAAATCGTTGACTCTGCTACCGTTGCTTTGTGCGATCTCGGACCATGATCGGCCAACTTGATAATCCGCAATGATATGAGTGATGGATCCCCGGCCCAGATAGGAAAGGCCTCTCAAGGCGGTGTATTGACCGTAACCGACTCGGAGCTGTTGACGCTCTTGAACGATCGTCTGGGGATTTAAACGCAGTTGATAGGCTAGCGCTTCGACGACCGGCCGTTCGCCGTTTTGCTCGCCCACGTAATTGTTGATGGCCTGAATCCTTTTCAATAATTCTCTCTCGGCCATGGCGGTAGGAGAATCGATGGATTCGGGTGAGGGCAATAACTCAACACGGGAGTTTGTCGGTTGATAGTAAGAAAGCGCTTCGGGCATGAACGATCGCAGTTGCTGCACGCGTGTTTCGTACCCCGGATGGGTGGAGAGAAAGGCAGGCGGGGCGCCCTTTTCTTTGCGCGCCATCCGATCCCAAACGTCTAAAGCAACTCGGGGATCATAGCCGGCCTTCGCCATAAGAATCAAGCCGACATGGTCGGCTTCCGACTCTTGGGAGCGGCTGAACGGCAGTATAAGTCCCACCGACGCACCAAGGCCGAGCGCTTGCAGAATTTGCGGATTGATGCCGGAAGCTCCAGCAAGCGCCATGCCCGCCCCCAAGACCTCGGCTTGGCTCATGCGCTCTCCGGCATGGCGCAGCAGCGCGTGCGCCACTTCGTGTCCGAGCACAACTGCCAGTCCCGCTTCATCCCGCGCCATCGGAAAGATGCCGGTATAGACCGCCACCTTGCCTCCCGGAACGCAAAAGGCATTGACCGTTTCCGGATCGTTGATTACCCGGAACTCCCAGCGGTAATCGGGCTTATTCGCGGCCGCCGCGATTCGCTCCCCGACCGTGCGGACCATTCGCAACGCTTCCTGGTCAGACGTTGACACGCTGTCGCGCAATATCTGGCGATAGGCCAGTTGACCCGATGCTACTTCATCAGTTTCCGACACCAGCATAAGCTGGCTTCGCCCGGTATAAGGCGCCGAAACACAACTAGCGATGAAGAGGAAAATGAGAATCAGCGAAACAATCGTTTGCATTTGTCTTCCCGCACAATGCTAGCGCTTTGGCTTTTGGCAATCAACGAACCGGACTGAGCAATTAATCTACACTGAGCGAGGCGTGAACCGCGAAGGAATAGGTCGTTCAAAGTCAAGGGGGCGCTTCGCCCGTCCTGAACTTCGAAGGAATCTTTTCGACCGTGGAACAAGATCGGAGGGGCGCGCAAAAAAGACTCGAGACTAAAGCCCCATCTTCCCAGGATTCATAATGGAGTTGGGATCAAGCGTCTTTTTAATTCGGCGCATGACCTCCAGGCCGTATCCATGTTCTTCAGCCATCAGAGGAGCGAGCTTTACGCCGACTCCGTGAGTATATTCCATGGACCCGCCCAACTTCTGCACCAGACGGAGTAGTTCCTCGACAGTCTCTTCAAGAGCGAGTTGAGGGTCGGGGATCTGGCCCTCTTCAGCTCCCAGGCGCAAGGAGAATAGCTCGGGCTGAACCCAGAGACCGCTTTCCTGAAGCCTCACTCCGTGCTTTTCGATGATAGCTCGCGACGCTCTTCTAAACGGAAGCACCTTCGATGCAGGCAACGCCACATGAATCCAGTCGCGAAAAATTCCATCTTGCCCCCGCTGTCTTCGTTGCCGGCGATTTTTCATAAAGCGTCGGGCAATCACATGACGGTCGCGCCAAAAGCTTTCCACCTCGCGCGGGGGCAGGAGTTTTCCGCCTTCCTGTATGCATATCGCAACCGCGAGCTTCGCCTCCGCCTCAACGATTTCCCGGATGCCCTCAAAAACTAGGTAAAGAGGCGCGCCGGTTTCATCCTCGTCATCGCCGAAGTCGACCATTGCCGGCCGGATCCGCCGGTGAAACAGTTCTTCAATGGCTTTGAATCCCGGCTCGAACGACTGAAATTGGATGCCATACAACTGCCGAGCCTCGGGCTGGGGAAAGATTCTGACCGTCGCTTCAGTGATGATGCCGAAACAGCCCTCACCACCGATCAGTAAAAAATTGAGATTGATCCCGGCCGACGACTTTGATATCCCTCGCGTGCGCAGAATTTCACCGTTAGGCAAGACCGCTTCCAGCCCTAGCACCTGAGCTCCCATCGAGCCGTAGATTCCGGCGCGGTAGCCTACGCTGTTGGTGGAGATAGCGCCCCCCACCGTCGCCACCGGAACGGTCCACGGATCATGCCCTAAGATGAAACCAGCGTGGTTCAATTTCTTATCCAGAGCCTCTAGGACAATTCCCGCCTGCACACGTGCCGAGAGCGCTTCACTATCGATTTCAAGAACTCGATTCATCGCGCGCAGGTCCAGGACGATATTCGGCCGAGTTGACAACGCCCCACCCATCAGTCCCGAACCGCCGCCGTACGGAACAATCGGCACTTTTTCTTCGTTAGCGAGTCGGACAATCTTTTGAACCTCGGACGTGGAGCCGGGCTCCACCACGCAAAGCGGCAGGGTGCTATCGGGCTTTTTCAGCGGATGAAGTCGCCCCTGGCTCAGGGCGTCCCAGGACAATTCGTCCCGATGGGACAACTCGACGCGAACCTTATGTGGCGCGATAATATTAGAAAGTTTTTTCTGAAGATCTGCTTCCGTTGGCTTGCTCAAGGCGCACCCGGATTAGATTACTTAGAGAAGAGTGCCGCGCAGGACCATGGCCGCTACGGTGAAGTAAATCACCAACCCGGTGACGTCCACAAGCGTAGCGACGAAAGGGGCCGACGCGCTTGCGGGGTCGAAACCAAGCCCGCGAAGAATGAACGGCAAAATCGACCCGATCAGAGAGCCCCACATCACGACGCCGATCAGGCTAAGGGCGACGGCCGTTGCCAACAGGAAGTAGTGGTCTCCGTAGGCGTTGAACAACCCCTGCCAAAGAAGAATTCGCGTCAGGCCGATGGCCGCCAGGATCGTACCTAACCCCAACCCGGTAACGAACTCACGTCGAATGACCCGCCACCAATCCCGAAGTCTGACTTCTCCAAGGGCCATGGCGCGAATAACAAGCGTAGTTGCCTGCGATCCCGAGTTGCCGCCGCTGCTGATGATCAATGGAACAAAGAGCGCAAGAACTACCGCCCGCGCAATTTCCGCTTCAAACTGGCCCATAGCCGTGGCAGTGAGCATCTCGCCGAGGAACAAGGCGGCCAGCCAACCGGCGCGTTTTTGAATCATCTTCAACAGTGGAATCTGCAGGTAAGGACCTTCCAGCGTCTCAACGCCGCCGATCTTCTGAATATCTTCCGTCGCTTCTTCCTGGACGACATGGACGATATCATCCACGCTCACGATGCCTTTGATGCGGCCCTCCGCATCGACCACGGGAACCATCATGAGATGATGGCGCATGAAGAGCTGGCTAAGCGCTTCTTGGTCCAAGTCTTCAGGCGCAGAGATGACTTCTGTGCGCATGACTTCTTTGACTAATTTATCGCCCGGAGCCACAATGAGATCGCGAAAAGTGACGACACCCAACAAACGTTCTTCAGGGTCCACGACATAGGCGTAGTACACAGTTTTCTCTCGTGCCCGCGCATCGCGCCGAAGATAGCTAATCGCCTCTCCGACAGTCATGTCAGCCCGAAGTCGCGAGTAGCGAGTATTCATCAGCCCGCCGGCATCATCCTCCGCGTAGTCCAGGAGTCCCTTCACTTCTCTTCGAGTCGAATCGTCCAAAAGGGCTAGCAGACCTTCGCGCTCCTGCTGTGGCGCTTCCTGAATGACGTCAGCGGCGTCATCGGGGGCTAACAACCTCATCCACAACCGCCGTTCGCCCGGTGGCAATGCCAAGATGAGCTCGGCGCGATCCCTTGCACTTAACTGCTGAAAGAAATCATCCGCATCGTTTCTCGGGATGGACTCAAAGCCTTCCACACGCTCATCGATGGAGAGAATGCGCCAAGCCTCGTAGAGTTCCGAGAGGGTAAAGTTTTTTTCTGCCATGAGGCTATCCATCGGCTGAACAATGGGATCAACCCGTTATCCTTACCCATATTGATCAGCCCTTGCAATCGCTGGCAAGGCCAGTTCGCAAGAATTGCGACAAGACGTTTGTGAAATATCAGTGACGCGCTAATAGGCCGGGAATAGACACACCTCGACGTCCTCTGGGCATATGTAGGCTGCAGTTTCCAGCGGGAATTTATGAGTGCCGGCGAGGTGATCGAGCATGCCCGCCCTGCTCCAATAGCCGGCCTGACGAACCGTGCAAAAAAAAGGTAGGTTGGCCCTACAGTCGCTGGGACGTAATAGGAATAGGAGTAAGGCGACACCACGCGGTGATAAAGGGTCGATAGTGATAAGGGTAGTAGAAATAAGTGGGCGTGGCGCTAACACCGTAGGGCTAGCCGCAGAGATACAGCGCCCGGGACGACGCCGACATTGGTCCCTCCTATTGCTCCCGAGACCAACACGATTAGCAAGATCATGATCGCCAGCTGAATTGGCTTCATCTCAACTCTCCCCGGCGGACAAATCCAAGCAAGCTCGCTTAGTTTCATGCGCGCAACCCCATGATTTAGCCCGGCGAAGCGGCTATTTGCCTATTTTGTTCCGGCGGAGTCACCATTAACATACAGTATCCTACCTGGCATCAATGCAGCGTGGGTTTGGAGTCATCATTCTTTCCGCCCGAAACCACCTGAAAGCGCCGCTTTAACCGCGCGAGACGCCGTTGATCCAGGTAAAGCTTGAAACTATCCCACGGATTTCCCGAGCGAAGATAGAGATAGCCGAAAAGCATTCCACCCAAATGAGCCAGATGGGCAATCCCACTTTGGCCAGCCGTGATCGAAGAATAGAAGGCGATGCCGCCGATGATCCATACGAAGTGCTTCATTTTGATGGGAAAAAGAAAATAAAAATAAACGATCTGGTTAGGATAGATCAGCCCATACGCAAGCAAAATACCGTAGATGCCGGCTGAAGCCCCGATGCTAGGGGCGCTTTGGCCGGGTACCAGTACAGCATTCAAAATTCCTCCCCCGACAACCGAGACAAAGTAATATTTAAAGAAGAACTCGGTACCCCACCGGCGCTCCAAGTTGCAGCCGAACATCCAGAGCGCAAGCATGTTGAAAAGAATATGAAACAACCCCCCGTGGAGAAACTGGTAAGTGAAGAGTTGCCACAAGTAAAAATTGCTCCAGACCAGCGACGGCACCAGGCCAAAGAGCATGAAAATTCGCGACTCAAGAAAAGGATCTAAGGAAACCACTGCCACGTTAACGATCACAAAAACTGCGACGTTGACAATCAGCAAGAGTTTAACCGCTGGTGTGACGCCGCCACCGTCAAAGCTCATATATCTCGTTCGATATTGCATTCTTTTAAGCTTAACGTTTGAGTGTTCGAATTGAAAGTTTATTTCTAGAATTCAGCAAAACTCATCCACCCAAGTAGGCCTGACGCACTCTGTCGTTGCCGGCCAGATCCCTCGATTTTCCTTCCAGTATCACCGAGCCCGTCTCCAGCACATAGCCTCGATGAGAAATCGCCAGCGCCATGGCCGCATTCTGCTCCACCAGCAGTACCGTGACTCCCGCGCGGTTAATCAAACAAATATTATCCACGATCTGCTCGACAATCTTCGGCGCGAGTCCCATGGAGGGTTCGTCGAGCAGCAGCAATTTGGGCTGTGCCATCAGCGCCCGCCCGATGGCGAGCATCTGCTGCTCTCCGCCGGATAACGTCCCGGCAATCTGCTTTCGCCGTTCCTTCAATCGAGGAAACATGGTGAACACGTAATCGAAGTGACGACCAAGGGAGCCTGGGTCGCGAACGTAGCCGCCGATTTGAAGATTTTCGAGCACGGTAAAGCGCGGAAAGACTCTTCTTCCCTCGGGCACGTGGGCGACGCCGCGCCGGACAATTTCATGAGGACCGATGTTTTCTAAAGAATTACCTTCGAGTTCGATGGTGCCCTGTCGCGGTCTTAACAATCCCGAAAGCGTTTTCAGCGTCGTAGTCTTGCCCGCACCGTTGGCGCCCAGCAGCGTTACCAGTTCGCCTTTTTCAATCGTGAACGAAACGCCTTTCAACGCATGGATGGCGTCGTAGTAAACATGCACGCCCTTAACGCTGAGCATGCTCAACCCATGCCCCTTGCCCAAGATAAGCCTCGATCACGCGCGGATCCTGTCGTACCTCGTCGGGATGGCCCTCGGCGATTTTCTCGCCGTAGTCCAACACATGCACGCGATGGGAAATGCCCATCACAACGCGCATATTGTGCTCGATGAGAAGAATCGCCCTGACATAGGATCCGATGAGCTGTTTGAACAGCGCCATTAGGGATTGCGCCTCCGTGGTATTCATCCCGGCTGTCGGTTCGTCGAGAAGCAGTAGCTTCGGCTGGGCCGCCAAAGCACGGGCAATCTCGAGCCGGCGTTGCTCGCCGTAGGAAAGCTGATGCGCCCATTCCCCTTCCCTGCCCGCAAGCCCCGTGAGCTCGATGAGCTCTGTGGCGCGCCGGCGCGCCTCTTCCTCCCGTAGTTGGCAATTCTTGGTTCGCAAAATGATTTCCGTAAGCCGCAGATGCAGGTGCGAATGCATGCCGACAAGCACGTTTTCGAGGACGGTCATATGCGAAAAAAGCCGGATGTTTTGAAATGTCCGACTGATGCCCGCGCTAGTGATCTTGTCCGGCTTCAATCCAACCAGCGAACGATTCTGAAACTCGATTTCTCCCTCGTCCGGTGCATACAGGCCGGTTAGCGTATTGAAGAGCGTGGTTTTCCCGGCGCCGTTGGGTCCGATTAGGGAAGCAATCATCCCATCATCCACCGTAAGATTGACCCGGTCGAGCGCCTGCAGGCCGCCGAATCGTTTCGATAGATCACGCAGCTCCAGCAACGCCACGCTAATTCCTCTTATCTTGCCGGGGCGGGAGAATACCCTGCGGCCGAAAGATCATCATGACAATCAAAATCAAACCAAACACCATGCGTTCATATTTGGCCGGTTCGAATTGCACCGGAATTTGATCCAAGGCAAAGCTGCCCAAAAACGGCAACGACAGCACCGCTCCCGACTGACGCACCGAATTGAGCCAGAGAGACAGCCCCTTCAGCAGCTGCAAGTTAAGAATCGTAACCCCGGTGGCGCCCAGGATTGCGCCGGGGATCGATCCCATGCCGCCGAGGATTACCATCGCCAGGACACCTATCGACTCCATGAAAGTAAAGCTTTCCGGATTGATAAATACTTGCTTGGCCGCAAAAAGCACACCGACGGCTGAGGCGAACGATGCGCCCACCGCGAACCCGAGGAGTTTCATTCGAACCACCGGAATCCCCATCGCTGCCGCCGCGATCTCGTCGTCTCGTATCGCTTTCCAGGCACGCCCGATGCGCGAATCCTCCAACTGCCGGGTGACGAAAATAATAATCAGCACGAGAAAAAGCACAAGAAAGTAGAAATAGAGCGGATAGAGTTTAGCGGCGGCGATTTGCGCGCCGAAAAATTCCAGCGCCGGTTGAAAGAAGAGCGGCGGCTTTTCTATGGGTGAGATGCCCTTGGGACCGTTGGTGAAATTGATGGGTTTGTCGAGGTTGTTGACCAGAGCGCGCACTACCTCGGCAAAGCCGAGGGTCACCACGGCGAGATAGTCGCCGCGCAGACGCAGAACCGGCAATCCCAGCAAGACCCCGGTCATCGCCCCCACGACAATACTAAATACCAGGAATATAAAAAACCAATACGGCGCCAATGGGAAAAAGCCGCCGGCGATAAACTCATTAGCCTGAGGCGAGCCGAAGATGGCCCACAGATAAGCGCCGATCGCGTAGAAGGCGACAAACCCCAGGTTGAGCAGCCCCACAAAACCGACCACGATGTTCAAACCTAGGGCCAGCGCCACATAGATGCCAACTTGCACTGCGACTTCCAGGTAATAAGCGTTGATAAAACCCAAAATCGGCAAGAGGACGAGCAGTACCATGGCACCCAAGATAAATTTCATCTTGGGCTGAGCGGGCAAGTAATAGATCAGTAGCAGAGAGCTTTCAAAGAGCAAGAAGGCCAGCACTGACTGTGGGTGAAGATAAGCCAGAACGCTACTTACGACAATGTAAACCAACACGCCGATGGGCGCGACGGAACCTTTCACCCCCGCTCCTCCCGGACCTTCTCGCCGAGCAACCCTCGCGGGCGAAAGATAAGAATAAGAATGAGCACGACGAAGGCGAAAACATCTTTGTATTCCGCTCCGAACGCTCCATTGGTAAGAATAGAAAGATAGGACCCCGCCATCGCTTCCAGTAGCCCTAGGACCATTCCACCCAACATCGCGCCGGGAATATTGCCGATCCCTCCGAGCACCGCCGCTGTAAAAGCCTTGAGGCCGGGAAAAAATCCGCTATAAGGATTAACCAAGCTATAGTGGAGACCGAAAAGAACTCCCGCCAATCCACCCATGGCGCCGCCCACGAAGAAAGTGAGCGCGATCACACGATTTACCGGGACACCCATCAGCGACGCTGTATCGGGATCCTGGGCCACGGCGCGAATCGCCGTTCCCACCCGCGTGTGATTCACGAAAAGATAAAGTCCCAGAAGCATAATAAGGGCGGTCACGACGACCAGAATCGACTTCACAGGCACCACGAGGCTTGCCGTCAGGGGCACAGTGCGATCAAGAATCTCCACTGTGGGATAGGTGAGATAAAAGGTGTTGCGCCAGAGACTCTCGAAGAGTCGCAGTCCGTCTTGCAGAAAAAAAGAAGCGCCGATGGCGGAGATAAGCGCCACCAGCCGCGGGCTCCCTTGCAGCGGGCGATAGGCGACGCGTTCCAACGCCATGGCGGCAAAGCCGCTAACCACCATCCCGGCAACGATGATGAGCAACAAAACAAACGCCGGATTGAGCGTCGCGAGTTGTCCAGCGCTCTGCAAGAACAACAGAATCTCTACGCCGACGAAGGCGCCGAGAACGAAAATCTCGCTGTGGGCAAAATTGATAAACTCGAGCACGCCGTAAACCATGGTGTAACCCAACGCGATGAGCGCATACATGAAGCCCAGCACAATGCCGTCCACGAGCACTTGCGGCAAGATTTCCAGCGCCAAGTCCAAAACGACGATGACCTTCCAAAATACGCTATGCTAACAAATCCTCGTTTCTGTGGCTACTCTTTTGAATCGCCGAAGCATAAATCGGCGACTGCCTTTGACCTCAACAGAGATTCGTCGGCTTCGCCTCGAAATGACAGGCAGCGACTTATTATTCCTAAACCATCAATTGTATAGCGAAGAGTCTCGGTGCGGAAACTTGCTTCTCTTATCGAAAACACCGCCGTTGGTATATAATTACTTTCCCATATGTCTTGCGCCCAGAAACCACCTGTATTGCCCTGCAGTGATTTTCGCCGTGGTCGATTCTTCTCAGGAGCCGCCGCGTGAAAAAATTTCTGGGCATCGGCATCGGTATAATCGGATTATTGATTGGAGCCGTGCTAGTTGTGCCGGCTTTCGTCGATCTGGGCATCTTCAAGCGGACCTATCTTCCGATTATCGAAGAAGCCATACGCCGGCGCGTCGATGTCGGCGAGGTCCGTTTGAGCCTTATTCCGACGCCTTCGATTCGGCTATCGAATCTGAGAGTCTCCGACAGTCCGGCGTTTTCGGACAATACTTTTTTCGCTACCCAGCAACTGCAACTCCGGCTCAAGCTTTGGCCGCTCCTTCTGGGACGCTTCGAGGTCACGGAATTTGTCCTTGAAAAACCAGTCATCAATCTGCTGAAGAAACCCGACGGTACTTTTAACTATGCTGATCTTGCCGACAAAGAGATTCCCCTTGCCAAAAAATCCGCGAGCAAAAAGAAAAAAACTCCCTCCAAGCCGCAAGAAACTCCGACTTTACCTTTTGTCGTGCCGAGCCGTATGCGCATTAAAGACGGACAGCTGAACCTCGAAACAAAAGGGCAAAAGCCGGTGGTGATCAATGGAATAGATTTGTTCGTGCGGGATTTCACCAGCGACGAGCCTTTTCCTTATCGAGCGTCGTTTAGCTATCCGGGGCTGAAAACCGTCGCATTGGAAGGCTGGCTTAGTTACCAGGAAGAGCAAGCGACGCTTAAACTTAAAAAAAATCATCTCAAAGTTGAAAATCTCCTGCTTCCAGTCGAGGGAAACGTAAGCCATCTGTCGACGGCGCCCCTTGTTAATCTGAGTTTGTCGAGCGATAGCCTGGACGCTAAGGCAATTTTTCAAGTTCTGTCAGTGTTTGGACTCGCACCGCGGGACACGGAAATCTCCGGACCCATGGGATTAGATATAACCCTGAGCGGACCATCCAGCAGGATGGTGACCCAGGTTCGAGGCCAGTTCAAAGGAGTGCGGGTCGACGGCAAGCGGGCGTTGAAAGGAAATTTGAATGGAGAAGTATTTGTCAAGCTTCCACTCGGAGGAACATCGGCAAGTCGACGCTTGCAAGGAGATGGCAAGCTGGTCGCTAAAGACGGCGAACTGACCAACGTCGATCTGATCAAAAAAGTCCAGCGGGTTACCGGCCTCATCGGTCTCTCGAAAGAGCAGAGCCGTGAAGTAACAACATTTAAAACCCTGGAAACTGATTTCATTGTCGGGGAGGGCGTCGCGGAATTTAAACGGATCTATATGGTGAATCCCGAGATGGAGGTCCATGGCAATGGCACGATGACGCTGGAGCATGCCGCGTTAAACATGGGCATCGAGACCGCGCTCTCGCCTCAAGTGACGGGTCGAACCGGCAAGGGAAAAACCATGGCGTTTTTCAAAGACAGTCAGGGGCGGATCGTTGTCCCTTTGAAGATAACGGGACCTGTTGAAAATCCGGCCGTGAACCTAGACGTTGAAAAGTTGGCCCAAAAAGGCATGACTCAATCTATGGAAAAGAGCGTGGGTTCTTTTTTCAAGCAGCTGTTCCGCGGCCGATAACTTGGTCATTGCCCCGCCGGCGTTTCACTTAGAATGAGACTCTGGAGACTCTTTCCCTCCAGCACCTCGGCCGTGGAATTTTCCACGTCGAGCAGCAATTCGTCAATTGCATCATCCTCTCTGCTCCGCTTGCCCACCTGAGGAATCGTTCTCCTGCCGCCGTTCCTCACGCAATCCAGAATTTCCTTGATGCTGATCGTTTCAGGATCCCGGCTCAAGACGAAGGTATCAGCTTCCGCCAACAGCAGCGCCAACCGAGCTCGCTGAAACATATCCATGAAGTCCTTCACTAGGTTCGCAGGAATTCGCAGTTCGGCGCCCAATTCCGAAACATTCATGGGATCGAGTCCATGATAAAAATTGCGCCCCACCAAACGCATCAGTTGCAGCCCCAGCTTCTCACGTCCTGCCACGGTATCGCTAAGAACCGCCTGTTCTCCAGTGTAATAGTCAACGTGCTGACAAGCGTAGGCCACCTGCGCGCCCAGCAGAATGATAAGCCACCCGGCCTGAAGCCAAAGAAAAAAAAGCAAAAGAACCGCAAAGCTGGAATAAATCGCATAATAGTGCGTTGATGAGGCGACGAATACCGCAAAGCCCCATCCGACCGTTTGCCACAGAATGGCCGCGACCAATCCACCGACCAGCGCGGCGGACAACTTTACATGGGTGTTAGGAACGAAGATGTACATAAAACTGAACGCGCCCCATAACGTCAGATACGGCACCAGTTTCAAGAAGCTCAATATGACCGTGCCGAAGGGTTCGAGGGACATCAGCTTCTGAACGAACGCATTGCTTTGTAAGGTTGCGGTTATCGTCAGTGCCGCTACTACCAATACCGGACCCACCAAGATAACGCTCAAATAGTCACTGAATTTGCGCACAAAGCTGCGCGGTGACTTGACGTGCCAAATATAGTTGAAAGCCTGTTCGATGGTCCCCATTAACGAAAGCACGGTGAGGAAGAGTGTGACCAAACCAACACTGCCCAAAGCGCTAGCACTCATCTTATCGACAAAGCCGATCAGATAAGTGGTGATCTCCTGTCCCTTTTCTCCGAGCGGGGACAGCGCCTCGGTGAACGCTGGCTCCATCCGATTGTGAACTCCTAAACCTTTGAGAATGGAAAAGATGACGGCCAGCAGGGGGGCGAGAGAAAGAAGTGTTTTGAAGGCCAGGGCCATGGCCTGGAGTTGCACCTGATTCGCAATAAAGTCTCGCGCCACCATCACGACGATCTTGACCAGAGAATAGAGCAACCGTTTGAATCGGGTAAGATCGGAGGGCTTGACGTCCAAGAACTGATCGATGACCTTGTTTTTCAGATCTTGAATGGATCGTTTTCTTGCTCGCGCTGGCATATTCATGGCAAGGTCTAATGTGGATTATTCACACAACCGCGGCGCAAACCTCTCTGGTCGAGGCAATGAGTCTTCATGTTAGAGGTTCAAGGTTGAACAGAGCATCGTGCCTGGAGTGTAACAGCTTTGGCTCGATGCGACAAAGGAATTTTGTCGGTTTGACAACCATAAACTCCGCTCGATATTCTTCGCCTCGAAACGAAGACAAACTCGAACCCCGTGGCGACGCCGACTTCACCGAGCGACAAATCTTCTCCACTCCGACCGTCTCGTGAGCTTACTCTCTCCGGTTTGGTCGCGGTCACTTTTTTCTGCGTGGCCGGCGGTGCATTCGGATTGGAAGATGCCGTTGGCGCCTCCAGTCCGTTCGTCGTTCTCTTGGGTATTTTGCTCCTGCCCTGGATTTGGAGCTTCCCCACGGCGCTCATGACGGCTGAGCTTTCGGCTGCGATGCCGGAAAACGGCGGGTATGTCATCTGGGTCGAGAAAGCCTTCGGCAGATTTTGGGGATTTCTAGAAGGCTGGCTGAGTTGGCTTTGCAGCTTTGCCGACAATGCTCTCTATCCCGTGATGTTTGTCGATTACCTAGCCTATCTTCGCGGCGACATGTCGCCGTTTGAGCGTTGGACGATCGGCGCGGGCGTAATAAGCGCTATGACGTGGATAAACATTCGCGGCATTCGTCTCGTTGGGTGGACCTCTATGGTATTCACGCTGCTGGTGCTCGCGCCTTTTGCCGTTCTGGTGCTTCTCGGGGCGCCGCAGATTCAACCCTCTGTGTGGCTCAATCGTACCGGCGCTATCGATTGGGCCGTGCTCTTGAGCGTTTTGCTTTGGAACACGTCCGGTTGGGACAATGCCGGCTGTTGCGCCGGAGAGGTAAAAAATCCTCAGCGCACTTATCCGCGCGCTATGGCCGCTGCTGTTCTGCTCGTCACACTCGCTTACCTGCTGCCGGTGGCCGTGGGCGTCGGCATTGATTCGAACTGGTCGTCATGGAAGGAAGGTTATTTTCCCATTGTCGCTGCCCGAATTGGCGGAAGCTGGCTGGGCGCGTGGCTGACGGTCGCAGGTCTGATTAGCGCGGCAGCGATGCTCAGCGCGCTCCTTTGCACATCAGCCCGTGTCCCCTACGCCATGGCTGAGCGCGGCATGCTGCCTCAACGACTTGCAATGTTGCACCCGCGCCACGCTACCCCGTGGATTTCAATCACGGTGAATAGCGTTGGGCTCGCCATGCTCATCCCGTTTTCATTTCAAGATCTGATAGAGATTGACATGTTTCTCTATGCAGCAGCTCTGGTGCTGGAATTCGCGGCTTTGATCTGGCTCCGTGTCAAAAAGCCGGAGATGCCGCGTTCCTATAGCGTCCCCTATGGACTGCCCGGCGTCATCGCCATCAGCATTCCGCCGCTTGTTCTTTGCCTCGCGAGCATCGCGCTTTCCAACAACGCCACACGATACGTCAGCCTGGGCGGCATCACGGCGGGTCTTATCGTTTACTGGTGGAGATGCAAACTGAGCGCAGCGCGGGAAACGGAGCCCGCAGCGACAGTGTAGACAAAAAAGTGACCTCGAATATTACGCAGTCGGAGTGTCTTTCGTGACGATTGCCGCTTGATCGCCCAGCTTCGTCCGGTTTCCGATGTCTCGGCTTGGAGCGGAGCAAGAAACCGATCCACGAACCGAAGGCTCCGATAGAATTTACGTTTAATTGGCGGCAATGATGGGCGCGTCACTTTACTGTTGCTGGATGCCTGAGCGACGAGCGATGAAATAGTAAACGATGGCCACCGAAACCAGGATCGCGCTCCAGATCACGCTGAAAGCGGCCAGTTCACCCACCTGCCCATTCTCCCAAAGCTCGTAAATGGCGACCGAGACCACCGGTGTTTGCGGGCTCACCAGCAAAATAGACATGGAAAGCTCTTTGGCCGAAAGCAGAAAGACAAATACCCAACCGCCCAGAAAAGACGGCGTAAGCAGCGGTAAGATAATGCGCCGCATACAGTTCGACCACGACGCTCCTGCGGTATAAGCGGCTTCTTCCAATTCGCGATGAAGCTGGAGCAAGCCGGAATGCGTATAGCGAATGCCATAGGGAATGTAGCGGGTGACAAACGCAACTAGCAGAATCCACAACGTACCGTAGATGGGGATCGGCACGAGAAGATAAAAGCGCAGGATTGCCAATCCCATGACAATGCCCGGAAACAAGAGCGGCAGAGTCGTCAAAAGATCGAGCAACCAGCGGCCGCGCAGTTTACTGCGGACGAGGATCCAGGAGGCAAGCGTCGTCAAGGCCATCACCAAGGTTGCGCTGCCGAGGCCAAGTAGCATGCTGTTTTTGATAGAGTCGGTAATTTTGGGATAGTGGATCGCCGTGATGTAATTTTTCAAAGTGAACAGTGACATTCCTTCGAACGAGGGCTGAATATAGAACGGCAGTAGTGAAGCCCAGAGGATGATAAAAAACGGCAGCACGAGCAAGACGAAGGAATACAAAAGCAGTCCGGCGGCCGCCAAGCCGCGCCACTTTCCGAGATTGATGAGCGCCGGACGATAACCCTTTCCGGTCACGGTTTGAAAGCGGTCGCCTTCCCGAGTGACGCGGAAATAAAGATACAACGTGCCTGCCACCACGAGCATGAGGAGCACAGAAAAAGCTCCAGCGCTGCCGTACTGGGCCGGCAATTTTTGCGCGTCGAGATAAATCGACGTGGTGAGCACACGGACATCGCCGGGCAACCCTACTAAAGCGGGAATTTCGAATGATTCAAACGACCGAATAAAGATCAGCAACATGACGGAAAAAAACGCCGGCAACAACAGCCTGAGCGAGATCCGCCGCAGTGTTTGCCAGACCCGCGCGCCACAGGCGGCCGACGCCTCTTCGAGGGAAGGATCCATGGAGCGAAACGCCGCCGCCAGCATAAGAAACACAAAAGGCGACCAAAGCAGTGATTCGACAAAAATCATTCCCCACATCGAGTAAACGTTCACCACCGGTTCGGTTTGACCTAGGAATCTTTTGAGCCAGAAATTCACCGGACCTGCTTTTCCCAGCAGAAGTAGCCAACCGATAGTGTACAGGATGAAAGGCGTACCGAAGGACGCAAAAGCCGTAAAGTATCCCAAGCCGCGGAACGGTGCATCCGTTCGCGTCACAATCCAGGCAATCAGGCCTCCTAATATAGTCGCCAACAGCGCGCTGCCCACGGAGAAGTACAGGGTGTTCAAAAAAGGTCCCACGACCTGAAGCTCACGGAAAAGATCCCGATAGTAGCGAAACGTAAACTCATCGATTTCGCCGGTGAGCTTGGTTGTGAACAAACTGGTTTGCACAACCGAATAAAGCGGTGGCAAAACCAGATAGGCGGTTACGGCGGAGACAATAATCATCACCCATGTCTCCACGTCGAAATGAGCAAGCGCCCGCGGTCCGATCAGGCTGCGCGCCTCCCGGGCTTGGCGGGATTTTAGAGGTAGATCGAAAGTTTCGGATGACGGCTGTTTGGCCATTAGAGTAATCGCCAAGAGGAAGCTAGTCGCAGTGGCCCGAACTTGTCAAGGTTCGAAAACGCTAAGAGAGATATTCTTTGGCAAAACTGGCTCGTCCGATCTGAAGCGCAAAAGCTGCGACGAAACCTGAGTCCGGAAATGAAGCAGGGTATCCACGGGAATATTCGTCATCCCTTCACAAAATTGTTTTGGAAATATTCTACCCAGTCATTGCCTTTTTCGAACTGTAAATCCGGAGTCATGTACAATGCCTTGTTGAAGCGGCCCCCACCCGGCTTCAAATCTGCCTGCTTCGCGGGCACTTTCGGATGAGATGGCAGATAATTGGATTGTTGAAAAACCTTTTGGCCTTTCTCTGATAAGACGAAATCCAGTAGTAACATCGCCGCATGGGGATGGGGAGTGTATTTTGCCAACGCAATAGTTTGGATCGTCGCTGTCACCGGCTCTATGGCAAACCAGTCCACCGGCGCTCCCGCTGTTTTGCTGATATACGCATGATGGTTGAAGATATGGAGCGCGATGGGAAATTCACCGGCGATGGTCAAATCGAGAATTTGCCGGTTGCTGGCAGTGCTCTTGGCGATGTTTTGACCTTTGAGTTTCTGCAGATAAGCCTTTCCCTTTTCCTGTCCCATGGACATGAGTACATTGCCGATGAAGATCGGCGCTCCGGAGCCCCGGCTGGTCGACCACATCATTTGACCTTTCCAACGCGGATTCAGTAAATCCTCATAGGTTTTCGGAAGCTCATTGGATTTGACCATCCTGGTATTATAGCCGGGAGTCAAAAAATAGAGGTTGGTCGACCCCCAGAAACCTTGAGGATCTTTCAACTCAGCTGGATAGTCGGCCAAAAATGGGGAATAAAAGCGCTGCAAGAAACCGGCCCGCTGGACCATAACGGGCGATACCGTTCCGTCCACGAGATCGACGTCATATCTTTTCGCCTGGTATTCGGCGAGCAGTCTACGCACCAAGTTCTCCGCGTTACCGCGATAGAATTCAATTTGCATGAAGGGATATTCTTTTTCGAAGGCCTCTTTCACCGGTCGCACCACCTGATCGACGATCAGCGTCGTGTACCACATTATCTTGCCCTCTTTCTTCGCTCCCTCGACGAGAATTTTCTGGCGGTCCGCCGATTTGAGCAGCGCGATCTCTTCTATCGATGCCGTCGCTGCCGGCTGCGCAAAAAACAACGCCACCAAGCCAAAAACAGCAAATGAGTTCAAACAAGCGCTTCGCTGAGTTGTCATCCTGATTTCTCCTTCGAGGCCGAGTTCATTTTCTCCCGACGACCTAGGCGGCTGGCCGTCACAGGAAGCTAGTCTTAGAGCCGTCGAGTTGTCAAGGTTCAAAGGGCTGCTTGTCAAAGGGCTGCTTCGACGGTCGCTGATAACAGCGACCGACATAGTCCTCGTGTGGCTCAAATCCCAAGTCTTTCTTCCGAAAGAATAAGACCATTATCCCAGGACCCCCGCCGCACTAAGCACGGGGTGGACGCTTGTCAAGTAGTTGACGGCCCCAAGGGCCGTGCTTACCTTCTGACCATAAGGAGGTAACTACTATGGAATTAGTAAGATGGGAACCATTTGCGGGTTTTGGCAGCCTTCGTTCTGTGTTCAACGATCTTTTCGACGGTAATGATTATTCGCAGTGGATGCAACCGAATAAATCGAAGTGGCATCCGGCGATGGATGTACTGGAGAGCAAGGACTCGTATCTCGTTCGCGCCGAGCTTCCTGGAATGAAAAAGGAAGATATCAAGGTGGAAGTAAAGGACGGGATGCTCGTTCTGAGCGGGGAAAGCAAATCCGAGAAGCCAGCAGAGGGTGTTGAATACCGCCACGTGGAGCGGGTCGCCTCAAAGTTCTGGCGCTCATTGTCCCTGCCCGAGACCGTGAAGCAGGATGGCATCGAAGCCACCTATAAAGACGGTATCCTTGAGATACGCGTACCGAAGGCGGAAGAGGCCAAACCGCGGCAGATCGAAATAAGCGTGCACTAATAGGTTCCGCAACCTGACGAAAAAAAGGGGAGGCGAATCGCCTCCCCTTTTTTCTTTCCCTTGAATTCGTCTGGCGTACCTAAGCCGCGCTCGCCCGTTTCGTCGTCTCCAGTTGAAGTCCAACTATGAAGGACGGATTCACGGTTGACATCGTGTAGATCTCGTCCGCCGTGCAGCCGAACGCCGCCATATAGCCGCGCAACAGACGAAGCGACTCCACCGAGTTCGGAAACAAAGGCTCGCCGGCGTCCGACGAAAGCGTGCAATGCTTGGGGCCGGCTGTACGGATCGCCTTATACATGTTTGCCGGATCGATGCCGAGCAACGGCGACAATTCGTCGAAGGTGAAATTAAGCCACAGGCCGGCGTCGGCCGCGTCTTTCATTTCCTCGATGGTCAAACTTACAAACGGGCTAAAGGGATGATCTACGACTCCCTTTTTGAAACCGATTTTCTGGCTGTACTCCGCCATGGCTCGGTATTCCGGCTTGGTCGGATGGCCGAAAAAGACCGCCGCGTTATGGTCGTGAGCTATGCGAAAGATTTCTTCGATTTCCGGTAGGAGACGGCCCTTGTCGTCGAGCAGGTAGTGGCCATACTTGAGCGAGTCCGACCACGACAGCGGTTCGGTGTGAGCATTAGGATCGGCATTCTTGTCCCAGGCGCTGGGCTTGCCGCCGACGATGGAGAGCGTATTGGCCGACGTATTATTCGGCATCCAGAGACCGACGACTCCGGCCTTGAGCATTTTCGCCGACCACGCCGGTTCGATCTTCGAGAGAAAACCCTGCGTGACCGAGCTTCCCGGCCAGACATGTGCCGGCGTCAAGCCCTTCTCCGCGCACCAGGCCTCCAGCGCACTACGCACGCCGCCAACTGTGCCTGCCGGATCCTTGCGTCCCACGATCGTTTTGTAAAGTATGCCCTTCATACCGCTCTTCGAGGCGAGTTTGGCGACACCGAGCGCATCCTGCTGACCCTCGTGCGCATGGCAATGGATGTCGATGGCGTCTTTAACGCCTGTCACGTAGTCGAGCGCAGGATCGACAGCCTGCTTGTAACCGCGCCGAGCGGGATAAGATGTCACCGAGCGAATGAGGCTCGGAGTGGAGTAATTGGGACTTGTTTCAGCCATGGTCAATCCTCCCGATTCTGGAATTGTTTGGAACATATCGCTTCATTGCGCGCCGGGCAACCGGTTTCTCGACCGCTACCTGGTACCTTAGTATCAAGGTACCGTGCTCCGTTCGTGGTGCCAAGGCTTCACTAAGCACAGCTGCCTCCTTGACCGCTCAGTCTTGGAGCGTCTCAGGAAAAACGGTGAGCTTCAAGTGATTCAGCGGTTCCGTTCATGCTTAGCCTGCCCTGAGCACAGCCGAATGGTCGAAGCATTCCGAGCCGCTTTTACCAGCCTGCTGATTGCGTTCGCATTGTCTGGCTGTCTAGAGTCCCGCTATTCTTTGAATTCATGCAACCTGGCGGGATTGTCCACCAGAATCTTGCGCAACAAGGTCGCATCACCATCGACGTAGCGGTACAGCAGCTCGACTTCCTCGGCGTCGTTCATCATGCGCTTTTTCCACTGAGGGTGCGGCCAGTCGCTGCCCCAGACGATTCGTTCTGGTGCCGCCTCAATGAAAGCCTCGCCGTAAGGAAGCGCATCGTCCCAGCCCGCATCCATCTTCGAATCGCGATTGCCGTTGGATACCATCATCCACCAGTTCTCCTCCTTCAGGACATCGAGCACCCATCGGATCACCGGCCGATCCATGCCGCCCTCGAACCCCACGTGGCCGAAATGATCGATGACCATCGGCACATCCTTGAGCGAGCGCAACAGATCTGAATTGGCAAGCAGGTCATCCCCGTTCACATGCAGGCGCGCGTGCCAGCCGAGCTCGCGCAGCCGCGCCATTGAGCGCCTGACTTCCGCCTCGCACTGGTCTAAGGCAAGGAAGCGCACGAAATTGAACCGTGCGCCACGCACGCCTGCCGCGTGCATGCGCTCCAGTTCTTTGTCTGAAACCCGGTCATCGACAATGCCGATGCCGCGGTAGCGATCGCGATCGTTCAAGCTTTCGAGAGCATGTAGCAGCAGTCGATGATCGCTTCCATAAATCGCGCTGTGGACGATGACGCCGCGATCGAAGCCGATCGCCTTGTGCATCCTTTGAGCTTCACCGAAAGTTGCGCTCGTGATTGGCGGGTATGGCGGATTGGCCCGAGGCGGAAAATTCGCCGGATCTTCGTAGATGTGAAATTGGCAGTCGCAGCTTCCCTGTGGCGGCGCCGGCAACGGCATCCGCGGGTGTTTATCCCATTCGTAGATTTTCTCTCCAGCTGTGGCCATCGTTATTCTCCTGTGATTTCAGATTGGCTTTTTATTTCATCCTATCATCTCAGAGGATTCCTTGAACGACCCGGAGATCCCAAGTAATTTCCTCTTTTTCCTAAACGCCTTGTCGAAAGCCTTTGATATTCTCGTCCGGGAGCAAAACGCCCGATGCAACAAAAACTCACAGCCCGCGGGTCAGACCTGCGATCTATCTCATTTCTAGGCTGGACTGTTAACCCGCTTTACAGTCCTACAACCTAACCCGCTTTACAGTCCTACAACCGGCAAACGGCGATAGCTTCCTTCGACCTCCAGAAAGTTCTTTATTCGTCATATTTTTTGAGCAGGAGATCTTGTTCAGATCACACGTTCCGGCTTCTTTTGGATAAATCACAAAGATCGGGCGACCATTCCAGTTGGCTTCTGCAACTCAAAAATTGGAGACCGTGTGCTCTGATCTCGGTTACACTGCACAAGAAATCTCCTATCTTCTCATCCTGCTTAGAAATTTTTCCGTTTTGACCTTCACACAGAAATTCATGCCTCACCGCTGGCATATGGTTTGCTGAAATGCTGGATCACACGGTTAAGTCGGCTCCGAACAATATCACTTATTTGACAGGGGGAAAATCAAGTGCGTAAACAGCTCACGTTTCTGATACTAAGTTTCTTGATCCTGTTAGCGGCTCCGAGAATAGCGCTCGCGGTTTCGATCCCGTTCTCGGATATCATCGATTTCGCTGCGAGCGGTACACGGACGGTGGCCTCTGACACGAGAACCGTCACCACAATCAACGATGACTCCCCTTTCACCTACACGCACACGGTTACGTTCTCCCCGGCTGCGCTGTCAATCGCAAACGCAACTCTGGCGCTGACTCATACTCACGTATCCCTTAGCGGGGAACTCTGGACCGTTACCGGTGGCACGTCTACTTTCCTCGGATTACTGAGTGAGTCAAATGGGGGTTGGACTACCGACACATTCACCATTCCTGCCTCGCTCTACCCGAGTTTTGTTGCCGGTTCATGGAGCCTCGCGGTTAAGTTCACGGAAAGCACTTCGGGAAATGACACGTTCGATCTTGACAAGAGCGTACTTAGCGGCAACTATCTCGCCAACGCCGCCACCGTGACTGGCACAAATGTACCTGAACCCAGCGCCATGTTCTTGCTTGGCCTTGGCTTAATTGGACTTCGGCTATTTATTTCGCGCCGCGTAGGCAAATGAAGCCAGCAAAGGTTTTTCTGCTCCTTGAAGCCCTGTCGAAAGCGCCAGATCTTTTAAATACGGGGGATTGGCAAATCTAATCAGGCCCCTGTCACCTACTCGATACACCGAAAACGTAACCATCCGGTTGCATACATCTGATAGTCTCCGGGATGATCCGACACGACAATCCTGACAATCTTTTCTAACATAAGAATAGATTGTTGCGGCCCGCTTCACACCGTAAAGCTTGCACCGAGGCGCAGAGACAACACCAACTGTTTCTAGCCGCTGATACGCCGACGCCGGCGGTCATGTTGACAATTTTCCTAGTTGGGTGCTATCTGCAAATTCTGACCTGATGAAGCGATGCGCATCTTCTTTGGTGCGAGGCTTCGAAAGACCGGGAGTGCTCGCGGAAGTCTTGACTCAAATGCCGTGACGCGAATCGTCATCAGCAGAGGAGGAATTCTATGAAACCAGAGCTGAAAATCATTGACGGCGACGGCCATGTTTTCGAGGACGGCGAAGGCATCGCCCGCCATTTTCCCTACGCAGCCGTTGGAGGTCGCCTGCGAAACGGCGTGTTTCCCACTCAAAGCCACATCCAGTTCTCATTGACCCACAGACCTCCTGGCTCCTTTGGTATTGGTTCTGACGGTCGCTTTCACAACCCAGGGCCCGAAGGATGGATCGAGTTCATGGATCAGATAGGCTTCGACTACGCTGTCCTCTTCCCCACCGCTGGGCAACGCATCGGACGCATCGTGGATCGGGACTACGCCGTCGGGGCGTCCCGCGCTTACAACGACTGGCTGGCCGAGACTTATCTCAAACGGGATTCCCGCTTCAAAGGCATCGCAATACTGCCGATGCATGATGCCGAAGCGGCGTTAGAGGAGTTGCATCGCGCTTATACAGAGCTTGGCGTATCCGGGGTACTGTTTCCAGCTACGGGAGTGCATTTGAACCTCGGCGCCAAACACTACTGGCCGGTGTACGCAGAAGCAGCCCGATTGGGCTGTCCCATAGTCGTTCACGGCGGCGGGCACTGGGATTTGGGTATGGACACGATGAACGTCTCTACCGGCGCCAATGCTATCGGTCATCCTATGTCTCTGGCGATCGCTCTGGCGGAGATGGTCTTGAATAACCTCTTCGAACGCTTCCCGAACCTGCGGGTAGCTTTCCTCGAGGGCGGTCCGCTCTGGTTCCTCATGGCTCTCGAGCGTTTATCGCGATCTTACGAGGCGGGAACTCCGGTCAATCCTCGAGGAGAGCTGCTGCACCTGCCGGAGGGGCAAACGGTCGCCGACTACCTCCGCGGGCTCATCAAAGCGGGCAGACTGGTGGTCGGCATCGAGGGAGGAGAATCAGACCTGGCATATGCGATCAAAGTAGCAGGGGAGCAAGCGTTCATGTTCTCCTCGGACTTTCCGCATGAGGTGAATACCCAGACCGTCAAGAAGGAGATTCGCGAGCTTCACGAGCGCGAGGAAATTAGCGAAGCAGCCAAGCAGGCGATCCTGCGTGGCAACGCCGCCCGCTTCTACAAGTTAGCCCCGGCCTAGTGAGGGACTTGCGGGAAAGACAGCAGGCGGTGCGATGGATCGCGTACCCGTTTCCTGAAGAGTAAATGATTCCAAAAAATCGCAGCGAAAACTCTTTGTCGTGGCTGCGGCGCATATCGGGATTGCCATCGTTGTCTCCGCGCTTGCCATCAGCACCTAACCTTCTCGCTGGAGCAAAATTTATGACCGCTTCTCTACTCACTGCCAAATCTTCTTGATGAAACCGCTCTTTTCCAATTCGTCCATATAGCTTAGATCCATGAACTCTTCCGGCCTGCGATTCTTTGCTTTTGCATTGCTTTCGGCGACGAGCTTGAGAGCGTTCTGAACCGCTTTCGTCGTCAGCATGGGGACCTTCTTTATATACTTGCTTGTGAACAAATCATAAGTTGCGCCTAACAACTCTTGGTCCTGGACTCCGCCGTATTTTCGGAGGGCTTTGATTCCCATTTCCCGATCGGTGAGCAGCCGGTGGGTGCCTTCGATATAGGCTTTCAAATACCTCAAGACAATGTCCCGATGAGCGTTTGCATAGGCGCGGCTGACAGCTACGGTTGTTGTGGGCACTTCGATTCCCGACTCGGAAAGATCGTACAACGTTTTCAAACCGACCTTTTCCGCAAAAAAGGAGGTTGGGAAAGAGAGCATGCCGGCGGCGATTCTCTTCTGCTGAATGGCGGGCACCAAATCCGAAAGCCGGCCGATTTGCACCAAGCTCACGTCTTTGTTGGGTTCCAATTTCCACTGTTCCAGTACCGGCCTTAGCGCAAGATCCGTAAGAGATCCGAAGCGCGTGACGCCGATGGACTTGCCTTTGAGATCGGCGGGCCCGGAGATACTCGGATGGCCCATTACTTTCATCAGATGACTGTCAATGGAGTTCGCCAGGAGGATCAAATCGGCCCCGCTCACGGAGGATTGGAGCGTCACAATGCCGGAGGTGCTGGTGAAATCAAGTTGTCCTGCCACATGGATTTGAACCATCTGAACACCCTGGACATAAATCAGCTCCGCGTCGAAACCGTATTTCTCAAAAAATCCCGCCTCCTTGGTCACGAACAACGGATACATACTGGCACTGGGCGACGGATATCCAACCCGGATTTTCGTCAGCGCGGCTGCCGCAACAGCATCTGAAGACTTGGCACAGAGAGTAATCGTGATGGCTAAAGCTAGCAACGCCAGTGGTGTGAGATACTTTGCCATACTTTGTACTCCCTTTCCCGAAATGACAGGTAAGAACTTCGTCCAATTCAGATATGCAATCAAAACTTCAACGCGAAGGAAGCACCTGCATACGAAGACTAAGTGCGAGAAATCTTCATCCAGGCGATCTGCTCTTCGCGTGCTTTGAAAATACGAGAGATGGAGCACCAGTCCTCGAGTGCATGATTCCAGCATCTAATACTGAAATCCAGGCTGACATGGATGTCTCCGGACGCATCCCGCGACCCTGGATGCCGGCTATCCATGCCAGCATGACGAAGTTCGAAGTTTCATTTTCTGTGGGCGAGCGTAAGATCATGAATCACTTCGTGGTGAGTTACACTGTTTGAGCGGAACAGTGAGAATCACTTCAGGATCGTCTCGGCAAACTTTGCCGATGGCACTCGGACTTTAGTGTATTTGTCCTCGAGGTGATTTCGCAGCCGGTGGTATTCCTGCACCGTTAGCGCATCCTTGGCCGCGTCCACCCCGATCTCTTTCAACCATTTGGTATCGACGTCGAGCCGCCGCGAACCATTTTGCATGATTCTTCCATACCAATCCTGGCCTTCTCTGCTTAAAAGCCAATTAATGAAAACTTTGGTGGCGTTGGGATGCGGAGGATCTTTGACTATGCCCACAACCCCGAAGCTGTTGCTCGCGGGCAAGCCTTCCTTTGGCGGCGGCCCGGACTTGACCGGCAAGCCCGCTTTCAGGAAAGGTTCCATTTGACTCCTACCGATACCGAATGCGAGGGCGACCTTGCCTTTCGCCACTGCTTCCGCGAGTTGGCGCAGATCGCGGCTCAAGAAGAGGTCTTGCTCGACTAGCTTTCTGAGATAATCCTCCCCTTTAATATCCCACATGAATGACCAGATCGATTGCCCTGAGCTCGGAACGCGCGGATCGCTGAAACCAATCTTGCCCTTCCATTTGGGAGCGAGGTAATCATCGAAAGAGCGTAGCTCGTCAGGTTTAGCCAATCCAGAATTGTACCAAACACTCGTTGTGCTCACGTCTGCCAGGAAAGAATAGAGATAGCGATTGGTGCTAAGGTTGTCGTCCCAGATGTGACCACCCCACCATTCCTTTGGATCTTTGACCTCGCGTAGAATCAGGAACGACTCAATGGGCTCCAGCATACCGTCGTGGGCAAGCGTGACTGCGGTGCCGGTTCCCACAATCAGGGCATCGAAATAACGGACTCCGGCATTGCGCTCGGAGGCGATCCGGGTCGCGTTGCGCGGACCGGGAGCAGCCTGAAGCTCCGCTTCCAGACCAAACTTTTGCTTTAAGACGTTTTCGAGTTCTTTTCTCAGTTCCGGCGCCGGTGGAATGGCAAGCACGATTTTGCCGTCTTTTCTTGCTGCTTCGAGGATTCTTTCCCATTCCGCGGGCCGCCTCGCTTCGGCAGCGAGCGTCACATCCATACCCATGCAAGCGAACGCGATGATGGCTATGAGAAAATCAGATAGCTTCGCGCGCATGACCATCGCTCTAGTGGAAACGGACCCATGTGTCAAGGCAACGGGTCGTTTAGACGGCGATCCCACTCGGTTGACTCACAGAACTTTCGGGTGCTAACTGAGTTGAATGCTTTTCGCGCGGTGTTGGATGCTGTCTGTTTAGCGCTAGGACTTTGTGTGTCCGGTAACGCTCAATATGGTTCGCGGCACGGAGATAAAAGCACTGAGAAACGGCGAAAAATATTCGGCGAAAATGGCGAGGATCAAATGCTGAATCGATGGAGGTTAGAAATGGTGCGCGACAGCGGATTCGTTTCGTTGTTAGTTTTGCTCGCCATGACACCTTACGCTCGCGCCCAGTCCGAAGCTGAACTTATCGCCGGAGCAAAGAAAGAAACGAAGGTGGTCTTTTGGAGCTCCATGCGCATCGAAGACTCCAGAGCGCTCGCGGCGGGCTTCGAAGCCAGATATCCATTCCTCAAGGTCGATATCTTCCGGGCCGGCGGAGAGCAAATCGTCAACCGCGCTATTGCAGAACATATGGCGGGAAAGACGACTTACGACGTGCTCAATGCCTTTGCCCTCAAAGTTATACAAAACAAAGGGCTGTTGCAGCCCTATGGCGCGCCGGAGGCGGCACATTATCCGACGGGGTTTAAAGATCCGCAGAATTATTGGGTGTCGCTCTACAGCGGTTACAACGTGATCGGCTACAATACCAAACTGGTATCGAAGGCCGATGCGCCGAAAAACTGGGACGACCTTTTGCACCCACGCTGGAAAGGCAAACTCGGCATGGATGACGAAGAGTATTTCTGGCACGCGGGCATGCTCAAGTATTGGGGCGAGGAAAAGGGCAGAAAATATATGGAGGCGCTAAGCCGGCAAGGACTGCAGTTTCGCAACGGCCACGCTTTATTGGCGGATCTATTATCCATCGGTGAATTTCCGGTGACCGTGGTAGTCTATCCGGATCATATCGAGATGATGAAAGCCAAAGGCCAAAGTGTCGAATGGGCCAAAACTACAGACCCCATTCTCGTCAACTTGGCTCCCGTCGGTATCGCGGCCAAGGCGCCGCAACCTAACGCTGCCAAGCTGCTCCTGAACTACTGCATTTCGAAAGAAGGCCAGGAGATCCTACAAAAAGCGCGGCGCGCTTCGGCGCGGCACGATGTGCCGCCCGTCGTTCCCGACATGGACCCACGCAAATTGAAGCTAGTGGCCCTCGATCCGGACATACCAACGAACGCTGAACACGTAAAAGATTTTCGTCGTGCCTTTGGCTTGAACTGAGCCCACGCCTAGATTTAGGAATGCCGCCGAGGTGAGGGTGGTTAGCGGACTCCGGACTCTCGCCCGCGCGCAAACGGGGGGAGGGAAGAATACACCTTCCATGAGACTAGCCAAAGCAGACAATGAAAGGGAAATAGATGTCCACTGTACAGAAAACCGAACCTATCGATGAAGGCAATCTGCCGCGCTCCTATGAAGACGTCAGGGAGTGGCTAAATCTCGTGGAATCGATGGGCGAGCTTAAACGAGTCAACGGTGCCGACTGGAATCTCGAGATCGGCACCATGGCGGAACTGATCTACCGCGAGCGTAGCGGCACCATCCCGGCACTTTTGTTCGATCGCATCAAAGACTATCCGGAA
>Ga0126371_10000347_pt1 | contig 37657 bp, 27 predicted proteins | sample PanSoiMetaPlot_4_FD_110145 | JGI IMG/M metagenome (GOLD analysis project Ga0126371, IMG submission 110145) | Tropical forest soil microbial communities from Panama - MetaG Plot_4 | ecosystem: Environmental > Terrestrial > Soil > Tropical forest > Bulk soil | place: Panama | collected 2016-02-17
GCCTGACTGTTGAGCCGCGCCAATATTGGCACCCAGGTGTATCCATGCACGGCTTCCCTTTACTAGCGCCAAGCGGCGTTCAGTGAAGATTTCGATTCCGCGATAACCGATTTCGTGTCCGCTGGAAGCAACGAATATCACGTCGCGAGCAGGCTTAAATCCGCGCATGGCGCGCATTAGCTCGATCCAGCATGCGATTCCCCCGCCGCGTTCGCTGGCGCATGACCACCAACCGCTGCGGGGCGTCATCACAACAAGCGGCAGTAAAGCTCGATTTGTTCCAGGAACGCTGGCGATCACGTTGAACGCTTCTGCCGGAGTTCGCTTCACCTGGGCGAAGAGCGTGACTTCTGAACCGCGCATTGCGACGTCGTTGAGTGCGTCGGCTACTTCGCTCGACACTTGCAAAACCGGCGGCCCGAAAGGATTCAGGAAACGATCCGCGTTACTCGGGCAGAGGCCCGGGCGTCCGCCGCGCGTGATTAAAACGATCGCTCGATGCCGGCTCTGCCGTCGCGCTTCGCCAATCGGTCCCGCGCCGGCAGTGTTGGGCGCACCTTCGGTGAGTCCTATAGGAGCATCGGTTCCTAACACGCCTAACGAACCCGCGATACCCGAAGGGCCGGTGAAACTCCCGTCGAACAACGGAATGCCCTCAATGCGGCGGCCGTCGATTGAAATCGAAGCGGTGACTGGATCTACACGCGAGATTTGGAATGTCTCGCGCGAAGGGGTCAGTCCCGTCTTACGGACTTCGGCAGCCAGCCAGTCACCCGAGATCTCATCGACTATAGTCCCGGTCCGGTGCGCGCCCTGTTCCTCGTAAGCGTGAATGGTGTGCGCGATGCGGCTCTGAAGGTCCGGGCGCGCGGCTTTTTCCTGCGCCAAGAGAGCGGAGGATCCGGCCAAATACAACCATTCCCGGCGAGTCATTCGCGGCCATTATAGCCGAGCAGGTTCGATCGCCGATCAGAACATGAATCGGATGCCGAGCTGCAGCTCTCTCGGTGTGTTGGTCTGATAGACCACGTGTCCGAAGTTGCCCACGGCTTGCCCACTGCTGTTGACCCCGTTGAAAAGGGTGTTCGGATTAGCGAACAGCGGCGTGTTGAACGCGTTGAGAGCTTCGGCGCGGAACTGCGCGCGATAGTGTTCTTTGAACAGGAAGTCCTTGAAAATTGACAGATCCCAATTCGCCTGGCCAGGGCCGCGATAAGGAATATTGCGTGAAAGATTTCCGAATGTGAAGGCGGGTGCCAACGAAAAAGCAGCCGGATTGATGTAGTCGTTCAGGCGCGATTCGGGACTGCCGCTGCCGGATACCGGGCTCGTTCCAGTCGCATTCGGCCTCTGCTCACCGGTACCGATGACCGAGTTCTGGTTCGTCTGATAGATGAACAGAGGGAATCCATTCTGGAGAATCGTGGTGCCGTTGATGGCCCAACCGCCCACGACGTAGTCGAGCGCTTTGTTGTTGCTGAGGTAACGGCCGCCTTTGCCGAACGGAAGCTGATACGTCCAGGCTGCCGTGAAGCGAAGCGGTACGTCCGCCGACGCCAGCGCCCATTCGGCGGCCAAGTTGTACAGATTCTGCGGATAAGCAGGCGGCGTGCTGCCTGCGAAAGTGTTGAAGTAGTTACTCCCTGCACTGCCCCACGCGTTGTCCATGTTCTTAGACCAGGTCAACGTACTCAAGAATGTCAGACCTTGGCTCAAACGCTTCTGGACTTTGACGACCATCGAGTCGTACTGCGCATGCGCGAAATTGATGTTCTCGGTGATCGCGCCATATTCGGGATAGGGCATCAGCAATTGCGCCTTGGCGACGGTAGCTCCGCCGATGATTCCCGCGGCGCCCGGCACCCCGTAAAAAGGATTCGTGACGGGCTGAGCTAGTGCTGACCCCTGAGACAGATATTGGGTCGGCACCTGGTTGATATACAAGTTCGACGTCCCCGTCGAAGCCGGCAGCAAGTGGTGCGATCGCGATCCGACATAGCCAACCTCGAGCGCGATTCCCATAGGCAGTTGGCGCTGTACGTCAGCCGAGAACTGGTTCACGATTCCGGACGTTCGGTCTTCGCCAACGTACGTAAAGTTGCTTCCGATCGCTGTAAGCGGTCCCTTCGAGTTTCCGGCCGGTTGGAGAATGCCGCTGGGGAAAGGATTGCTCAGCGAATTAGCCGGCGTCTGATTGCCGTTATTGCTGGCGACATACGTGTTGGTCTGGACATACCCGGGGGCCGTGGCCGCATCCACTCCGAAGAAGGTCGGAGCGTAGAAGATGCCCCAGCCAGCCCGCACGGTGGTCTTGGAATCGATCTGATAAGCCAAACCGATGCGCGGGCCAAGTTTGTCGGCGAGGGCATTCCCGCTGTGAGTCGGATTGCCGTTGACGCCCGCAAACTCAGGCACGCCGTATGGAGTGACGCCGGAGCCGGCAGCAAGACCGGCGGCAATCGGATTCACGGCCGCAGTATTGAATCCGACGAGCATATGGTTATTGCGCTCCGAGATGCCGTTTTCGTATTCGTACCGCACGCCGAAGTTAATGGTTAGCTTGCTGGTCCAGCGGATGTCGTCCTGGAAGTATAGGCCGTAATATTTGACGCCGAAGAAAAGAGGTGTTGTGGTTTGGAGCGTGCCAGAAGACGGGTAGCCCATAAGCATGTCCGCCCAATCGGCCCCTGTGCCGTTCGTTTTGGTCGGATACTGCTGGGAGAAAACGCCGTTGAAAGTGTAGATTCCGGCCGGCGAAGTATACGCTAATCCGCCTGCATTGATGGTCCGGAAATCCCAGCCGGCCTGCATGCTGTGCTTTCCGATAAATTTCGAGACGCCCGCGGAAAAGTTCTTCGACCAATAATTGACGTTCTGCGTCCCGTTGTAGCCAATGGAGCTTCCGGCGGTGGATAGAACCAGACCAGGGAACTGATCGACGCTGAGAGAATTTGCGTAACTAGCGGGGAACCCGAGCAGCCCGGGATTAAAGCCGCTGCTGATCGCGTTGTAGATGTTCGGGAAGCGGTTAAATCCGTAGCGCAGCGTGACCACGGTAGTGGGATTCGCAGTAATAATCGCATTCACGGCGGTGGCGTCCACATGGCGATAGAGCAAGTACGAACCACTCGAAGCGGCGATGGTTCCCAGCGGATTGCCACCGGGCTCGCGGCTCTTGTAATAGAGAAACGAACCGGTAATGCGCAGCCACTCTACCGGCGATTCTTCCACTTTGTAAATGTACTCGTCTGCGCGATTAAACAACGAGTCGGTCCCGGTGAAGTCATTCGACTCGACTGTCTTCGCATTATTGCTTTGCGGCAGCGGTATGTATTGTGGATTCAGCATGGCCGCAGCCACAGGATTGATCATACTGCGCGGGATCATATTCCCGGTAAAAGGATCGCGAACGTTTGTGACTCCAGCCGGACAATTGTCGCTGGGCTGGCATGCACGAGATGAAAACGGATTGTAGATTACTAGGCCTGATTGGGAGAAGTCGCCTGTACGCTCGGCTGCCGTCGGCAGAGCATACTGGACCGAATAAGGTTGGTGCTCGCGGTACGCTTCCTGGGCAACGAAGAAGAAGGTCTTATTCTTGCCGTTGTAGACCTTCGGAATGATAACCGGGCCGCCGACGGATCCGCCGAAATTCTTCCAATTATCGCCGGGAGTTGGCAGCCCAGCCGAGTTGTTGAAGAACGTATTGGCGGCCCACGCAGTTTCTCTGAGATAACCGAACACGTCGCCATGCAAGGTGTTCCCTCCGGTACCGAGCACCGTGTTGAACACGCCGCCGCCGGTGCGCCCCATCGTGGCGTCGTACGTATCAACTTGCGTCTTCATTTCCTGAACGCCTTCCATAGTTGGGATCGCCTCAGGAAGATTTTGCGAGGTAGTGATGGAAATACCATCGATGGTGTAGTTGTTTCCGCGAATCGGACCGCCACCGATGGAAACAGCCGAGGAGCCGATTTGATCCTGGAAACGATTCCAGCGAGGATCACCCACGGGCACTACGTTGTTGTCGAGCTTGGAAAGCAGATAGACGTTTCGCCCGAGGTTGGGGAGATCGTTGATCTGCTGCGAGTTGATTACCTGCCCATTGGATGCAGTCGCGCTTTCGACCAGCGGCGCCTCGGTTGTGACTTGCACGCTCTCGGTGAGCTGGCCGATCTCCATCTTCATATCGGCAGTCACGAATTCCTGCGTGGCCACAACCAGTCCCCGGCGCTCGAGTTTTTTGAAGCCGGACATTTCGGCGGTCACTGTATATGTGGCCGGCGGAACTTGCGCGAAATCGTATTCTCCCGACGCGTTGCTGGTCGCCGAGCGCGAATTCCCCGTCGCTTCGTTGCGCAGTGTGACAGTCGCGCCGGCGATCATGGCACCGGTCGAATCCTGGACTATACCTCGGACACCGCCAACGAATGTCTGTCCAATAGCGAGTACAGCGAGACCCATGAGAAGTGCAGCGATACGGATGCCTTTGCAGGCATTGCGTAAGTAGTACATACCCAACCTCCAACGAAATTTTTCAGCAGGACTTTCGAAACCAACCTTCGGGTTAGTTTATTGCGCTTCTTACGCCGCTGTCAATTATCTGTAACCTGTTAGCCGCCCACCTCGCGCGGGGAGCAGTTAGATTCCATCGAGCTAGGCAGCGCCGATGTGCGTTGAGGTAATGCGTCCGTCGCGACGCAAACCGATCAGGCGAGCTTATTTCTTCGTAGCCGCAGCTTCGTCGGCTCGTGCACCGGCCAAGATGCCGGCGAGTCCCTCGTTGCCTTCGTGGCAAGCATACTCGTAGATCGGAAGAGCCGAGCGCTGCAACGGGATCATGAGGCTAAATGGCTTGGTCCATGTTCCGGGGTCATCGATCGTCATTTCGTACTTCAGCGATTCCGGGCCACTGCGGGATAAGCGCTCCGTCACATGCAGTTTCTCGCTGGAGATCGACATAAACGCTTTTGGCTTAAAGTTGGTCGTGTCGATCACGAGCGTATCGCCTTCCCAACGCGCACGCGAATCGCCTAGCCACTGGTGGACTGCAGAACCGGGATGCGGACCGCCGTCGATGGGAATGCTGCGCACATCGTGAATCATTTCGGTCATGATCATCACGGACTTGGGCGTTTGCACAACCTGGTAGTAGCTTTGGTATCCAGCGGTGAGCTGAGGCATGCCGTAGCTAAGACAGCGTTCGGACAAGCCGCGATCTTCGGGGCCGGCGGCCGGACGGCGCATGGCCGCGAACGTCAGCTCGCGCCTCTTTTGCCCTTCCGGTGTCATCGGGGGCATTTTCCCGTCGGGCGGATCAGTGATGAGCGACGTTCGGTTGTCCCAGACACGCTGCACAATCCATTCGGAACTGTAGTCACCCGTGCCGCTGTCGAATTCATTGTCAGCTTTCTTGTGCGGTCCGGACGTGGTTCCCTTAAAGCTCGCCCAAACCGTTTCAAAAATCGTGTCTCCGAAGGCGGCATCGCCTTTGCCATTGTAAAGTTCGAGGGCCTTTTTTCGCATACCAGCTACTTCGTCGTCGGTGAGCGTGGGATGCCCCGCGAACTCCTTGGGACGCTCGATCGGCGTGGCATTGTTGTTGGCCCAAAATCCCTGGAGATCGGGATGTCCATCGGCCGTTCGAGGCGGTGTCCAGGTCTGCTTCACGGCTTTGTTGCTCGCCATTGCGGATTGGGTCGCGACCTGCGCTGATGCGCACGCAACCACCGCTGCAAAACCAAGTACCAAACCGACGCATCGATTCATATCTTTCTCCTCTGTCTCGTTCAGTATACGTCTCCGGAGGGCGGCCGGCGGTCCGGAGGCATTTTCTCTTACGTCAGAATGAAAACCGTGCGCCGACCTGAATCGCACGCGGGCCATTCTGACCGAACGTTTGGACGGTGCGCTGTGTGGGTTGCCCGAATTTATAGGTCTGCTTGGAACAGGTTGTGGAAGCACTGCCGGGCGCTGTTAGCGAACAGCCCGCCGCCAGGGTGTCAATCGAGATTCCGTAATTGCTCAAGTTGGCGATGTTAAACGCGTTGAAGAATTCGCCAAACACCTGGAATTTATATCTCTCCTTTACGCTCACAGTCTTGGTTAGGCGGAAATTCTGCGAGTAAGTCGAGTCACCGAATTGATAGTCGGACGGGAGCACCAGGGTCGGAATCGGGTTCCCGTTGGGGTACTTCTTGCCGGCGTTGTTGGTATTGAAAGAGGAAACTGCTGCCGCGAGCTGCGATTTCCCGCAGCCGGCATTGAAGCAGTTATACGTAATCCCAGGAAGCATGCTGAGGGCACTCGATGTTGCGTTCGCACCGCTTCCCGTCAGATCGCCGCCGGGAACCAACGCCTCGAAGGGAGTCCGGCTGATGATCGAGGAATTCACGCTAAATTGCAAGCCCAAGGGAAGTTGACCAATTCCGGCGATGTTCAAATTGTGATGCGCGAGACCCGGCCCGAACGATTGGAAAAAGTTGTTGCCGTTAAACACCGTGCCGATCGTGTCGAGCGACTGAAACGCGTATGCCGCGGTGAACTGAAAATGATTCGTGAGCCGCTTATTGAGTTTCATCAGCAACCCGTTGTAGACACTGCGGCCGCCATCCACCCAAAACGTAATCGGGCCATTGGAGCACTGAACGCCTGGAGTGTAGGTTGGAGTCGCGCAGGCCGGGATCACGGGCGAGCGCACGCCGTTGACGAACGCATTATAGTGATTCAGATCTTCTTCGCCGATTTGCACATCGGTGGTGACTTTTCTCGAGTAATCGGCCGTCAGAACCATGCCGAATCCAAGCTCGCGCTGCACTCCGATTGACATCTGGTAGCTGCGGGGCAACGGCATATTCAGCGGGTATAGCTCGGCGCTAGACTTAAGCACGTCGAGGGCGCTCACGGCAATCGGCCCGCTGCGTTGCTGAGTAGGCGAGAATTTCTGAATCAGCGCCGGGATCTGCTGGTTCAACATTTGGATGAAATCCCCCATCCTAAGGTTTGTAAGGGTGCCGGTGGGAATAAATGCACCGATTGGAAGAGGCGTGATTCCAGTCGGAAGAATTTCGACAATGTTCGGGAAAATATTCTGGAGAACGTTGGTCGACACCGTTAAGCGGCCGTTGCCAAGCGGAGTGATCGCGCTCCGGTCTCGATACCGCTGGTATTGGGACAAGGTATCGAAATAAATACCGGCGCCCCCGCGGATGACGGTCTTGTTGTCCTTCCAAGGACTCCAGGCGAAACCGGCGGCCGGCGCGATCTGGATGTTGTTGACGTTTGTCGGGCTTAAGTTAGAACCGTAAATCGGACTGATGTACGCCGGCTTGGGCACGTCGCTGTTGAAGAGACCGCTTTCCCGCGTGTATTCGAGTCCGAAGTTCAGGGTCAGTTTGGGACGGATTTTCCAAGTGTCACGGACAAAGACAATCGGCCGGTTGTTCTGAAAACCACTTTGCTGATACGGTCCAGGATTGTTGGCCGAGCCAAGGCCGATCCCGCCGCTGGCGCTGGCCTGAAGACCGTAAATGGGCAGATTCAGCAGATCTGAGTTCGAGGTGATAGTGACCGGAAGATTCGGGAAATAGGTCGAGAGCGCCGCGGCCGGTACAACCGACCTGACGTACTCGGGGGAAACAGCGCCTTCACAGGCCGGCGTACAGAAGCCCCATGCAATGGGTGATTCATCCTGGTAAAACTGGCCGCCGAAGCTGATCCGATGATTGCCTTTCTGCCAATTCAGAGTGTCGATGAACTGATAGCGGTGTTGATTTCCAATTTGCGGAGTAATCGCGTTGTTGCCGAAGCCGAAGCTGGTGGATCCCACAAAAGCGCCAACCGCTACGCTGGGGAAATTCCAACCTACGCAGGGGAATGAGCATTGCGCTTCCGGCGGCAGGGTGTTCAGCCGATCCCAGAAGAAGAGTGCAAAGCGGAAATCGTTCACGATAGCCGGTGTGAGAACGCTGGTTATTCCGAACACCCCTTGGTCGGCCCAATTCACTTGGTCAGTCCAATTGGACGGCTCCGCCGCGCCGGTCCCCTGTGGTCCGAAGCCGTTGTTTCCGTCATGAGAATATCGCAAGAACAGCGTGTGCTTGTTCGAGAGACGGTAATCGAAGCGAGCCGTAAGACTCTTCTGGACGTAAGGACTGCTGAACACATCCTCGAGTCCTCGCACGGATGGCAGGTCGGGCTGGACTTGGATGGCTTGAACCTGGTTGGTGTATTCGTAATTGAAGAAGAAGAAAAGTTTGTCCTTGATGATCGGGCCGCCCAGCCAGGCGCCGGGGTTGCGCCGCGCGAAGAAAGGGTGCGGATCGAGCGTGCTCCGCGCGAGGCCAGGATATGCAGCCATGTTGTGGTCGCGGTAAAAGAAATAGCCGCTGCCGTGAAAATCATTGCTTCCGGAGCGAGTAACAATGTTAATCGAACCGGTGCTGGTGATGCCTGTGCCCAAATCGAAGTTCACTTGCGAGGTCTGAAATTCCTGGACGACTTCGTTCGATAGGTTCAGCGCCGTGGTGCTGCCTTCCACGTTGTCCACGATGCTTCCGCCATCCACTGTTACATAGTTTCTGTTGCCCCCACCCAGGATCGAGAGATTGAACTGCGCGTTGAAAACTCCGACTGATGCGGGCGTGCTGGTGACGCCGGGCTCGAGCGTCGCCAGTTGCAACATGTTGCGGCCGTTGAGCGGAATGTTCTCGACACTTTGGCGGGTAACTACGCCTGCCACCGTATGGCTGTCGTAGTTGACCTGCGCGGTGGCAGCCTCGACGTTCACAACTTCCTGCGTCGTCCCGAGCTGGAGAGTTACATCCACAGTGGTTGGAGTTCCGGCCTGCACCGTGGCTGGACGTACTAAGGTTCTGAAGCCCTGCATTTCCACGCGAACCTCGTAGTCACCGGCCGGGAGCGCAGGCGCCGAGAATAATCCTTCACCATTGGCGGTGACATTGCGCGATATTCCCGTTGCTTTGTTGGTGATGGTAACGGCGGCGCTAGGTACGACGGCGCCGGATTCGGGATTGTTCCTGAGATGAGCCCCGTATCCTGAGCCCTCAGAAACGAGCCGGTCCCTACAAAGCACAGAGCGATCAGAAGCAGTTGCGAAATGCGCCGGATCATATCCCCCTCCAACATGGGCGGTAACGAGAACGTGGAAGCGCGTTTGCGCTTCTAGCGAATTTCCCAATGCTGGCTCATTCCCTGAAATCTGTCAGGCGCCATTCTTGGTGAGTTGGATGGAAATCTTGGCAAACATGAGAACGCCCCATTGTTCTAAGGAGCCGTACTCGGTGATATGCTGTTCCATACTGTTCCAGCCGAGATGCCGTCGTACCGGGTTGCAGACAAGACGCTGGAGGCACTATGTCGAGTGAGGCAGTTCGCGTCATGCAGGAAGAGCAGATCCTTGAGATCGCCCATGTGCTTCCTTATCGCACGAGTTGCCGGTTGAACTGGTCGGGTGTGGAAGTTCACCGGTATAGGTTGCAGTCTCACGAAGCACCCGAACACGCTTACCCGCAGTTAGCGGTTTTTATACCTCACCCTGAGAGCCCGGTGAGGATCGAGTTGAATGTCGCGGGGGCAAAGATCGTTGCGAATGTGACCGAAGGTGACGTGACTATTGTGCCCCCTGGCGTTCCGCGGAGCTCGAAGCTGGAAGGTCGCGGCGAAGTCACCGCGATCTTCTTGGATCCAGTAGTGGTTGCGGAAGTGGCAACGGCTCAGCGGGATGTGTACAGCTTCGAAATATTGTCACAGTTTGCCATTCGCGATCCGCTGATTTATGCCATCGGAACAGCGCTCGATGCCCAACTCATGTCGGCCGCTCCCGAGCCGTCTGTGTACGCCGAGTCACTCGCCACGGCACTGGCGGCGCATATTCTCGCGAAATACTCAAACAAAGTGCCAGCGCGAGCGCGCGGAGTGAGCTTGACCAAGCATCAGCTTCGGAGGAGCATCGACTACATCCATGAAAACCTGGGTGCGGATGTATCGCTGAGCCAGATCGCAGCGGCCGCAAACATGAGTAAGTACCATTTTGCGAAGTCCTTCCGGCAAGCGGTCGGAGTGGCGCCGCACAAATACTTAGTGAAATTGCGGATCGAGCGGGCCAGGAAACTTCTGTTGAGCGAGGATTTATCGGTTGAGGAGATCGCGCATCGCGTGGGCTATACGGACAAGAGCCACTTCGCAGCCCAGTTTGTCAAGATTGTCGGTACGACTCCGTATCGTTACCGTCTTACTCGCTGACAGCGGGCGAACAAAAATAGCGCTTTGTTTCATTAACTTAGCCACCTACCCGCGATGGTGCGCGTCTACCAAGAATCCCAAGGAAGTCGCCAAGATCCCCCCTTGCTTAGCTACGACCGTCTCGATTAGGATGGTCCAAGCTATATAAGCGCGACTTTTGTACCGCGGAGGAGCGTCCGATGAAAGCTGATCAGATCCGGTTGCAATTCAGAATCGGGATGGCCCTTCTGGCTCCCGTCGCTGTTTCCCTTTTCGCGTCGCCTGCGTTGAAGGCGGCCGAGGAGACAACGAATATCAAAGGAGAAGTGACGTTCTCTAAGGACATCGCTCCTATCTTGCAGCGAAGCTGTCAGAACTGCCACCAACCGAACTCGGTGGCGCCGATGTCGCTCCTCACCTACAAGGATGTTCGGCCCTGGGCCCGCGCTATCAAAGAGCGCACAGCGCTGCGCGACAAACGGGGAGCGATGCCGCCGTGGTTTATTGAGAAGAACGTAGGCATTCAGCATTATAAAAACGACCCGTCGCTCAGCGATCTCGAAATCGCGAAGGTCGCCAAGTGGGTCGACAGCGGCGCACCGGAAGGCAATCCTGCCGATCTGCCTCCGCCGATCCCGCTTCAGGACGGCACCAAGTGGACTTTGGGAGAGCCCGATCTGGTCGTCTCTACCGCGGAGATTACGGTGAAAGCTGGCGCGCCCGATTGGTGGGGCGAGCTGGCCTCGGTCCCGACCGGTCTCAAGGAAGATCGTTGGGTCAAATCGATCGAAATGCGCGAAGCGAACGACATCCCTGCTGCCACCGACGGCGGAAGAGCGACAGTCGGCGGACGATACGTGTTCCATCACATGATCTGGACGACAACCGTTCCCGGTCAACAGGCCGCGCTCGGCGAAGATGTCGGAGAAGGCAGCGGCACCTGGCCGATTCACGAGGTTGGCCGCAACGCCGATACTTTTCCGGACAGCGCCGGCAAGCTTCTGAAGGCCAATTCGAACCTGGTGTTCGCTTCGGCTCACATTCACTCGAACGGCCGTGACACGAAAGCACGGCTACTCTTCGGCTTCAAGTTTTTCCCGAAGGGCTATACTCCCACGGTGCGCTACGCTCGCCGCGGACTTGGCAACGGGGTCGATATCGACATGAGGCCGAACGAAGCCAATCAGCGTTTGGACGCTTACAAGGTGCTCGACGAAAACACCAAGATCACATCGTTTGAGCCCCATCTTCACGCACCGGGCGTGCGGATGTGCCTGGAGGCCATCTGGGGCATAAACATTCAAACGCTTTCGTGCTCCGGCTACGACCATAATTGGGTGCGCGTGTACGACTACGACGATGACTATGCGCCACTGCTTCCTAAAGGGACCATTCTTCACATCATCGGTTACATGGACACCACACCCGCGAACCGGAATGTGCCGGATTCGCGCAACTGGTCAGGCGCGGGCAATCGCTCCATCTCGAATATGTTCATCGATCTCGGCCAAGGCATCGCCCTCAGCGACGAGCTGTTTTATGCCGAGATGAAGAAACGTCGCGAGAAACTGAATCTCAGCCCAAATGATGTTTTGATCGGCTGCCCGCTCTGCAATGGCGATCCCATCCCGCCGCCACAGATGCGGATGAAGGCAGCACCCACGGGCGGAGGCAGCGGACAGTAGGATGAAAGCACGCAGTATTTCTCTCGCGCTGCCGGTCGCGGCAGCGTTTCTCATTGGTACGTTCGTGTACGCTCAGTCCTACTCAAAGGGCCAGACCGTATATGCCGCCTACGAAGGGTGGCGACAGAATCCCGATGGATCATACCAGTTTCTGTTCGGTTACATGAATGACAACTGGGAAGAAGAATTCGACGTTCCGATCGGCCCGGAGAACAATATCGAGCCGGGTGGCCCCGATCAAGGACAGCCGACGCATCTTTTCCCGCGGCGCAACCGGTATGCTTTTGCCGTTAACGTCCCGAAGGACTGGGGTAAGAAAGAACTAGTCTGGACTCTGACGACACACGGCAAGACTTCCAAGGCATATGCGACGACGGCTCAGGATTATTTTCTCGACAACATGGTGTTGACATCAGAGACGGGTGCGATTGGCGCAGGCGTGAGCAGTCCTGAGATTCGCGCTAACAAGCCGCCGGTGATGGAAGCGGCGGGCGATCGCATGCGAACAGTGAAGGTCGGGCAGGATCTCATCTTGTCCGCGCACGTTACGGATGACGGCGTGCCGAAACCGCGGCCACGCGGTGCGTTTCTCGATCGAGCTCGCACCTCGGAGATCAAAGACCTGCGCATGATTCCTCCGATCCAGGTGACTGTCGGGAGCGCGACAGGGCTGTGGGTGGCCTGTTATCTCTTCCGAGGCCCGAGCGCGAAGGTTCATTTCAGTCCTCCACAACCGAAGACGTGGGAGGACACTCGCGCGGGCGCCAACTCACAATGGTCGCCGCTGTGGCAAGCACCGCCCGCGCCTACCGATAACAAGTGGACCGTTCACGTGACATTCGATGAGTCTGGAACGTACGTTCTGCGTTGGCACGCCTCCGATGGCGCTCTTTGGGCCGACGAAGACATTACCGTCAACGTGACCCCTTGAGTTGCAGCGTTTCCTGTTCAGGCGCCCGACGTCAGCGAGCTTGAGGCACCTGTGTTCCACTGCCGTGCGGTGTTCAGCTTCGCATTTCGGCTTTCAATCCACTCTTCCATTTCGCTCTGCAGCGCTTCAGCGCGCGTAAGCGTCTCACACACAACTTCCGGTGAGGGACCGCCGATGATCCGGCGAATGGTCACGAAGTGCATCGGGTCGAGCGATCTTTCGATTACGTCCCGGCCGATGGCGAGCGAAGGGTTCTGAGACAGGAGCGCGGACGCGATCGAGCTTGGAGTATCATCGGAAGCCGCGTTGACAGCGTGGGCGACCAGCGTGTGCGCTTCGCGGAAGCTAAGGCTGGCTTCGCGAACCAATGTGTCGGCCAACTCGGTTACGGTCATGAAGTCGGCGCCGGCGCGCCGGGCCAGCCGCGCTCGATCCACTTCGGCGGTTCTGAGCAGCCCGGCCAGTAAGCGCAACGAACGCGATGCATCGGTGAACATCGTGAATACCAGCGGCTGAAGATCGTCTTCGCTATCGTTGATGTCCCCGAATGGCGTATTGTGCGCGCAGGTCAAAACCGCCTGTGCTTCGCCGAGCGCCCGGCTCGCCAGGATTCGCGCGTGTTCAAGTGCAACCGGGTTGCGCTTCTGCGGCATGATGCTCGAGGACTGGACATAGGCATCGGTCAGGCGCACGAAACGAAATTCGCGCGTGGACCACAGCAACAGGTCCTGAACCAGTTTGCCCGCGTTCACCATCGCCACAGCGACGGCGGAGGCCGATTCAGTGACGTAGTCGATCGCGGCGATGGCGCCATAGGAATTCTCCGCCAAGCCGTCGAACCCCAACAGTTCGGCAGTAAGATCGCGATCGATCGGGAAACCCGTGGTCGTGATGGCGCAAGCGCCCATGGGACTCAGGTTGACGCGTCCAAAAGCTTGCTGAAGCCGCGCGATGTCCCGCGCCATGAATTCCGCTGCTGCCAGCAGGTAATGTGCGAGCGTCGTGGGTTGTGCCGGCTGTGTGTGCGTATGGGCCGGCATCACCGTCTCGACATGGCACTCAGCCAGCTTGAGAACCGCGCGCCGGACTTCAGCGATCACGCCTGCCAAGTCCAACACTTCCCGCCGCAGCGTCATTCGGTAGAGCGTGATTGCGATGTCGTTGCGGCTGCGAGCGGTGTGCATCTTGCCAGCCAGAGGACCGCAGATCTGCTCGAGCAGCCGTTCGACGTAGAAGAACAAATCTTCATGCGAGCCATCGTAGACCGCCACAGCAATTTCCTTCCGATCCAGCTTGTTCAGCGCTCCGAGAAGCGTGCCCTCTTCTTCCAAAGTCAGGATTCCCTGACGAGCAAGCATGCGCGTATGCGCGTAGTGAATCTCGATCAAGGCATCGAGGAAGTGCCTCTGGGCGTCCTGGAAGTTCGGGGCTAGAACTGTTTCGACGTAAAGAGGCGCTGGAAAGCGCTCGGAATCCACGTATGCTTACCTGGGATCCGCGGAGCGCCTGAAGGGCAGACTCCGGCCGGGATTGACGTACTGCATACCTATTATTGTTTCCGAAATACACAATTTCGCGCAAGGGAGGGCCAAGGGGACGGCTCGAAGCCACCATTCCCGAATCCCGCAGCACTTGACGGGCATCGCAAATAGTCACATACTGGGCGCAACGCAACAGAATTGAAACAAGGGACGAGGGGGTATGAGGATGTTCCGATCAGGATATTTCCGCTCTGGGCGGACGACGCTTCTGCTCGCAGGCGCTCTGCTGACGGCTAGTCTCGCGCCGCTCGGCGCTCAGACACAGGCGATCAACGGGAGCATTCGCGGCCGCGTTACCGATCCCGCGGGAGCTGCGATCCCCAAAGCGGATGTCAACGTGGTCAACAACGCGACCGGATACGCTCGCGATTTCGAATCCGGAGATGACGGCTACTTCGTCATCCCAAACCTTCCAATTGGGAATTACACCCTGACATTGAAGAAGGAAGGATTCCAGACCGAGCGTCACAGCGGCATCGCGCTCGATGCCGGAACGGAAGCCGTGATTGACACGCAGCTCAAGGTGGGCGCCGTCAGCACCACGGTTGAAGTCAGCGGTGGCGCGCCGGTGCTCGAGCCTTCTCGAATCAACACCGGCCGCACGATCTCATTCGAGGAAGTGGACAACCTGCCGCTGTCGTCGAGGAACCCGTACAACTTCGTGATCTTCCAGCCCGGCCTGAGCGGGCATCCGAATCCCGAGCTCGGCATCCCCCGCACGCTCAACACAAACGGTCTGCTGGATCGCATCAACTACCAACTCGACGGCATGGTGGACACCGAGACAGATCGCTACGGCTTGCGGCTGTTTGCGATTTCTGATATTTACGTGCGCGAGGTCCAGACTGTCTCGAACAGCTTCGCGCCCGAGTTCGGTCAAACGTCCGGTGATATATTCAACGTCATTTCAAACTCCGGTACGAACGATCTGCACGGGGAGTTCTACTTCATCGGCCGTCCGCCGGATGCCGTGGCGCGCACTATTCTACTCAATGGGAGTAAGCCCAATCCCAGCATCGATCTCCACGACTACGCGTTCAATCTCGGCGGCCCGATCAAGAAAGACAAAGTATTCGTCTTCGGCGCCTACGAGCACCTGCTGCGCGGCACGCCCATGCCTGTGACCATCGATCCGAACCTGGCGGCACAGATCGGCATCCCGCCCGACCAGCTCGCGACATCTCCGACCGTGCAGCATGTTCAGTTTTTAGACCTGCGCGTGGATTGGAACATCAACCAAAAGAATCAGGCATTTTTCCGCTACGACTATTTCCGCAACAACTATCCGTTCAATACGCAGAATGGCGGATTGAATGCGCTGGACGCCGGTGTCGACTTTATCGATCGAGCGCATATTGGCGGGGTGCAGTTGCTGACCACGTTCTCGCCGACGACGCTAAACGAATTCCGAGCATCCGAGCCGTATCGCAACGAACATCACGTCGCCGACGCGCTAACGGGTCCCGGACCGGAGATCTGCATCGGCGGTTGCAACACCACCGGCAGCGCGACGTTCAACGGCACACAATCTGCTGGCGATCGCTTCGGCGAAAAGATCCCCAGCTTCAGCGACCATTTCACGAAGATCATCGGCAGCCACACGATCAAGGCGGGCTTTGGTTGGCAATTGAACAACGACAACCAGATCGGCGACACGTTCAGCGCGTATACCTTCCCGACCGTCGCTGCGTATCTTGCTGCTAAGAGTGGCGCGAGTCCGATGGGCTACACGACTTTTCAGACCGTGCTCGGCACGCCTGGTGCTTCTTACAAATCGTACTTCTACGATTTATACGTGCAGGACACCTGGCAGGTCCGTCCCAATCTCCTGATGACCTACGGCGTGCGCTGGGATCGCTTCCAGGCGCCCGGCGGCGAAGCGAACGCGCCGTTCATTTACACGCGCAGTTTCTTTACGCCGAATCGGGATTGGGCGCCGCGCCTGGGCCTGGCGTGGAACATCCGTCCGACCACCGTCATCCGCGCAAGCTGGGGCATGTTCTACGAAGCCCCACCGACCAACCTTTGGTACAACTCGTTCGTCAACGACGGATCGACAAAAGCTTTCACGGATGTCTTCTCGCCCACCACGCCCAACGCTCCCGCGTTCCCCAATGTTTTCAGCTTCCTTCCGGGTGCGACCCTGCCCGCAATTCCCAGCATTTACGCAGTGACGCCGAACTTCAAGAATGCTTACACGCTGAACACCAGCTTCCAAGTTGAGCAGCAGATCACCAAGAACGACAAGGTCATCCTTGGCTATGTGAACACCGGCGCTCGCGATCAGGGCTTTCTGCGGGACATGAATCTGACCAATCCCACGGGCTATCTAGCCGATGGCCGCCCGATCTTCTCGAGCGCGATCAACGCCAACACACGTCTGTACCCGCAGTTCAATGCGATTACGCTGCAGGATGCCGGGGCCGTCGCCAATTACAACGCGCTGGTCGTCAACTATCTGCATCGCTTCGGTCAAGGCTTCGAGCTGAGCGCCAATTACACCTGGTCCCATTCCATTAGCGATGCGCCGGACGCAAACAGCTTCGAGCAAAGCGTGCCGATCGAAGATCCGTACAGCCGCGCCTACGATCGTGGCAATTCGATCGTGAACCGGCCCCAGGCGTTCAACATGAGCGCCTACTTCCATCCCAGCATGAAAGCGAGCAACGCATTCGTGAATCAACTGGTCAATGGGAACGAGCTCACCATGCTTGCTAATCTGGCCGTTGGCGACACGCAAAATGAAACCGCGAATCTCAACCTGAGTAACGATCCGAGTCCGGGGAGCGCGGCACGTCCCGCTTTCGTTGGTCGCGATACGCTGCGCACCGGGAACATTTATCAGGTAGACATGCGCTACACTCGCGCGTTTGTGAATATTCATGAACGCTTCAAGGCCAAGTTCCTGGCCGAGGCCAACAATTTGTTCAACACTCGCAACGTCACTACGATCAATACCAAGGCGACCGTGAATTCCCTTGGAATCATTACGGCTGCGCCCTCGCTTGGGCCAACGTCGACTGTGTTAGAGGGACGACTGATTCAACTCGGCATTCGCGCTGATTTCTGATTTGCATCAGCAGCGAAGTTAGGGCACGTTCGCAGTCAATACGACGCCGAAGTGGCCTAGCAGAGCGGTCTGTGGCACTTGAATCATGCCGCTGCTGACGGTGTACTTGGTTCCGGTGAGCTGATCCGTCAGCCTCGTACCGTCGGGAATGCTCAATTGAAAAGCAGGCACCGATGCGGGATGACCGACGCTGTCGTTGTTCAGCACCACTATTGCCCACGTCGACGAATCCAATCGTCCGAAGCTGTACAGCTGGCTCGAGTCGTCGATCAACAGAGTTTTGAATGATCCGTCACGAAGAGCGCTCACCTGCTTACGCGTCGCAATCAAGGTCTTATATAGCGACAAGATATTTTGATTCCAGGAGCTTGTGTCCCAATTGAAGGTTCTGCGGTTGTCCGGATCGTTGTTGCCCGTGAGGCCGACTTCATCCCCGTAGTAGATGGCGGGCGAACCAACATAGGTCATCTGGAAAATGATCGCCAGTTTCATTTTCCACTCGTCCCCGCCGGCGCGCCAAAGAAAGCGCGCGGTATCGTGCGTGGTAAGCGAGTTCATCATCGCGAGCTGTGTAGGACGCGGATAGTCCGCCAGCGTGCCCCGCAGCCACTGGTCGAAGCTCGTCACTGATAGACATTGCCCGGCCTCTTCGCCGTGCACATTTCGGCAGGTGATCCATTTCGAGACCGGAATGTTGAACCCGTTGTAATTCATCACCGCGTCCCATTCTTTGCCATTCATCCAGGCGCTGGCGTTTTGCCACTGCTCGCCCAACATCAGCGCCTCGGGATTGATCGCCTTCAGATACGGCCGGACCTGCTGCCAGATCGGGTGATCGTCGGTGCCCCAACAACTGCCGGCATCGGGTTCGGTCGTAATCGTGACCAGGTTATCTGCGACGTCGTAGCGCCAACCATCCGCGCCGTAGGGTGGCTTCAGATATGTCTGCATCACCGAATTGCTGCTGCGATAGAGATCGTCGCGCAAACTCGACGACCCGTAGTTGAGCTTCACCAGGCTCGAAGCTGAACCCCACTGGCAATATACCGAAGGCCAGTTCAAAAAGACGTAACGGTCCGACCATTGACTGGTCTGGCTTTCGGCGGAGCCCACAGTGGAATAGAGATGTTGCGCATCGAACCAGCGGTGAAACGTGCTCGTGTGATTGAAGACCCCGTCCAGCAGGACCGACATCCGCGTGTTGCTGCTGGTATGAGCAGTAGTGATCAGCTTCTGCAGATCGGCATTCGTCCCGAAGTGCGGATCGACGATCGTGTAATCCTGCGTGTCGTATTTATGAATGCTGGGCGATTGAAAGATCGGATTCAGGTACAGCGCGTTCACTCCCATGCCTTTCAGATAGGGATCGATCTTCGCGATGATTCCGGCTAGATCGCCCCCGAAAAAATCGACCGCATTGCTCGGATTATCAGGCAGTTCGGACCAAAAGTTGTGCTGATAGGCGCACCACCCGAAATACAAGTAGCTGCCTAGCGGGCACTGACCGTTCGCCGGCGAGACGGGGCCAGAAGATTTAAACGTCAGGTTGTTCGCAGGATTGCCATCGTTAAAGCGGTCCGGGAAAATCTGGTAATAGATCGCATCCTTGGCCCACTGCGGCGTGTGGAATCCCGGAACAATCCAAAAATCCTGAACCGAAGGCTCGCTCGAAGTGATACCGCCCGCGTTCAGCCATGCCGTGGCGCTGCCGTCGTTAATCTGGAAACGGTAGTATTTCAGCGATGCCGACGCCGGCAGCGTGCCCTGCCAAAACTCGAATCTCCCTGTGGCATCGTTCTTGGACTCCGTCATCGCGATCCAATGAAACGAGCTGTCGGCAGTATCAAAGTATTTGATGTTCGCCGAGGTGATGTCTCCGCTGAAAACTCGTAGCGTCGCGACGACGGGTGTGCGGTGGGCTCGGTCGGGCTCATGTAAAGTGGACCTTGATCGGAGAGCAGACCGTCCCATTCGACGTTGTTGTCGTTGCTTGCGGCGAGCAGAGAGCGACCCCCGCAGCACAGAAGGACGAGCATGATCGGAGCCGCCACGCCGGACAAAAGCGTGGATCGAGGCGCGCGGATCAATTCAAGGCGTCGGTGCATGCTCGCCCTTGAGTAACGCAGCGACAGATGATGCAAGCGGAGCATCGTCAATGGCGTAAAATAAACCACCCCGCCCATTCTGGCTGCTCTTGCAGTTGGGTCCGGAGAGCGAGCCTTGCTGGTTCATGTCGCCAAAAATCGCATAAGTACGCGGTCCACCGGTTGATACACCGACCTTGGCGTGATTGCCTTCCGGTTCGTCCAGGCCCTCCAGGCCGATGCTCGTGCCGGCCCAAGTCCCGGAGGTCGCGATTTCGACAGCGCCCGGCGTGCCGAGAGATGGCTCCCAGCACCCGACTGCTGTCGCTTCAGCGGTGGACGGAATCTCCGGCTTGGTCCACCACGATGCCACTCGCAACGGCACGCCTCCCAGTAGCGCTGAAACCATTTGCCAGGGCGGAACATTGAGATCGGATGGCTTCGAAAGCAGCACAACACCGCTGGATAGAGTGGTCCTGGTGGGCGACTTGTTGGCTGACACTTTACCGAGCCCCGCCGCCAAGGCCTGGATATCCGAAGGTCCGCCGTTCCTGACGATCTCCGGATTACTTGGATTGGTCACGACGCTGGCATTGTCGAGCGCCTTCAAGACTGAAACCACATCGTCTTTGCTCAGCCTCGTGGAGAAGAAGTGCTGGCTGACCAGCACATCGTTGTCCTTGATGCAGCCGAGCGAATTGCCGTCTGACTTGCGGGGATTCTGCACGCTGCCGGATGCGGGCCACGACGGCGTGGATACTTGCAATACGAGTCCATTTCCGTTGACGTCCCACGCCAGCAGGCCCTTTGAATGACCGGCCGGCGCCGCCTCCGTATTCATGGGATCGCCGTAAAATTGGTCGTTCCAGACAACGTAGAAGAAATTGCCGTTGTAGACTTCCGAGAAGGTCGCGCCCACCGGATCGGTGGTCGTGTCTCCGACGCACCCTCCGCCCTGCTGGAGCTGGTGGTTGGCGCTGCTGGCGTACGCGAATTGTTGGCTAAAGTGTCTATACGACTGGACGTCTCCGCCGAACGGACAGGACCTCTGCGCGCCGCCGCAACTGGGGAACGAGGCAGAATTAAACTTGAAAACGAACCACCAATCCACCGGCCGCCCTGCTTCTAACAACGGGCTCAGCAGACCTGAAGAGAGATTCGTGGCGGGATTATTCGATGCGGACGAGGGAGCCAGCGCTTGACCGGCCAACAAGGCAACTGCCAACGGCACGAAGGGCGCAACGGCCCGAGTAGTGGCTCCGCTTTTCGAATGTTTCGTCGAACCGGTAGCCGTCGTCGTCTTGTTCGGCACGGATCACCTTTACGTACCGCTTTGCGCGCTTGCCGCTTTCGCGTCGCCTTTTGCTTGATCAGTCGGCGTGCCGCTGCTCGTAGGTGCGCTGAGTTGAATCCCCTTGCTCACGGCATAGGTGGATGCGCTGATCCCGAGAAGCGTCAACACCTCGGGTGGAACTGTGGGAAATCGATTCTGGGAGACCACCAGCAGAAAAAGGCTCAGCGCGATCACCAAGGTGAAAATCAGCAACTGAAACCGCGACATACTGGCTCCCTTACCGCCAACCTCACTTAGCAAGTCACTGAGGTCCATGCTCCCGTTGGCGATGCAAATCAGGATCGCAAAGCCAAACAGAAAAACTAGCGCCAGTACCGTGAATCCTATCGCGATTTTCAACCGGTTTAGCATCGCGTCAGCATGGACGCCATCACTCGGCAGAAAGTACAAAACGATTCCAATGACCGCTAGGATCAGCGCCGCCATTACGACATACCGTACTTCTACTTTCTTTTGTTCTTCAGTCATTGTTTCTCCTGCTTGCGGTTAGAGTAAAAATCCCAGGCCTTTGCGCCTAAATACAGCGACTGGCTGCCGCCGAGCACCGCGACGAGGTTCAGTGGAACATTGGGGAGATGGGACGGATCATGGATCGTGGACAGCAGGTAATGCAATGCCGTGAGCACGGTCACCATGAGCATTTGAATTCGCGCGGGGCTCAAACTATTATCGCGGGATCGTAATAGACCTGCGAAGCTTCCGTCTTTGCATGAGCGCCAAAGCGTCACAACTCCAAGAGCTGTAATTAGGAAAATAATTTCCCAGCGGGCCGCATTTACCAGAAAACGCATACGAGTGAGTCTAGATCGTACATTTTCGACGGGAGAAAGTATGCGGGGATTGCCGTCGGAAGTCAATCGTATCCTACTGAATGATTGTGCATCTTGCTAAGCAATCGTTTCATATTCAAAACGTACTGCCTGGCAGAGGACGAAACGTTCGCCGCCCAAGTTTCACTACATTCCTGAAATGCTGCCGGCGTGAATTCAGGGCCAGCTGGCTTGCGCAGAAAAACATTAAAGCTGGCATTGGCCCCGTCGTTTGGGTGTATACTTCGCTTGCCGCAACAGTTCGTAACGCCGTCGTTTAGGGTTTAACGCAGGATTTTCTCGCGCTCGTTTGGGGAAGCCCGCAGGAACGCCTGCAGCGGAATCCAGAGGCCGGTTCGCTCGGTCCGCCGTGGCACGCGCGACGGAACAAGACAGGAGGATTGAAACGCAATGAGCAAACGCATCATTTTCTGCTCCGATGGCACTTGGGACAGTTCGGGAAACAACACGAACGTCTACAAAATCTACAAAGCGATGCCGACAACGGCCGAACAGGTTCCCTTTTATGACGACGGTGTCGGCGCCAACCAATTGCCGATTGAAAAGCTCGTCGGTGGCGCATTCGGCGCGGGGCTCTTTCAGAAAATCAAAGACGGCTACACGAAGATCGCGCATTCCTATGAGAAGGGCGACGAGATCTTTCTCTTCGGCTTCAGCCGCGGAGCCTACACCGCCCGCAGCCTGGCCGGGATGATTGCCATCTGTGGCCTTCCGACAGCGAACTTCACCGATGACGTTGTCAACACCGCCTTCGATGCCTATCGCAACAGGGACCAAAGGGAAGCCTTGCTGGCCCAACTCAACAAGACCTGCGACATGTTCGACGCCAAACTCACCATGCTGGGAGTTTGGGACACGGTCGGTTCGCTCGGAATTCCGGCGATTTTCGGCGGCGTGAGTCCGCTGCTGTACGGTTTTCTTGATACGAACCTGCATCCCGACGTGCTCAACGCCTATCACGCTTTGGCGATCGACGAGCGTCGCGCAGAATTCCCCGCTACCTTGTGGACTCTGACGGTTCCCCCGCCGGCGGGGCAAATCGTTGAGCAAGCGTGGTTCGTGGGTGTGCATTGCGACGTAGGCGGAAGTTATTCCGCTGATCCGGACGGCACCGCGCTTTCCGATCTCACGCTGGCCTGGATGATGAGCAAGGCAAGCGCCCTCGGGCTACAGTTCGCGCCGGAAGAAGCGGTGAAATATACGCTCCCAATGGATCCGAAATTTGCGTTGGATCAGAAGCATGAATCCTGGAATCCGCTGTGGATTTTCCCCAAGCGGCGGGCTATTATCGATGAGTCCGTGCTCTCGGACAGTGTTTCTGTACGATGCGATCACGATAGTTCCTATCGGCCCGGCAATCTGACTTTCACCGACGGGAAACTGGCGTCGAGCTACACCAAGGCCAATGTAGTGACCCAAGCCGCAGTTGCCGCCGGCGGGTAAGGCGGGAGCCATGCGAAACGTTCTGCAGGCGTACTATCACGCCGGACGCGCACGCCGAGTTGTCCGTAAACACGAAACCGGGCAGCGATCTGTTTGAAAAAGATCCGTTTCACTTGCCGGCCGTGGTTCCTGCCCAGACCGCGTACGTCGGCTTCACCGTTGCAGGTTCACTCGATCTCGGTTTCAGCGGCTCGTCCGGCGGTCTGACTTTCGGGATCGATCGCACCGGCGGCATCACATTTGAGTACTTGAAAGCGTTCGCGATCGATCGCAGCCAGCCGACGCTCGGCGATGCTACTTCGTCGATGTTCTACCTCCGGCGATCCGGCTCCCAGTTGGAAATCCTTGCCCACGTGATTTGAAACGTCGCAGAGTTCGGTGCCGCTTGCGTGAGCGTCTCATCTTTTCGCGCGATGAAGTCCGGCGCGACCGCCAGATGCAGCAGCTCCGACTTCAGATAGCTGGATAGCGAGGAGGCAGACGTGATGTCCGCCTTCGAAAGACCTCCCGGATTTCCAAGCGAATCCGTGATCGAAAAAGTAGTCTTGAGTTTTGCCATACCCGCCCGGCTTGCCGACCTGAACCTTCTCGGCGTCAACGACATCTGCTCAGTGTCAGGACAGGGAAGTCTCAAGGTCTCGGGTAGCGTGTCGATCACAACTCCGGTGAATCCGCTTGCCTCCGTTAATCTGCCGTTGGGTGCAGGCACGATCGCGGTCAGCGACGGCGCGATGGCCGGTCTATCGGCTTCCTTCACACTCTCAGGTTCCTATCAGATTCGCGCGCACAAGATGAAGGATGACGTCGTCCGCTTGAGCTACGTCAAGAAGCGGGGATCGGCTCTGGAATTTGATCTCAAAGCCTCCGCGGGTGTGACCGCCACGCACGGGACAACGGAGCTGCTCGGGAAATTGATGGGGGCGCTTGAAAAGGGCACGCCCGATCCACAATTGCTCGCCAGTCTCTTGCCCGACGAGGTTTCCAGTTTCAACGCCGCCATCAAGGCAGGAATCGATCACTCGCTCCGGGCGTCCGTAAATCTTGCGCTTTCCTCGGAGGCGGACACCCAGACTGCGTTTCAGTACGAGATTCAACTCGATCGGTTGAGCGCGCAATCGGCCGCGGCCGTGGAGTCCGCGCTTAAAGGCGACCTCACCGCGCTGACCGCGTTCGAAGAGGGAGCGTCCCCCGACGGCACAATCGCGCCCGGCGTCAAGCTGATCAATAGAGTTCTTACCACCATCCGCGCGAAGGGCGCTTCGCTGCGAGTGAACCTGCTCGGTATCGTCAATCTCATCTCGTTGTCGAGGCTGATCAGCAAGTGCGAATTTCTCTTCGAGCCGGCCACGGGCGAGCTGACAATTCACGAAACCGTTCAAAGCGAAAGCATCAGCGCCATCACAGATCCGCTGAATCGCCAAGAAGCATTGCGCAAAGCGCTGTTCTACTCGGTTGCGGCCACCACCACATATGTTGCCGGCAAAACGTTGACGATGCCCTCCTTCAGTTGCCAGGCGGTTCATTTTGCGGTGAATCAGAACACCAACACTCAGGCGATCGCCGATTACACCAACTGGTTCGTGGCGCTGAATCTCATGACAGCAGATCAGCGTTCGAAGATCCTGAGCGCGTTCACCGGAGGCGGACCATCGAGTTGCACTGTTCGGGCTCAGTTCGACGACGAGCTTTGCACAGCAATGTTCTTCGATGCCCAAGGCGAACCAAGACCGCGCGCCCAATACCTGGAGATTGGCCGTCAGGCGGTGAAAGCCCTGCTCGATGCCGAGAGCGACGATATTGACCGGGGCCGTTATCAGTTTCTTGATAATCCAGATACTTGGATGCAGGCATTAGCCATCGGACCGAGTCCGGAGCTTCGACGCTTGATTCCACTCTCGCCCACCGATCCAAAATTCAACATGTTGCTCGCCGACATCACCGGCGACCTTTGCGACATCGTTTGGTGGGCGGATGCGATGCAGAAAGCAAGCCAGGCGGTCCACGCCAGGCGCGCATTTCTCGCTGAGCGCGATCCGGCGTTGCTTGCGAACGATCCTCAATTTTTCAGCCGGCGGACCGAACTACAAAAACTCTTGCTATCGATGGTCGGATCGAGCAAACTGCGCTTCCGCGAGCCCTGGGGAATGGTGAGTCTGTTCCAGGCCGCCGGAGGACGGCGCTCATCCGGAAAATTGACCGCGAAGGGCCTGTCGATCGACCAGGAGAACGGCGCGCCGCGAACCGTCACTGCAGGCGGATCAGGAGGATGAAATGCGTATTTCCTCAGCCGCCGGTCTCGGCTTCCTAACGATTGCCGCCGCACTGAATGGTTGGGCAAACGCTGCCACTGAGGAAACTTCCTGCGATCAGATCTCGAAGTTCGCTCAAGAGCGCCTGAACGTCAGCGCTAAAAATTCGCGCAAACTCGAAACCCTTCAATTCCCTTGTGAACTGCCTGCTGGACCTCTATCGTTCCAGTTCCTGATCGCGACCGCGCCGAATCCCATTGAGACGCACCTGACGCTCTGGTTCGACCGCGAGGTGGAAAGCATTCAGAATGCTGCGGACAACTCTTCCGAGATTCGTATGCGCGACGGCTTGAGCCTTTTGCGTCCTCACATGCAGCCCGTCCTCTCCCACGCTGCCGCCAAGCCAATTGGGAAACGTGCTCCAGGCTGCGATGCTCGGCTCGCGCGTACCCTGGACCGATCATTGGGAGTTGCGCAACCGCTTGAGTGACGTTGATCGCCTGCTCATCGAGAACCTGCAATCCCGCTGGACTTTAAAGGACAGACCTTCGGCGAACGCGAATGGTTCTCCGTCCAGTTCGTCCCAAGATCTGCTCAATGTCGCTGAGAGCCGAATCGCCTTTCAATTTGTCAGCTACATCCAGTACACTCAGCACCAGGTACGAAACCTGATTTACTTCGTGACGGTTGGATTCGTGCTGTCGTTGATCGCGCAGCATCGCTACTCGTTCCAGACGCCGCGAACTATAACGACCTTTACTACGATCATGTTCGCCGCCTTGATGGCGCCGGCGGATCGCGATCCCACGCTCAGCCGGACCACCAACACAATGCCCGGAAGTTTGGACGCGGGCTTTTTCAAGCGCGTCGTTGTTTATCTCGGCGTGCCGTTCGTGACGGTGATCGCCTCACAAGTTCCCGCTTGGGGAAAGTTTCTCTTCTCTTGGGTCCAGCCCGCGCTCGAAGCCCTCAAGTAGCCGCGCGATCTTCAAGTGAGGAGTGCCGCGCTTGCCATTGAGTCTGATTCATTCGCGTGCGCCGATCAGTTCCCCGAGGAACCAGGTGCGGCGCTCCGTCTCATCGATCCAAACCTCGATCATGCTGGCGGTGGCGACATCGTTGTATCTATCGCAAGTCTCGTGCGCCGCGCGCAAGAAACCCGTCAGGTCGCGATTGTCGGCCCACAACTCCGAGATCATCTGATCCGGTGTCACGCGCTCGGCATCATTGTCCTTCAACCGCTGGTTTCGTCCGATCTCGCCGATGGAACGAATCGTGGTGCCGCCAAGCTTCCGCGCCCGCTCGGCGACTTCGTCGGTCATGGCGAAGATTTGTTCGGCCTGCTCGTCGAGAAGCAGATGGTAGTCGCGGAAGTGAGGACCGGTCATGTGCCAATGAAAATTCTTGGTTTTCACGTAAAGCGCGAATACGTCGGCTAGCAATCGCCGCAGTACACTCGAAATCTCGGCCACGCCTTCCTGGCTAAGGTCGATCTCGTTCTCGATAACTGTGCTTTTCGCATTCTTGGTAATCATTCGCTACTCCTAAAGGATAGAGCCGCTCTTTTAACCGCGCGGTAACATTTGAAACGTTTTTTCTGTCCGGAGACGCGCGCCCACTGCACAGATGCAGTTCGAAGCAAGTCCGCATTCAAAAAAACATAGAAACGGGCATCCATGCCACCCAGATTGGGTAACCAGCCGGCCGACCTCGAAAGACTTACTCGAAACCCTGCGGCAGGGGTCAGCCCGGGCCGTCAACCAGCGATATCGTGCAGGATCGCCACGGATCGCGTGGGTGCAAGGCGCCTGAGGCATGCACGGGCGGGTCTGCCCAATGGTCGACGCGAAGCAAGCATTTGACGCGAAGCACGCATACCTAGGTGGCTTTTCCGCCGGCATTCCCATGGACAAGCCGAGGAACCCCGTGGGGTGAAAACTCGAAATGGTCCATTGGTGTTTCTGCCTCGCGGAGGCGCAAAGTTTCAGGTGAATGAAATCCGGGGGATCGCGTTTCCACCCGCTATGCTTTTCTCCACGCGCCTGGGACCATTTTGGCTTTCGACCACTGCGGCCTCGCAGGTTCACAGTCTTGTTCGCCCAAACCTTGCGATCTAGGAACCGCCATCCGGTAAAGAGAATTCAGCTCCAGCAACGCGATGGTAACCATTCCCTCCGTATACCGTCGAACAAACCGTTCGCGAGCCTGAGATTAATCGACGCGGAACGGCCATCTCTTCTGGTTGAATTGGAAGACGCCGCGGTGTGGCCGCGGTGCCTGGAATCCCGGTCCGAGGTTGTTGCATCATTATCAAGCGAACGGAAAGGTTATCCAATTGACGCACCTACGAACCGCAATTCGAATCGCCTCGCTCTCCATGACGCTGGCGCCGCCGGCGCTGATCGCCCAGCAGAGCCAGTTCCAAGGCAGCGTTCCTTCGGGAACTGCTTCCTCGACACCGGTTTTGCTCACTCTTCAGGACGCCATCGATCGCGGGCTAAAAGCCAATTTGGGGCTGCTGGTGAGCGACTCGGTTTCCGAATTCGCTCGCGGCGCTCGCGTTCGCTCGCTGAGCGCTCTGCTGCCATCTGTTAACGGGCAGATCAGTCAAACCGTAGAACAGCTCAGCCTGAAAACAATCGGCCTTAATCTCTCGGTTCCCGGCGTCTACGTGCCCGTGATCGTCGGCCCATTTCACTACACAGACGCTCACGCTTCTACGTCCTGGGATGTCTTTAACTACTCGTCGATCAAGAACTACCGCTCGGCGCGGGAGAGCGAGCGAGCGGCGCGCCTATCCGCTCAGGATGCGCATGACTTAGTAGTTCAAGCCGTCGCCACCGGGTATCTTCAAATCATCGCCGACGCCTCCCGTATCGGGGCGATTCGTTCACAGGTGCGCACCGCTCAGACTCTATACGATCGCTCGGTCGATCAACGCCGCGCCGGAACCGCGGCCGGAATCGATGTGCTGCGCTCTCAGGTCGAGTTGAAGCAACAAGAACAGCGTCTGCTCGCTCAGGAAAATCAGTTCGCCAAGGACAAGCTGGCACTCGAACGGATCATCGGTCTGCCACCCGGTCAGGACTTCAATATCGGCGAAACCGTTCCGTTCGCGCCGTTGACTTCCTTCACGCCGGAACAGGCTCTTAGGATCGCCTACAACCAACGCAGGGACTATCAGAGCTACAAAGCCCAGGTTCGCGCTGCCGAGGAGGCTGTGAAAGCCGCGCGGGCCGAGCGCTATCCGACCGGCAATATCGCTTTCGACTATGGCGATGTGGGCGCCTCGCTTGCGAGCTCCCATGGCACTTTTACATTTGCCGCCTCGGCGCGTTTCAACATCTTCGACGCCGGCCGGATCAGCGGCGACGTGATTCAGGCCAAGGCCGCTCTCAAGCAGCGCCAGGATGAGTTGGCCGATCTGGGTGGCCAGATCGACTATCAAGTCCGCGCCGCTTTTCTTGACATCCGCACGGCTGCCGACCAGGTTGCCGTGGCCCGAAGCAGCCTCGAACTCGCCAATCAGACCCTCGATCAGGCGCGCGACCGTTTTGCTGCCGGCGTCACCGATAACATCGAGGTCGTGCAGGCACAGGAATCCGTTGCCTCCGCCAACGATAGCCTAATCGGTGCACTGTTCGCTCATAATCTGGCAAAGGTCGAGCTGGCACGTACCTTGGGCTCAGGCGAGCAGGGGCTACAGCGTTTTGTGGAGGAGAAGTAACAATGGCCGAAATCGTGTCTGAAAAAAAGCCAATCCGCAAGAGGAGAAGGTTCGCTCGCGTTCTGTTGGCCTTGGTGACTCTCGTTGCTCTGGCCGCCGGTGGGTTTTTCCTGTGGAGGTATCTTAGTACCTACGAAAGCACGGATGACGCGCAAGTGGATGGTCACATCGACGCGATCAGTGCGCGTATCAGTGGACAGGTGATCGAAGTTCTGGCGGAAGACGAACAATCCGTGAAAGGCGGGCAGGTGCTGGTGCGCATCGATCCCAAAGATTATGAGATTGCTCTGGCAAAAGCTGAAGCTGACTTGGCGGACGCTGAGGCGGCGCTTGAGACTTCACGCATCGATATCCCGATTACGAGCACCAACACGTCGAGCGCCTTGAAGAGCGCCACATCCGGCCGCAGCGACGCCACTGCGGGCTTGCGCGGCGCCGAACGGCAGCTCAACGCGGCGCGCGCACGTCTGGAGACTGCTCAGGCACAGGTGCGGGAGGCCGACGCCAATTTGACTAAGGCCACTGACGACGTACAACGCTACAAGCTACTCGTCGATAAAGACGAAATCCCGCGGCAACAATACGACACCGCAGTTTCCGTCGCCGCCGCCGGCCTCGCTACTCTCGACGCTCGCAAAGCGGCGGCGCAGGAAGCGCAGCAGAATGTCGTAGTGGCGGAGAGCATAATCGAGCAGGCGCAGCAGCGCATCACGCAGGCCGAAGCCTCGATAGAGTCCGCTTTGACCGCGCCTAAGCAGGTCGCGGCTAGCCAGACGCGCGCGAAATCCGCACTCGCACAGGTGGCCCAGCGAAAAGCACTCGTCGAACAGGCGAAGCTCAATCTCGGCTACTGCACCATCATGGCGCCCGTAAACGGCATCGTCGGTAAGAAAACCGTAGAAGTTGGCGAAAACGTAACCGCCGGTCAGCAGCTCATGGCCGTCGTTCCGCTGGATGATGTCTGGATCATCGCGAATTTCAAGGAAACTCAGCTTGGCCGGATGAAGCCTGGCCAGCGCGCTACTTTCACAGTCGACGCTTACGACCGCGAGTACCGGGGCAAAGTGCTCGAGATCGGCGGAGCGAGCGGCTCCCGCTTCAGCTTGCTCCCGCCCGAGAACGCGACTGGAAACTACGTCAAAGTGGTGCAACGCATTCCCGTTCGCATCAATCTCGATCCGGGCCAAAATGACGATCATCGCCTGCGTCCCGGTCTCTCGGTCGATTCGAAAGTGTACGTCGAGTAAAACTGTGGCGACGCCAACTGAAGTCTGGACTCCAAAATTCAATCCGTGGCTCGTCGCGGTGGTGGTCGCGATGGCCGCGTTCATGGAAGTGCTAGATACGTCGATCGCCAACGTGGCCCTGCCGCACATGGCCGGAAATCTGGGTGCGAGTAACGACGAAAGCACCTGGGTGCTTACTTCCTACCTCGTCTCGAACGCTATTGTTCTCCCCATCAGCGGCTGGCTAGCCACGTCGCTGGGACGTAAGCGCTTCTTCATGCTGTGCATTTTTCTGTTCACGCTCAGCTCGCTATTGTGCGGCGCCGCTCCGAGTCTCGGCGCGCTGATTCTGTTTCGTATCCTCCAAGGCGCGGGCGGCGGCGGCCTTCAGCCCATGGCACAAGCGATCCTGGCCGATACCTTTCCACCGCAGAAGCGTGGCCTCGCCTTCGCGCTGTACGGAATTACGGCCATCATGGCGCCTACCATCGGCCCGACCCTCGGCGGCTGGATCACCGACAATTATTCCTGGCGCTGGATCTTTTACATCAACCTGCCGGTTGGCATCCTTACGCTATTCCTGGTGCTCCGCATGGTGGAGGACCCGCCTTACCTCGCCCGCGCGCGAAACGCCGGCGTCCGCGTCGATTACATCGGCATCGCTCTACTCACCCTCGGAATCGGCGCTCTTCAGGTTTTGCTCGACAAGGGACAAGAAGACGACTGGTTCGGCTCCCACTTCATTCTCACGCTGGCCATCGTCTCCGCCGTCTGTTTGGTTGCTCTGGTTTTTTGGGAGTGGCGGCAAAAAGCGCCAATTATCGATGTCCGCATGTTCACGAAGTTCAACTTCGCTCTATCGAGCCTCATGATGTTCTTCCTCGGCGTCCTGCTCTTCAGCAGCCTGGTGATGATGCCGCAATTCCTGCAGACGCTCATGGGATACACTGCCGAATCCGCTGGCCTCGTTCTGTCCGGCGCTGGCTTCGTGATTCTGCTTCAAATGCCCGTGGTCGGCCAGCTAACCACCAAAGTTCCTACTAAGTACATCATGGCCTTCGGCTGGATGTGCTTGGCCCTTGGGATGTATTATTCCACTAAGCGCATGGATCTGCTGATCAGCTTTCAATCGGCGGCGCGGCTCCGAGTGATCCAATCCTTCGGACTCGGCTTTTTATTTGTCCCGATCTCTCTGGCGGCCTACATCGGTGTCCCAGCCGAAAAAGGCAACGGCGTCGCCGGTTTGGTCAATTTCATGCGCAATATCGGGAGCAGCGTGGGGACTTCCATGGTGACCACAATGCTCGCGCGGCGCGCGCAATTCCACCAGACCGTGCTCACCTATCACGCGACGAACTATGACCCAGCTTTTCGAAGCCAGCTGCAAGGACTCACGAACCAGCTGGTTCACGTTGGCGCCACGCCTCCCGACGCGCAGGTCGGTGCCTACGCTCGAATCTATCAAAATGTTTTGGTTCAGGCCCAAACCCTGGCCTACATCGATACCTATATGCTGCTCGCGATTGCGGCCAGCGTGATGTTCTTCCTCACCTTTCTTGTAAAGCGCAACGATCCCGGCGGAGGAGGCGAAGTAGCCGTCGGCTGACGTCCAACGACATGGCAAAGTTTAACGTACTCACTATCGAACGCGAATACGGATCCGGCGGAAACGATATCGCCAAGCAAATTTCCGAACGCCTGGGCTGGAAACTTTGGGACCAATTGCTTACCAGCGAGATCGCCCGCCGCCTGGAATGTCCGAAAATGATCGTCGAAGAGCGCGAGGAGGTCCGCGACCCTCTACATTACCGGCTGTTCAAAGCCTTCCTGCGGGGAAGTTTCGAGGGCAGCCTGAGCGCCCCGCTGCTGAAGCTCGCCGATGCGGAGAGTATTCGCAAGATCACCGAAGAGCTGATCAAAGACGCCGCTCAGCACGGCAACTGCGTCATCGTCGGACGCGGCTCAGCTTACTATCTCCACGACTATCCGCACGTATTTCACATCTTCGTGTACGCCCCCTTCGAAAATAAGATCAGGCGTCTTCAGGCCCGAGGCAAGAGCGAAGCTGAGGCGATCGAATTGGCAGAAACTGTGGATCAGGACCGGGCAGAGTTCATCAAGAAACACTTTGACGTCGAGTGGCCGCCGCGCCAGTTCTTTCACATGATGGTCAATTCAGCGATGGGCGACGAGAACGTGGTGGACACAATCCTCGGTGCGATGCGGTTCTGTGAGGAATTCCGCTGAGCCGTCGCCGGCTATCTTAGAACCCTCACACCCGTTGCACTCGCCACATGAACTTCCGATGTCATGCCGATGAACAGCCCGTGCTCCACGACTCCAACAACATGATCGAGCCGCTCCGCCAATTGATCAGCCGGCGTCCCCGGTTCGAATCTGGAATCTAAGATGTAATTGCCACCATCGGTCTCGAAGGGCTGCCCGCCGTTCTTACGTATCGCGGGTTTTGCGCCCAGCGTTTCCAGATGTCGCGCCGTCGACTGCCAGCTGAACCGCACGACCTCGATCGGAATGGGCGCCTCTGAAATCAACTGGCGCGCGAGCTTACTTTCGTGGACAATTATCGCTAGCTTCCTGCTGGCGCTGGCGACAATCTTCTCGCGCAACAGCGCGCCTCCATATCCTTTGATCAGGTTCAAGCTTCCTTCCTCCACCTGATCGGCGCCATCGATCGTGATATCGATGCTGGGGTGTTCCTCCAAACTCGAAATCGTGATCCCGAGTTCTCGCGCTTGGGCAGCCGTGCGCTCGGACGTGGGAATTCCGATGATTCGCAGCCCTTCTTTTACACGCCTTCCAAGCGCGCTCACCGCGAACGTCGACGTCGATCCCGTGCCAAGTCCCACCACCATGCGATCGGCAACCAACGCTACGGCCGATTCAGCCGCAGCTCTCTTTAGTTCCGCTTCGTCCTTCTGCATAACAACAATTTTCATACAGGAATCGGCGTGATGTCTGTCGAAATCCGTAGGGATTCTTGTGAGAAAATAGCCGGGAAAGGCACCGAACATGAGCCAAATGAAAATCGAAATTTCTCAGATCTCGGCCTGCACCTCCGCGGCGAGACTAGGTTCGCACTGCGTCCTGATCGACCGGCCAATCGAGAAAGGCGGAACTGCTCAAGGTCCGATGGGCGGTGAGCTTTTCCTCGCATCGGTTGGCGGGTGCTTCATGAGCAATATTCTGGCCGCGATTCGATCTCGCGACGAAAACGTTTCGAATGTTCGTGTCGAGGTAACAGGTATCCTCACGGACTCTTCACCGGTGCGGTACTCGGGCCTCGAACTGACCGTAGGCGCCGATACGTCCGATCGCGCACTGTTGGAGCATCTCGTAGAGATCGCGGATCGCGGATGCATCATGATGAATACTCTCCGCGGCACGCTTGACCTGCGAGTGCGCGTCGTCGCTGAGTCCCCGGCAAAAACTCTCGCGCGCGCATAACTTCTCGCCCACTAGCGCCACTTTCAAACCAGTTTCGCGGTTTGCTCAGCGACTAAACTACGCAACGTGAATTGGTGCTCGGCGGTAACGCTCGCCGAAATGTCGCTCGAAAGGACCGTGAGCGCCGCACGCGCATCACTATTCGATCCCGACTCCACCTGGTGGAACACCGCGATGTAGCCGTCCACGAGCTTACGCCGCTGCTCGTTGGCCTCCTGCGTCGCCGTGAAAGCAGCGTCGGGCAGACCAACGATCGCCGATTTCAGCTTGCCCCATCCGAGGTCGATCACCACCGGTTTCACCAACATCAGCTCTCCTGCCAGCTGCGAGAGTCCGGCCACCTGTTGCACAAAATAGGTTTGATCGAACCCATGCATGCCCGCTTCGGTGTCGATCTGCGCGTAGGTCTGCGTCCATCCGCCGGGCCAATCGCCCGCCAGACCCAGCCCCGGGATTCCATACGCGCGCCCCTTGTTCATCGGGCTTTTCACCATGCCCTGGAACCCACCGTTCACACCGGGCCCGGTGTTGCCCGATTTCACATCCACTCGTGGCCAGTGATTGTCCTTCGCGGCCCGGGCGATGGCCTCCACCAGCCAGATGTTGTTGTTGTGAACGTCCATCAGGCTCGTGATCACGCCGCCATTTTCCGGCGATTCGCTCGAATAGGTGTAGTGATTCCCGCCCGGACCGGTCTCAACGGTCTGCCGGCCACCCATATGCTCGATGCCGATGGTGGCTACGATCGGCTTCAATCGTTCGGGATGGATCGTGTAGTAGTCGAACTGCGGCCAGCTCGGTTCCCCGCCCGGCATAAAATGTCGGCAATCGAAATAGAACACCAACGTGCGCGGACGCGCGGCGCGCGGGATGTGACGGAAGTACGACAGAATGCCGAGCATTCCGAGCCCGCCGTTCTCCTCGATCAAAGACATCGCATCGGTGTGCGTGGCGAGCAGGACCTGCTCGTCCTGAGCCGTCCCGTAATTGCGGCCAGGCAAGTATGCCAGGATTGCTCGGCCGGTGTCACGCTGGAAACGCGCCGTGAGCGTCAGTGTCGCATGCTTGCCGGCCTTGGCATCGGCAACTACCTTCGCTCCGTTCACTCGATCCAATGTCAGCGTGGGACAGTTGACGTATTGCGCGCCCAATCCCGCTTTGCCATCTGCTGTGTAAACGCTGCGCTGCACGAGTCCGAACGCGCAGCCAGGCGAGAGATCGTACACCACTACTAATCCTGCAGCACGCGCAGGGACGCCGATTGCCGCACAGCGGTTGAGCTGGCTCCAAACCCAGCGGCAATGATACGAAGTGGTCACGTTGGTGGGTGGAGGTGTGAACAGCGGCGCCCATTTGCCCGGCGAGCGCCATTCGTAGTCCGTCAGCGTGTAGTTGTCGAGAAACGAATTCGAGTAGGGCGGCTCTGGATACGGCGCCGTTTGGAAAACCAGAATCTTTCCGGCCATCTCGGCGGCCGACGGCCGACGCTCTGCATCGCAGTACAACATCGGCGCACTCACGCCTTCGCGCGGAGTAAAGCCCGACGTCATGCCGTACGATGCCACCATAGGCACAGGAGTCCCGTCACTGACTAGCCTTTCCACAGCGATGCCGGAGTCATGCTGATGCGTGCGCCTGTCCGGCCAATCATCCACGATGTAGTGATCGTATGGGATATCGACGAAATCGAAATCCACCGCGCCCAGCTCCTGCAATTTCGACATCAGAAAATCGGTGTAGCGCTTCCATCCGGCGCTGCCCGCGTACGTCGGACCGCCCTTGCTCTTGAAAAGATTCCAATCCCACGCCTGATCCGGCGTGATCATGAGCTTCGGATCGATCTTCGGAAACGTTGCTGAGCGCGATGATGGAGCGCTGTACGCGCCGCCTCCACCGAGCAGCGTTCCCGCGGTCAGCCCGGCCGCGGCTTTGAGGAACGTACGCCGCGCGGCGTCGGCCTGGTCTCGTCGTGTTTCGTTCATGGTGAAAGCCGCCGCTGCACCCCTTCGCGTGCTCGTGTGCCATTGTACTCCCAATGCCACAATAGAAGGACTCGAATGACACACAGCCTCCGCCGCACGGTCATTGTGACGATTGCCACCCTCTGCGCGACCGCTCAGGCCCCGGCGCAGCACGCCGATCTCTCCGGCATCTGGAACTCTGCGACCGCCACACCGCTCGAACGTCCGGCGCGGCTCAAGGGCAAGCTCTTCTTCACTCCGCAGGAGGCCGCCGACTTTGAACGCCGGGCCGCTGCGCGAAACGTCGAATCGGAGAGTGAGTCGCGCTCGCAAAATGTCGGAACCTACAACACGGCTTGGCGTGAATTCGGCCTAAAAATAGTGAAGACGCTCCGCACCTCGATCGTCACCGATCCACCCGACGGCCGGATTCCGCCGCTCACACCCGCCGCGGCAGCGGAAAAGCGGCGCCGGATGGATTTGTTGCGGCATCCCAATAGCTCGAAGGATCTCGGACTCCAGGACCAGTGCGTCTCGTTCACAACCGCTGTTCCGCCGATGATTCCATACTCCTATAACAGCAACTATCAGTTTATCCAGACCGCTCACGAACTGGTCATCCAGGTGGAGATGATCCACGACTCTCGCATCATCCGCTTGGATGGCCGCCCGCACCTGCCATCCAACGTGCGGCTTTGGCTGGGAGATTCAATCGGCCATTGGGAAGGCGCGACGCTAGTCGTCGACACTGCCAACTTCAACGATGGCCCCGGCTATTTCGGCGATGCAGGCGGCATGTTCGGCACGGACCGCAACCTGCATGTCGTCGAGCGCTTTAATTTACTCGACGCCACGACCCTGCTGTACAGCTTCGAAGTGGACGACCCCACCGCTTACACCCGGCCCTGGAAAGGCGAGCTGACCATGGCCCGCGCGGCTGGTCCCATCTATGAATACGCCTGCCACGAAGGCAACTACGCGCTGCCCAACCTGCTGAACGCATTTCGCGCCGGCGAACGCGGACCCGGAGCGAATCGCTAGGATTCCAGCAGGCCGCGCACTCTCTCGAGCAGAGAGCTCAGCGTAAATGGCTTCTGCAGAAACGCGCTGCCGGGCGGAAGATCGGCCGCATACACGGCCGAGTCGTCCGTGTAGCCGGAGATGTAGAGAATCTTTAAATCGCTCCCTGGCCCGCTCAGTTGATCCACCAATTCGCGTCCGCCCATCTGCGGCATGATCATGTCAGTGATCAAAAGGTCGACAGTCGCCTGACTGGCTTGAATCGCTCGCAGTGCCTCTTCTCCATTGGCCGCTTCCAGGATCTCGTAGCCGTGTCTGCGCAGGAATTTTTGCACCAGCGACCGGATGCCGGCTTCATCTTCCACGATCAGGATGGTCGAGGGCTTGCGCTCGGCACGCGGCTCTCCCAGCGTGGCAAGTTCGGAATAAGCGGCCGCTCCGACGCGGGGCAGGAATATCCGAAACAGTGTCCCGTCGTCCGCGCCCGTACTCATGCTGATGTCGCCGCCCCACTGACGAACGGCCGCATAGGCCTGCGCGAGCCCTGGTCCGGGATCGGCCGCCCCTCCTTTACCAGGAAGCAAACGCTCGAACACTTCTGCTCCGAAATCGTCTTGCACCGCGCCGCCGGGGACCGATAGGGTGAGTGCGATATACTCGCCGGGCTCAAGAGGTGCATTGTGGCGTTGAAGGTCCTCGTGAATCTCTAAGCTCGATACTTCGATGGTCACTGGCGTCGAGGAATCCCCTGGCTTTCGGAGCGCGGCGACAATCGCGGTCACCGCCTGTTCGAGTCGCGCGGCGTTCGCACTGACTCTGCTGCGGCTCA
>Ga0126371_10000348_pt1 | contig 37581 bp, 59 predicted proteins | sample PanSoiMetaPlot_4_FD_110145 | JGI IMG/M metagenome (GOLD analysis project Ga0126371, IMG submission 110145) | Tropical forest soil microbial communities from Panama - MetaG Plot_4 | ecosystem: Environmental > Terrestrial > Soil > Tropical forest > Bulk soil | place: Panama | collected 2016-02-17
GCCGATCTGTGCGCTGCGGGCGTCGGCGCGCCGCACATCCGACAGCGGCTATACTGGGTGGCCGACGCCGACGCAGCGCGATCACAAGGACGGCGCGTCGACGCTGGAGAATACGCCGGTCAACGCCCTGCTTGGGCGGATGGTGAGTTTGGCCGGATGGGGAACGCCGCGCTCAATGGGATTGGGCCAGGGCAGCGCTCGACCAAAGGAAGCGGATTTCAAGAAGGGACGGCTCGAATGCCAGGCCCTTGGAGTAATGCCGTTTGGCTCCCCTGCCTCGACGGAAAAGCGCGGCGCGTTGAACCCGGCATTTTCCCGTTGGCTCATGGGGTTCCCGCCCGAGTGGGACGCCTGCGCGCCTACGGCAACGCCGTCGTCCCGCAAGTCGCGGCCGCGTTCATCGCTGCCTGCGTTGAGGTGATGGCATGACCGAGCGGCAGGCGCAGTTCCCCGGTGTTCTTGCGCCGCTGTTCCAGGCGAGCCGCTACAAGGTGCTGTACGGCGGCCGCGGCGGCGGCAAGTCGCACGGCATCGCCACCTATCTGCTCGCCGAGGCGGCCAGCCGGCCACTGCGCGTGCTGTGCTGCCGTGAGTTTCAGTCGAGTATCCGGGAATCGGTGCACAAGCTGCTGTCGGACCTGATCCTGAAGCATAACCTTGGGGGTTTCGACGTTCAGGAAAAGGGGATCAAAGGGCCCAATGGCAGCGAATTCTTCTTCGAGGGGCTCAGGCACAACACCGGCAAGATCCGCTCGCTCGAGGGGATCGACCGGGTGTGGGTCGAGGAAGCCGCAAACGTCACCCGCGCCAGCTGGGAGATCCTCATCCCGACCATCCGCAAGGACGGCAGCGAGATCATCGTCTCGTTCAACCCCGAGCTCGACACCGACGAAACCTACCAGCGCTTTGTCGCTAGCCCTCCCAGTAACGCCGTCGTGATCAAGATCAATTACACCGACAATCCCTGGTTTCCCGAGGTGCTGCGCATCGAAATGGAGCAGCTGCGGGCCCGCGATTGGGACGCCTACCAGCACGTCTATCTCGGGGAATGCCGGCTGACGCTCGACGGCGCGATCTATGCCCGCGAGTTGCGCGAGGCAACCGACGAGGGCCGCATTACCGCGGTGCCGTACGATCCGACCAAGCCGGTGTCGCTCTATGTCGATCTCGGCTGGGCCGACATGACGGCGATCTGGTTTGCCCAGCACATCGCCGGCGAGGTGCGGCTCATCGATTACCTCGAGGACAGCCAGCGGCCGTTCAATGACTACCTCAAGGAACTGCAGGCAAAGCCCTATGTCTACAGCACCCTCTGGCTCCCCCACGACGCCCAGGCAAAGGCGCTTGGCACTGGACGCAGCATCGAGGAGATCGCTCGAAGCGCAGGCTGGCGCGTTCGGATTGTGCCCCGTCTGTCAGTCGCCGATGGTGTTAATGCAGTTCGGACGCTCTTCGCTCAAATGTGGTTCGATCGAACTGCATGCTCAGACGGTTTGCAGGCGCTGCGGCACTACCGTTACGATCTCGACCCGACCGGACAATTCAGCCGCAACCCGCTCCACGATTCCGCCTCTCACGGAGCCGACGCGCTGCGCTACTGCGCCGTCGCCATGCAGGAGCAGCGCCGCGCCGCCTACCCGACCACGCCGCCGCGCCGGCGTATCCTCGAGCCCGGCCAGCGCGCCAATGTCGGATGGATGAGGGCATGACGACCGCGACCGACAAGCCCCCCCGAGAAGCCAAAGTCGGTAGCCGAGGCGCTCGCGCTCAAAGCAGCCGCCAGGCGAGCGCGGCCGCCCCAAGAGCCCTGGCATTTCTGTCCGATCCGCATTTGCACCGAGCCCTGCAGGTTGTGCTGGCGGAAAGCATGACCAGCGGCCGACGTATCGCATAAAGGGGTGAGCCATGTGGGAAGAGGTTTATTCCGAGCCGACCGATGTCATGGAGCGGCTGCGCGTCGAAGACGGCTGGCTCTACCGCAACCGTGTGGTCGTCGACGGCTCGGCGCAGAGCGCCGGCGGCTATTTGTGGACCGCGACGCTGGCTTATGTGCCGGACGCCGCCAAACCCGGTGACACCTTGCCGATCGGTGACGATAAGCCGATCGATCTGCCGAAATCATGAACGACCTGCGGCTCTACGCCCTCGATGAGTTCCGCCAGGCCGGTACGAGCGAGGCTGCGCTCGGGGCGATGCACAGCGGGTTGGTATGCCTGCTGTGTGATGCCCGGAGCAACCTCGAGCCCGGCTATCTCGTGGAGCTGCGCAGCGATACCCCGTGGGACATTTACAGCATTGCGATGGTCTGCGGGGCCTGCAGCGCCGCAAAAACCCGGGCTGAGGTTGAGTGGGATGTGGTAGGAAAGACCGTGCTGCAGTGGTTTGAGGTTGCCGGCCATGCGTAGGGGGATCCGATGACCGTTACGTATTCCAATGCCCTCAAGGACACCCGGATGAACGCGGTGATCACCGCGGTCGATGCCGGCGGTGCAGCGGGGTCGATGGAGATCTGCACCGCCGGCTATGCCGCTGTGCTGGGCGCGATCACGCTTCTTCGCCCGAGCTTTACCGAGGCCAGCCAGATGATCACGGTGGCAGGCGTGCCGCTCACCGGAACCGCTGGTGCCAGTGGCACGGCGGCGCTCGCCCGCGTCAAGGACAGCAGCGGCAATGTCGTGGTGTCGGGGCTCACGGTGGGCACCACCGGCACCGACATCATCATCACCAACACGACCGTGTCCTCCGGCCAGCAGCTGACGCTCGCCTCCGGCACGATCACGCACGGCTGATGCGGTGGCGTGGTTTGGCAACACCAACAACGCCGGCACCGCTACCAACGCGCCGCCGGCCAACGACAAGGCCGTATCAAAATTTACGCCCGATTTTAGCGGCACGCTCAATTCGATTACATTTTATGCCTCGAGCATCCGCTCGGCCGGCTCGCGGGCGCTGATCTACGACGCCAGCGGTTCCGGAGGCTTGCCCGGCAACCTCGTCGGCGTCAGCGTCGAAGTGCCGACGACAGCGCTGGCCTCCTGGAGCAAATACACGTTCACCCCAGCTCTCTCGCTCACGGCGGGCGTCCCCTACTGGATCGGCATTTGGTCCGGCACACTGGTCAACACGCCCTGCCCCACCCTGACCAACGGCATCGCTTACAACGCCAACACCTATTCGAGCACCGGCAACCCCTCAAACCCGTTTGGTGCCAGCCCGACCATCGCCAACTTCGTCTATCCTGTTGCCGGCGTCTATGATCCGGCATTTATCACCGGTTCGCCTAATAGCTGGCGCGGCTATCCCTCGGCCGCCGACCCGACTAACACCCTCTCAAACGCACCCCCCGCCAATTGGATGGTGGTGTCGCCGGTCAATGCCAACACAAGCGGCACGGTTAACAGCATCAGCTGGTACAGCGCCGCCGCTGCGACCGGTCATGTCAAGGCGATCATCTACGACTCGTCCGGCACCGGCGGTGCGCCTGGTGCGCGGCTGGGTGTGTCGAACGAGATCACCAACCCGGTGATGGGGCTAAACACCGCGACCTTTTCCTCGGGCATCCCTGTATCCGGCAATATTTATATCGGGCTGCATGCCGATGTCGCGCTGCCGAGTTATGCCGGCTCGTTGGGCGGGCCCGGCAACGGCTACTCGATCGCAGCGACTTACGCGAGCGGGCCGCCAAGCACCTTTGGCAGCGGCTCGTCCGGTTCCACGACGATCAATATCTGGGCCAATGGCACGTTTACCACGGGCCAATCGCTGGCGCTGGCGGCAACCGACCCGACCGATCATGCCGCGTTCAATGTTCAGGTGTTTACGCGGCTGCAGCTCACGCTGGCGGCAACCGACCCGGTTGATCACGCCGCGTTTAACGTGTCGGTCCGGAACAACTGGATCCTCAATCTCGCGGCGACCGAGGCGGTCGACCATGCGGCCTTTGCGGTCACCGTCGTCCCGCTTCCGGTGGATACGCTGAACCTGGCCGCAACCGAGGCGCCGGACGCGATGACCAGTTCAATTGTTGCGGTTACGCCCGAGAACAGCTTGCAGTATCATGTCAAGGGTTCTTTTCTGCGGCCGCCGGTCGATCGTGACCCGGCACCGCGCCACGGACCGCGTAGGCGATAAATGCGCAGCACGCCAGGAGCAACTCGCGGATACCGCGATCCCTCGCGCAACGAAACCGCCGCCGAGATCCGCGGCGACGGTGACGAAACCGACGAGGATATCCTCTACGAGGCGCGCGAGCGGTTCCGCCGCGTCGTCGACTGGGAGACGGACTACCGGGCCCGCGCGATCGATGACACGCGCTTTGTCCACGGCGATTCCGACAATCACTGGCAGTGGAGCGATAATCTTTATTCCGAGCGCGCCGAGCGGCCGAGCCTGACCATCAACAAGACCCGGCAGCACTGCCTGCAGATCATCAACGACGCCAAACAGAACAAACCACAGGTGCGCATTAGCCCGGTGAGCGACGAAGCAACCAAAGCCTCGGCCGATATCTTCGAGGGCATCTGTCGTCACATCGAGTACGTCAGCAACGCCAGCGTTGCTTACGACACCGCGACCGAGCACCAGGTGCATGCCGGGATCGGCTGGTGGCGAGTCGTCCGCGAGTACGAGCGCGAGGACGGGTTCGAGATGGGATTGCGCATCCAGCGCATCCGCGATCCCATGTCAGTCTACATGGACCCCGACATCCAGGAGGTCGACGGCAGCGACGCGCGGTTCTGCTTTGTCGTCGACGACATCGCTCGCGATGAATTCGAATCGAAATACCCCGAATATCGCGACCGCATCCCACAGGGCACCTTTGCTGGCGACGTGATCGAGGGCGGCTGGCTCGATGAATATCATGTCCGGGTCGCGGAGTATTTTCGCCGGGTCGATTACGACGATACCCTCCACATGCTCCCTGACGGCTCTACAGTGCATGAAAGCGAATTGGGTGGGGACGATACCCTCGACAATCTTCGTGTGCTCAGCGTGCGCCAGAGGGACGTACAGCGGCAACGTATCGAGTGGATCAAGATCGTCGGCGGGGTGATCGTCGACGAGCACATCGAGCCGGGGAAATACATCCCGCTGATACGCGCGATCGGCGAGGAGGCGGTCATCGAGGGGCGCCTCGAGCGCAAGGGTCATGTCCGCGCGATGAAAGACCCGCAGCGGATGTACAATTACTGGAGCTCGAGTGCGGTCGAATCGGTGGCGCTGCAGAGCAAAACGCCGTGGGTCGCGCCGGCCGAGGCGATCGAGGCGTATCAGCGGTTCTGGGATACCGCGAACACCGAAAACCACAGCGTGTTGCCCTGGAACGCGCGCGACGACCAGGGGCAGCCACTGCCGCCGCCGACCCGCGCCGAGCCGCCGCAGATGCCGCAAGCCTATATCGCCGGGATGCAGGCCGCGGGGCAGGAACTGATGATGGCATCGGGCCAGTACCAGCCGACGTTGGGACAGCCGAGCCCGACACAGGAGACGAGCGGTAAAGCGATCGCGCTACGGCAGAGACAAGGTGACAATGCGACATATCACTACATCGACAACCTTGCTATTGCTATCCGATTTACTGGGCGTATTCTTCTGGATCTCATTCCTATTGTATATGATACACCTCGTGTCCTGAAGATTATGGCGGTTGACGGGACGGTCGACCAGGTCCAGTTGAACCCGCAGCAGCCGCAGGCACTGCAGACCCAGCCCAACCCGCAGCAGCAGCAGCAACCGCCCGGCGGCGTGGCGCCGACGCCGACGCAGCAGATGGCGCAGAGCGTGGTGCGGATCTTTAACCCGTCGGTCGGGCGGTATGAGGTGCAGGCCGATGTTGGGCCGGCTTATGCGACCAAGCGGCAGCAGGCGTTTGACGCGTTCTTGCAGATCACCACGACGGCGCCGCAGCTGCTCAATGTCGCCGGTGATTTGTTGTTCAAATCGGCCGATTTCCCCAATGCCGAGGATCTCGCCGAGCGGCTGCAGCGGCTCGTGCCGCCGAATGTCCTGGGGCAAGGCCCATCGCAACAGGAACAGCAGCTGCAGCAGCAACTGCAGGCATCGCAGGCGCATGTCGCGCTGCTTGCCGAGAAGCTCGCGGTCAGCGAGATGAAGCACAAGGTCGGGGCCGACAAGAGCGAGATCGAAGCCTACCGCGCGACGACCGAGCGCATGGGCAAGCTGCTCAGCATGAACAGCACCGACGGTCCCTATGTCGACGGCACCGAGGTGCGCGCGCTCATCCAGACGATGGTGCGCGACGCGCTGCAACAGGCAGGGATGGCGCAGGTATCACAGGTGGCGTTGCGTGACACGCTGGAAACGGATCAGACCCTCAACGCGCTGGCGCCGCAGCAGAACCCGCAGACGGTGCCGTTTGGCCAGGTGCCGGGGCTCGCCAATGGGCAGCTGGCGGCGCTGTCGTCCGTCAATCCGCCGAGGATGCCGGGAGGATAACGATGGCTCTTGCCGACCTTCTGCAGAATATGAACCCGGCGCAGCAGATGATGTTCCTGCAGATGCTCCGCGGGCAGATGGGTGGCGGGACGCCACAAGGCGGTATGGGAATGCCGGGTGCCGCGCCGCCGATTGCGCCGCAGACTGCGCTCCTGGCGCAGCGGCTGGCGCAGCCGCCGTCGACAATGGAACAGGTGCTGCAGCAGCTCGCGGCCGTCCAGCAAGGCCAGCAACAGCTTCAGCAGGGGCAGCAGCAGACGCTGGGCGCGATCAGTCAGCCGAACCCGCTCCTGGCGCAGCTCTCGCCGCAGGTCGCCGCGATGTTTAAAATGCTGAGCGGTGGTAGTGCGATGCCGCCCGGCACGCTGCAGCCGCAATCCTCGGGCGTGGGAACGGCGTGATGCCGCTCTTACCCTTGCAATTGCCGATGCGCGGTCTTCAGGGACCGGCCCCCGTGCAGGGATTGCCGGCGGTCGGCGGGGCGATGCAGCCGCCAAGCGTTACCGCGCAATATCCGACGATCGGCGGTGTCTCGAACATCATGCCGGGAACGGCCGGCACGAGCCCACAGGACTGGTGGCGCAGCTGGCTATCGCAACAGGCCGCGGCAATGCAGAACGCGACCCAGCAAGCGCATCAACTCGGGCCGTTTGCTAACCAGCTGACCAACCCCAACGCGATGGCGCAGGCGCATCAGCTGATGATGATGCAGTACCTGATGGGCGGCGGCGGTATGGGAGGGGGCAGCCTTGCCTCAGCACCGACCGACAGCGGCGTCTGACATCGCGCTCAGCCTCACCTCGTATGAGGCGGCGACGCTTGAGCTATTGGCGGCGCTCGGACTCTCCGTTTACGAGGGGAATGAGATCAGCGAGATGACCCGCGACCTGCTCGACCGCATCCCGCCGGCGGTGCTGCGTAGCGTGGCGCACAAGATCGGCATGTGGTCGGCGGAGGAGCACTGATGGCGTCGAATATGCCCAATAACGCGCTGATACCGCAGACGCCGGACAATCGGCTTATGCGGCCGACCATGGCCGATGCGCTGCGCGCCGGGCCGCCGCCTGAGCCACCATCGCTTGAATCGCAGATCCCGCCGGTTGCCCCGGGTTCCGAGATCTCCTCGCGCGTTCCCGTGCCACCCGACCACTTCCCCGAGGACGAGCACGACGGATTGCACGAGATGATGGGTGAGGCATTTGACAACCCCGTCGCGCAGCATTTTGTCCGGGTCGGCTACCAGGCGGCCAAAGGGCGGCATCCCAATGTTCATGCCAAGCATTTGCTGCACGCGGCCCGCGACGCTTATCATGCTGTGCAATACGGGTTTTCGCCGGTCGAGCATGCGCTTGATTACATCGGGCAACACGCCCGCGCGCGGCATCTTGAGGAACAGGCACGCAAGGCCAATGGAGGAAACCCATGAGCGGACGCATCCGCGCCGAATCCGAGGGTGGCGGCCCCGGTGGCGGCCCGCCGCCGATCGAAGAGCCGGTATCCCCGCCGCCGCAGAATGATAATCCGCCGGCCGCCCCGCCACCTAGCGATCCGCCCGAGCCGGAACCGGAAGAAGCCGCCCGCGAGCGCGAACAGCGTGAACACAAGGAGCGCTTTGATCGGCTGACCCGCGAGAAATACGAGGCGCAGCGGCAGCGAGATGAATACGCCCAGGCGCTGCAGCAGATGCGCCAGATGCAGGCCAACACCAATCGGCCGCCAAACGGCAACGACAACCCGAGCCAGTGGCAGCAGCCGCAGGATCCGCGCGAGATGGGCCGGCAGCAGGGGCTGCAGGAAGCCCGTGAGGCCGAGGTCGCCCGGCGCTTTAACGACGACTGCAACACGCTCTTTCGCCGCGGCCAGGACGAATTCGGCGATATGAGCGATGCGGTGGCGGCCCTCAACGCCGTCGGTTACGGCACTCGGCCGGACGCGCTGATGGCGCTGACCCAGCTGCCCGACGGGCACCGGGTCTATCGCGAGCTCGCCGGCAACCTCGACAACGCCGCACGCATCCTGCAGATGCCGCCGATGCAGATGGCGGTCGAACTGGCACGGATGAGCCGTGGCGCTGATGCGGCGGATGCGCCGCCGCCCGCGGCCGCCGTGCCGGTAAGCCGTGCGCCGGCTCCACTCCGCCGCGTCGGTGGCAATAGCGGGCAGGCCGAGCGGCCGCTGAGCGACCCTAATGTGCCAATGGCCGAATGGATCCGCCGCCGCGATCGCGAAGAGCGCCGCTCCCGCATCATGCGCTAGGCCGGCTCTAGCCACAACACACGGTCGTTGACCATGTCGTAGCGGATCGGCCCTATCCAATGCCGGGGCGGGCGGGCGTCAAAGCGCAGCCAGCGGTGTGCGACCAACATCAGCTTCCCCTGAGCGCGGCGTTTCTTCGTTCAGCGTCCATATGGCTTGCCGCGGGGCCAAACCTGGCCGAGCACGCGCCCCTCGAGGCGCAGCGTCACCCATACTCTTTGGCGATAAAAAAGGCGGGCGGGGCCCATACGCAACATTGTGGGGGTCACGGGAGGTTGCCCCGCCCAGTCATCTCTAGGGGTTTGCGACCCGAACAGTCGCCCGCACCCTCTACCACATCCCGATATGCCAACCGTTGATATTTTTTATCAGCAGTGCTAATGCGGATTTCTTCCCTTGTTGGATCTCCACGGGGGATGCGCCTTGAGCCGGCTAGAAAGCTCCGCGTCTTCACTGCGTCAGTGTGATGTGCCCTCCGGGGTGCGCCCGCATAGCCGATTCGCAACCGGCATCGATCCCAGCAACCCCTGATTGCTGCGCTCGGTGCGCTGTTTCGCTTGTCTCTCCCTGCGCACGGGCGCCGGGAGAGCATCCGTGGCGAATTCGCCCCTTACCATCTCGCAAATCACCCGGGAGGCGCTGCGCCTCTTCCGCAATTCCAACTGGTTTCTCAGGACGATCGGCCGCCAATTCGACGAGGAATTTGGCCGTAGCGGCGCCAAGATCGGCTCGCAGCTGCGCATCCGCCTGCCCAACGACTACACGCTGCGGCAAGGGCAGACCGCGACCCCGCAAAACACCAACGAGCAGAACACGACCCTGGTGGTCGCCAACCAGTACGGCGTCGACGTGTCGTTCTCATCGTCCGAGCGGGCCCTCAGCTTGGATGATTATTCGGCCCGCATCCTCGCTCCCGCCGTCAATATCCTGGCTGGCGGTGTCGCCACGCAGGTGATGTCCAACGTCGAGAGCGCGGCCAACCTGGTGTTTAACACCGACGCGTCCTCGAACATGATCAGCCCGACCGCGGGCACCTGGCTCGCCGCCGGCGCGAAGCTCGATCAGAACGGCGCCCCACGAAACGACCGGTTTATCGTGCTCGATCCGCTCACCCAGGCGCGCACGGTGACGAGCCTGACCGGTCTCTTCAACCCGCAGACCCGGATCTCCGATCAGTACATCCGCGGCACCATGAGTGTGGATACCCTCGGCTTTGACTGGGGGATGGATCAGACCACGATCATGCATACGACCGGGGCGTACGGCACCGCCCCGACCGTCTCCGGCGCCAACCAGACCGGGTCGACCCTCACCATCTCGGCCCTTGCCGGACCGCTCAATGCGGGTGATGTGATCACCCTCGGCGGGGTCTTTGGCGTCAACCGGGTGACCAAGACGTCAACCGGCACGCTGCAGCAGTTCACACTCACTGCCCCGGCCAATACCGGCGCGACGTCGCTGTCGATCTACCCGCCGATCACACCGCCCTCGGGTGGTTTGCCGGTGCCGTTCCAGACCGTCACGGCGTCCCCCGCGGCGGGTGCACAGGTCACCGTCGGGACGGCCTCAGCATCCAACTACCGCGCGAACTTTGCCTATTACGCAGAGGCCTTTACCCTCGCCACCGCGGAGCTGGAATTGCCCCGCGGGACACACGAGGCGGCGCGCGAGACGTATGACGGGATCAGTCTGCGTATGGTCACGGATTATGCGGTGCTGTCCGACCAATTTATCACGCGGCTTGATATCCTCTTTGGTAGTCTGTGTCTGAGACCCGAATGGGTGGTCAAGGTGGCTGATATCCCGTAATGGCGCAGGCGCAAATCATCCCCGGCAATGCCGGGCGCAACGACTATCCGCGGATGCTCTACCACGAGGATGGCCGCACCATCATCGTGGAGAGCCCCGAGGAGCACGACAAACTGGCCCGTGACGGGTGGGAGCAGATGCCGCTGGAGATCCACCAGCAACGCCCGGCAACGCCCTCCCCGAGTATGTCCGGCGGCGATCCGCTGGCCATCCTGATCCGTGAAACCATGCAAAGCGTTCTCGAGGAATACGGGTTCAAACGTAAAGGAGCGAAGTGATGGCAAGAGATGTCCGCGGCGCGGCGCGTGTCGCCACCGGCCGAGATCCCCATACCGCCCCCAAGGAACGCGAGCGCATGGGCGGCGGCCGCTACGACGCGCGTCCCGGCACGAGCAGCATGCCCTCAGCCGCCGAGATGGACCGGCCGCCTTCCCCGTGCGGCACCTTTGGCCGGCATGGCGATGGCCGCGGCGGGATCAACGCCGGCATCCGCAAGATCCAGGACGCGGACAAGAACGGGTATTAGCCCGTGCAGGTCGGCGATCTCATCAGCCTCTCGCTGCGCACGGCGGGGATCCTCGGCGTCGGGCAAACCGCGCTGCTGCAGGATCTCGCCGACGCGCAGCAAATGCTTGTGCTGTTGATGCAACAGTGGAGGCAGAAGAGGTGGCTGGTCTTTCGCCTGATGACCGACACGATCCCGCTGGTGACCGGGAAACCGATCTACACAGTGGGTCCGTCCTCGGCGTCACCGACCCCGGATTTTGTCACCGATGGCAATTTCCGCCCGGCCAATGTGCAGAGCTGCTATCTGCGCCTGCAAACCGGCTCCGGGCCCAACAGCTACCCCGTCGATACGCCGATGCGCATTCTCGGGTCGCGTCAGGAATATGACCAGATCTCGTTGAAAAACCTGCAATCCTGGCCGAGCCTGATCTATTACGATCCGATCGTGCCGGTGGCGAATTTGTATGTGTGGCCGATCCCGGTGCAGACCAACTTTGCGCTCTACATCGCCTGGCAGCAGGCGATCGATCTCGCGGCCGAGGGTGCGCAGACCGTCGATCTTGAGACGATCGTCCCGGCCGAGACACAGATGGCGCTGATGTATCACCTCGCGGTGCTCACCGGCGTCAACTACAAGCTGCCCAAAGACGAGGACCTCGAGGCGGCGGCTCGCGGCGCGCTCAATGTGATGCGGCAGACCAACTACGCAATGCAGCCACTGAAGATGCCGGCCGGGCTGGTGCGCACCGGTATCCGGATGAAGAACCCGCTAGGCGGCTTCGTCTACCCCGAAACAAGCGCGAGTATTCCGACTACCGTGCTGTCGTAGGTGTTCTGATGGGACATCTTGCGGACAACGGATTACTGGTCTGGGACCGCGGCGAACCGCTTGCCGCGGCTGACCTCAACGGCAATTTTGCGATCCTGCGGGAGTATGCCGAGCGGGCGCTGAGCCAAGCGCTGACGCCGGATGCCGCGGTGGTCGCGCTCGAAATGCGGCTCGGCCGCCTCGAGGCTCGCCTCGACCGCGTTGAGCACATGCTGACCATGCATGAGCGGCAGCGCAACGAGCGCGAGTGGGCGCCGCTGTCTCATCTTGGGGGCGTTCTGCAGCGCGTCGACCGCCTGCAACAGAGCGTGGAGACAGCGGTCGCCCGCCTTGAACAGATGTTCGCGACGACCGACAAGATCCATAACGACCAACACCTCCGGCTCTCGCATCTCGAGCAGCAGCCCGAGGCGGCGACCCTGGAGCAATTCCAGACATTGGCGGCCGAGCACCACGACACCGCGCAAAAGGCTCATGTGTCGCTGGGCCAGGCGATCGGGCTGCGGGCCGAGGTGGCGCATGTCCGGCGCATCGCCGAGGGGCACGATCGCGAAGCCAACCGCCGCGAATACGCGCCGCTCTCGACCGTGGCGCATCTCTATGAACGCATCCTCAAGCTGGAGGAGCGGTAATGGCGCAGTTGCCGCTGATCCAGGGTTCATACGAGGCGCGCGGCGTCATCGCCAACGCACAAGCCTGCATCAATCTCTATCCCGAACCAAACTCCAAGGACGCGCCGTTCCCGGTGACGCATTACCCCGCGCCGGGGCTCAAGGTCGTCGAGGATTTTACCGGGACATACACCGGCGCCATCCGCGGGCTCTACAACGCGTCGGGCGGCCAGGTCTTTGTCGTCTTCGACACCGACGTCATCAGCTGGCACGGGATCGGCGCGGGCTGGACCCATCTCGGGACCATTGCCAATTCGGGCAACCCGGTATCGATCTGCGACAACCAGACCGATGTCGTGTTCTGCGACGGCACGGCCAATGGCTGGACGCTTCCTCTGGCATCGCACGGGACGCCGGGGAGCCTTGTGGCGATCACCGATCCGGCATGGTATGGCTCGACCCGGGTTGACTATATCGACTCGTTTTTTGTCTTTAACAAGCCGCACACGCCGACCTTTTACACCAGCACGGCGGGTGCGTTTCTGCCGCTCGATGCGACCTATGCGACACCCAAAGCCGGGTGGAACGACAATCTGGTGGCGTGCTGCGCGCTGCACGACAATGTCTGGCTGCTCGGCAATACCACGACCGAGATCTGGTTTAACGCCGGCGGGGCGACCTTCAGCTTTGCCCGCATGCCCAACAGCATTCTGCAGCAGGGGTGCGCGGCGCCGTATTCGCCGGTTGTGTCCGATAATGCCGTGTTCTGGATCAGTCAGGACCGCTGGGGTCGCAATATGTGTATGCGTGGCGAGGGCTATGCCGCCAAGCGCATCAGCACCTTCGCCGTCGAGGACGAGTGGTCGAAGTACTCGACACTGTTTGATGCGATCGGCATGTCGTATCAAATCGGTGGCCACGAGACTGTCGGGTTTTATTTCCCGACAGCCAATACCTGGTGGGGGTACGACGCGTCGACGGGGATGTGGCACAGCCGCACCTACAACGACCTGTCGACCGCATGGCTGCCGCGTTGCATGGCCGGCTGGGGATCGATCGGGTTTCCCGGGGGCGTCAACAGTATTCTCGCCGGTGATCGTACCGGGCCGCGCCTCCTTGAGTTGAGCCGGGACCACTACGACGATTGCGGGACGCCGATCATCCGCCAGCGCTCCTGGCCGCATGTGCTCAACGACGGCAAGCGTGTCGCCCATACCCGGTTTGCCGCGGCCTTTGACGGCAGCGCCCTCGCCTCGCCATCACGCGTGACCTTGGATTGGAGCGATGACGCCGGCCACACCTTTGGCACGCCGTTGCCGCAGACGTTTCGTGACGGCACCTATGGCCAGTATCAGTGGCAGCGGCTGGGGTATGCCCGCGACCGCGTCTATCGGCTGACTTGGTCCGAGGGCGGCGAATGCGCGCTCAACGGGGCGTGGATCGATGTCCTGCAGCAGGGGTCATGAGATGATCCAGCGATCGCTCTCCCTCGAACGCGCCCTCGAGCGCGAGGTGGTGCGGTTTGCCGGGAGCCTGGCGTGCTTTGTCTTTTATGCCGGGGAGAAGCCGGTCGATTGCAATGGCATAGCGTTGGGCGAGCGGGTCGGCAAGCGCGAAGCGAGCGAATTTGCGGTGCGGCACCTGATGCGCGGGATGAGCCCGGGTATGCCTGATGACGCCACCTACTGGCGGCTCTATGACGCCAACGGCAATGTCGTGATGCAGGGAGACGGCACATGAGAGGGATGTGCATCGGCGGCGAGCCACCCTGCTCGGCGCAGGGCATGATCGCGCCGCGTTACCAGTTCGTCGATCAGAGCGGGACGACGACGCCGAACGCGCACCGGTTCTTGTGGGGCCTGTTCAGCGCAATCTATGCGCTGGAGCAACGAGTGGGATTGGCGCAGACCCAGATCGCCGAGCTCCAGGCGCGCTTGGCGCAGCTCGAGGCGGCGGAATGAGGAATTTTCTCCCGATCGGGATGATCGACATGCTGCCGCTGCGCCTGGCGCTGCAGCGGCGTCCCGAGCTGTGGGATCAGAATGTCTACCGGACGACCTTCGAAAACACCCCGTTCCGCGGGATGAGCGACATTCTGCTGCGGTACAGCAAACCCGAGAAATGGTCCGGCAACCGCGATTCCGAGGCGCTCGTCGACGACCTCGACCTGGTGATGTACCCGGCATGGGCGGCGCTGCCGGAGGCGCGCGAGGTCTGCTTTAACCTGATGGCCAAGTGCAAGGGGATCGCACTCGGCCGGGTGATCATCGCGCGGCTGCCGCCCGGCGGGGTGATCCTGCCGCATGCCGACGATTACGGTGCCTATGCGCTGCAGGACGGGCTGCGGCTGCATGTCGCCGTGCAGGCTCTCCCTGGATGCATCTTCAATTGCGGTGACGAGACGATCCAGATGCAGACCGACAGCGTGTGGTGGTTCAACCACAAAGCAACTCACTCTGCCCAGAACAACAGCGCCGACGACCGGGTCCACCTGCTTGTTGATATTCAGACGGGGTGAGCCGTGGAGCACCTCTCAATCCAGCCCGAGGATACCGTCGCCGTCCTGCAGGAGGCGGAGGATACCGGCATGCTGCGCCGGCACTGGGACGAGCTCGCGCTCGATAAGAACGCGGTGAGCCTGGCGCCGGACTGGCGGCGCTATCGCCACCTCAATGATCAAGGTGTGCTGTCGACGATGGCGGTGCGCGAGCGCGGCAAGCTGGTCGGCTACTCGATCATGCTGCTGACGACGGGGCTGCATTACAAGCACTGCTACGAGGCGCGCATGGATGTTTTCTGGCTCGCCCCGGAAGTGCGCGGCCGCTACGGCGGGGTGCGGCTCTTTCGGGCGCATGAGAAGGAGCTCAAGCGGCGCGGCGTCAGGCGGATCTACACCGGCAGCAAGATGCACCGCGACAGCTCGAGGCTCTTCCTCGCGCTCGGCTACAAGCCGGTGGAGATCTGGTTCTCGAAGATGCTGGAGGACTGAGCGATGGTCGCAGCGGCAATTATCGGCAGCTCGGTTATCGGCGCGGGCTCCAACCTGATCGGTGGTCTGACCTCCTCGAGTGCCGCGAGCAGCTCGGCCGCGGCGCAGCAGCGCCAGTTGAACCAGGTGCTGCAGTACCAGCAGGGCATTCTCAACGCCGCCATCCCGATGGCGCAGGATCTGCAAAACCAGAATGTCGCCGCGCTCTACGGCGGGCAGACCAATGCCGCCGAGGCGATCTCCAATGCGCTCGGCTATGGCGCTAACGCGCTCGGTCAGTATCTGCCGCAACAGGTCGGTGCGATCGGCGATTGGGCAAACCAAGGGCTCGATGCGCTGCGCGCGATCGCGGCCAATGTGCCGGGCGAGATCCGCGGCGGCGTCAATAGCGCGCTCGATCTGCTCAGCGGCGCCGGGACCAATATCACCAATCTGCTGCAGCCCTATGCGACCGCCGGCAGCAATGCGATCGGCGAATTGTGGTCCGAGATCAACGGCACCTCACCCGTGCCGGGTCAGACGGGGGCGCTCGGCGCCGTCCCGAACATCACCGACCCCTCGCAATTGCCGGGATACCAGTTTGCTTTGCAGCAGGGTGAGAACGCCGCCAAGAACCAGGGCAGTGCGTCCGGTTACGCCGGGGTCGGCGGCAACCTCTCGGGGCCGCTCGGCAAGTCGCTCGCCACCTTTGCCGAGGGGCTCGCCAACAGTAATTACACCCAATACCTACAGAATTACTGGGCGAACCAGAATAACCGCTACGGTATTCTTGCGGGGCTGGCCGGAACCGGGGGGCAGATCGGCAGCAATCTCGGGCAGATCCTCGCCGGGCTCGGCACGGCCGGGGCAAGTACGGCGCTTAGCGGCAGCGTGGACATGTCGCAGATCCTCACCGCCCTTGCCGGGAATATCGGCAACATCGCGTCGACCGCGGGCAGCAATATCGGCGCGGCTTATGGCAATGTCGGCAATGCGCTGGCACAGCTGTTCCAGAATATCGGCACTAATCTGGGGAACGTCTATACCGGGACCGCGCAGAATGTGGTCGGGGGGTTGACCCAGCCGATGCAGATCCTCGGGCAGATCGCCAGCGGCACTTCCACGAATGTGGGAAATGCCGGTGTGACGGGTGCGGCCAATGTCGGCCAGGCAACGCAGAACGCGGGCAATCTGCTCGGCGGCAGCATCCAGGGCACGGGCGGCCTGCTCGGCAATGCGCTGCTGACCAATCAGCTGCTGAATAACAGCGGGTCTACGATCGCGAACACCTACCCGAACCTGACCGCACAGAGCATCGCAAATGCGGGGGCTGGTTCGACGATCGGATTTAATCAGGCTATGGGATTCTGATCATGCCTGACAGCACCGCAGCGTTGGTCAGCCAGCTGGCCAATCCACCAAACCCGATGGATCAGGTCACCAAGACGCTGGGCGGCGTCAATGCGCTGATGGACTTCCGCGCCAACCAGGCGGCGATGGATGCCTACCGGCAATCGATCGACGAAAACGGCAATTTTGACATCAACAAATTCAACGCGATCGCCAGCCAATTGCCCGGCGGTAGCTGGAAATTCGGCACGCAGATGCAGCAGTCCGGGCAGGGGCTGCAGGCACAGGGCGCGGGTACACGAGAACAGGTACAGGCGACGCTCGACCAGCTAGGTGCACAGTCACTCTACCTGCAGCCGTTGACAAAAATCGCGGTCAATGGCGGCACGGTGACCGCGCAACAGGTCAAGGATCTACTCGCGAGTATGCCGCCCGGGGTCGTGTCGCCGACGCGGTTGAACCAGATGCAGAGCCAGGTCGCCGGGATGACCGATGCGCAAGCGACCAACTGGGTGCTGGGTGCGTCATACGCCAACACACACGCGGCGAACATAGCGCAGTCGCTCTTGCCGGGGTACGCCTCACAGCCGCAGGGTGGCTATAACCTTGGGTATCAGCCGAACCCGAGGGCGCCGGGATATAATCCGCCCTTTGGCGCAACCCCGCTTACGATGACACCGGGCGAGGTCACGCAGACCAATATTCAATTGACCAGCCCGGTGCAGGGCGGCTGGGTGCTGCCGGACGGCACGCAGCGCAGCGGCTCTGTCGGTCAGTGGATGCATGATTTTGGTCTCGACCCCGCAAAGGTTTACTACAATCCCGGCGCAGGCACGGTCAGCGCGCCAGGTGCACCGACGATAACCGTGCTGCCGACGCAGGCGCCTCCACAGGCGCCCGCTCCAGCCTCTGGAGGTGGAGCAAGGCCCGCTCCGGCACCTGCCCCCGCTCCCGCGCCATCACGCGCTCCCACGCCTCCTACACCGGCCCCGTCCCCTTCCCCGTCCTCAACGTCCCCGCCCTCGCCCCCGCCACCAACGGTCAGCGGCGGCCCAACGACACAGGGCGGCGGAACCAGCACGATGTCCCCGCAGGAGATCCAGCAAGGGCGCGACGCCTACACGGCGGCACAAGCCGAGCAACCCGCCATCCAGGGACGCATCGCGACGGCCGACCTGGCGCTGCAGGCGCTGCAAAACGCAAAGGTCGGAGGCGGCACGCAAACGGCTAACGAGGTGATGAACGTCCTTGGCTCCTATTCGCCGGACTTTCTCAAAAAGATCATCCCTGGCTATGACCCGGCGAAGGCCGCAGCGGATTATCAGACGGCCGCCAAATACATGCAGCAGATCACCAACGCCGGGGGCGGCCTACCAGGTGGTGCCAGCACCAGCGACAAGCTGAACGCGGCGGCGGCTGCCACACCGAATCCGCATATGCAGGATCAGGCGTCTGAAGAGGTTCTGCGTGTCCTAAAGGCGCAAAATCAGATCCAGCAATACATTATGACGCAGTTCGAAAAGAGCGGGCAGCCGGCCGCGCAGTATCAGAAGTTCCAGGCCGACTGGGCGCGCACGCATGATCCGCGGGCGTTCTTCCCGCTGACCGCGGACATGCTCGGATATCTGAAAAAGAGCGTCACCGGCAACGAGCGGACGACATTTAACAACACGGTGCATGAGCTGGTGACGAACGGAGCGATCCCCGATCCACGCAAGCAGCCGGGGACCGCTGAATAATGCTCGGGGTCGGCACCCTTGATCCTTACGGCGACCCGCCCAACCCGTTGTTGGTGCAGGCGCAGGTCGACACCGACCCCTATTCGCCGACCTATGGCCAGCCGCTCTACAGGAAACTGAGCCCGAAAGAGACGGGGCCGGACTACCAGACTACCGAGAAGGGCAACCCTGGCCAGCCGGGCGCGGGTGTGCCGACAACAGCGCAGGGCAATACCGGCGCCACCTTTGAGATGGTGCCGCCTCCCGGCACTCCCCAGAAGACCCCGCCAGCGCCGCCTGCAAAACCAAAGGCTGAAGCCGCCCCCGATTATCTCGGCGATGCGGTGCCGCAGGCCGACAGCAAAGGGGCGCCGCTGGCGACGGCTCCAACGACCGAGCCTAAGGCAAACGAACCGCCGGATTATCTCAACGATGCGGTGCCGCAAGCGACCGAGAGCGGCGCCCCAATCGTGCCCGCCTATACCGGGCAGTATCTGACGGCAGCTAAGAGCCCCGGCGCGCAGGCGGTCGGCACGCCAATCGTCGATGATCCGGCGCGCATCCCCGGCTCCGATTTTCAGCGGCGGATCAATATCGCAGAAGATCCGGGGCAGAGAGCGGCGATCGCCGCGAATCTGCTCAACATTCCACTCGATCGCGTCATTGTCAGCGGCTCGGGTCGGCTAGCTGCGGTCGACGAGAAGGGACAGCCCTACTACATCGAAACCGAGCATCCCTTTGTTAATCAGGAAGGGATAACCAGGGACGAGCCGGGAACGCCGTGGCGTCCGATGGGGACGTTTCAGTTTAGTCCCTATGCAACTCAATCACCGTTAACGCCAGCGACCCCGACCTCGACCAGCCCCGCCAACTTGGCGGCCGGCGGGGCGATTGCGCTGCAAAACTTGGGCTTTCAGCTTCCCGCGGTTGCGGGTGGCCTCATTGGGGAGGCGGGAACGCCGCTTGGGGCAGCGGCGGGCACGGGCGCAGGTACTTATCTCAGCTCGACCGGGCGGCAGATGCTGGCAAATGCGCTTACCTCGCAGGCCGATCTGCGTCAGCCGGTCTTTACCCCGCAGCGCGCCAAGGAAGCGGGAGTCAACGCCCTTTTGGCAGGCGGTGGCAGCCTGCTCGGGGGCGGTAGCCTGCTTCCGGGCGGAAAGCTGCCGACTAGCCCGCTAAACCTGCCAGGCACGCTTGTCGAGCCCTACGGCCAGCACAATTTGCTGGCACCATGGGAGGCGCAGCCGCGCTGGGCAGGCGTGACGCAGCCGAGGTTGCCGCTGCCTGGTTCAGTTCCCGAGGCGTCCCCGCCATCGGCCTTTAATCCGCCGGGTGCGCCGCCGCCGGGTGTTCGCATCGAACCGCCTGCGGTCAGTACGGCCCCAACCTCGACGGCGATCCCCTCTGAGCATCCGGCGTTTACGCCGCGGCCTGTCGAGGGAGCGGTTCTGCCTCCGGAAGCTGAGGGGGTACCGGGGCTGAAGACGCCCGAGCAGATAATGGCCGAGCAGCAGCAAGTGCCAAAGGATGTGCCGCCGCTTCGCTTTCCCATCATGTCGCAAGCGGGTGCCAGGGCACGCGCGGTGCAGCTGCTGCAGCATTACGCGCAAGGTGGCAACATCACACCCGAGGCCGGGGCTACCGGCACGCTCTCCGAGATCACCGGCAACCAGGGAATCGCAACGCTGGAGCGGGCGATGCGGGACAACGGCAACCCCGCAATCATCAACGATATCGCCAGCAAAATAGAAGAGACGCGCACCGCAAATCGCGCTGCCCTTGAGGCCGTGCGCGGGCACCCGGATGACCTGCTACCTGCCGAACAGGCCGTAAGCCGACAGATCGGGCAATTAAAGACCAACGTTTTTACCAATGCCCAACCGGCCGATCTCCAGGGCACGCTCAATGCGGTCGATGCTGCTTTAGCCAGTCCGGGAGCCGCGGGAAACCCAACCGTTGCGGCCGCCCTGCGCGATGTCCGCGCGCGGCTCTTTCAACGCGACCCGATAACAGGGCGCCTGCCGGTTGATGCCGATGGCAAGCCCATCGAGGAATTGATTACCGACCCTGAAACCGCATGGCGGGTCCGCTCCGGGGTCGGACACGATATGAGCAGCCGGGCACAGAGCGGCAGTACGGATATTCGCGCGGCCAGCCGCGAACTGGGCCCCGTCATTGCCGCGCTCGACAAGGACATCACCGCGGCCGCGCCAAACTACGCGGGCTTCAATGCTGCGGTGAAGGAGCTCAACAAGCCGATCACGGCGATGAACTACCTGCAGGGACGCACTGGCCTTGTCGATGCCTACGGCAACCCCACCCTCAGCGGCGTGCAGCGGACGCTCGACGACATCTATAAGCAACGCACGCTCAAATACGGTTGGCAACCGGCAGACGATTTGACCGACGAGCAGATCAGCGGGCTTGAGGCGCTGCGGGATCAGCTGCGCCGGCAGCAGAACGTGTCGCGACCGATCGTGATCGGTTCGCCGACCTATCAGAAATTCGGCACCGACCAGACGCTGAACCTGCTTACCGGGCAAGGCCCGATTGCGCGCAGTATCCGTCCAATGCTGGCGGGTTCTTTAGCTACTCACGAATTCGGGCCGGTGGTGGGGCCGGTGCTAGGCACCGGGCATATGCTGTTCCAGGCTGGGGTGGCGGCGCGGAATATGAGTGTGCGGGACCAGATCAACGCAGAACTGACACGCCTCCTGCTCAATCGTAATGGGGAGGGGCTCGCGGCGCTCCGTGGCGCTGTTCCGATGCCCAACGCGCTTCAATGATCAGCCGCGATAATCTGACCACGAAACTCGGCGCGGTAGACCGGAAGGTGCGGCTGCGGCTTGCTCTCGTTGTCCTTTGCGCATCTCGCGGTGGAGCTGCACGGTCATGAGTCGGTGCGCGACATTGAGTGCTAACCAGGCATTCATGACCATAAGAACGGCGCAAAAGAGACAGAGCCAAATAAAGTTCCATCCGCTTTTGTCGCCGGGTCCAAGGCCGATCCCACTGACGACTAGCGTCAATAGTCCCATCAGGGCGGCGATGCAGAGAAAACCGCCCCCCATGGCAAGGATGTTACGAATCGCGCTGGGTATGCGCCAGAAGATCCGGATAACCCAGGATACGACGATAACCATAATGGCGATGCCGATGAGATGGGCCATCTATGGTTTCTCCGGCGCGATCTGCACCTGCAGCGGTGGACCGCCGAACTGCACCACAATTGGCTGTGGCGGTGTGGTGCCGATTTTCCAGCCTAAGAAGCCAAAGACCGCGGCGCAGGTGGCGACAATTAAGAGGATCGCGCGCGGCGTTTCCCAGAATGTTTGCTTTTTGTGCAGCAACACATCGAGCCGCAGTAGCTCGCTCTTTAAGAAGTCATCTGTGGTAGGATTGATCTCAGCCATCTCGCCATCCTCTCTTGGCGTTGTGGTCAGGAGCCGCAGGGGAGTTCGCGCTCCCCTTGGCTCCGCATCAGGGGATAGCATAAATGCCGGATATCCCGCCAGAACAAACCGTCACGCTGCCGGTGACCGACTGGCAGACCGTCCTCGCCGGGCTCTACGAGCTCCCCGGCAAATACGGCATCCCCGTCATCAACCGGCTGCAGGCTGAGCTGACCAGACAACCGCCCGAACCCATCGAGGCGATCGTCGTTCCTTTCAGGGAAGGTGCCGAGTAATGGCATCCCCAACCCCAGAAGCCGTGCCGCCAGGCGTACCGGTGGTTCCACAAGGACCGGTTCCGGCAATTGGTATTCCTAACAGCCAGGACTATCCGCGGCTGGTTGCCGGTCTTCCGTACTTCGAGCCGGTGGCGATCGCCGAGATCATCGAGCCGTCTGTGCTCGAAGCGGTCGAAGGCATGTTGCCAACGCTGGTGCCCCCTTATGTGACCGATGCGGCGAATACCGCAGTTAATAATCTGGCCGTTGTCAAGACCGGCAGCACGATGACCGGCCCGCTCAATCTCTCGCCGCTGATGCCGACGGCGGATTCGATGGCGGCGACCAAGGCCTATGTCGACACGATGGTGGCCACCGGCAATGTGCCGGAAGTGCCGCCGGTGCCGGCTGGGCAAACCTGGGCCCGGCAGACCGGGCAATGGGTGCCGGCGGCCGGCGGCGGCACGATAACCGGCGTCAACGCCGGCAACGGGCTTACCGGCGGCGGCACGACTGGCACCGTGACGGTGGGCATTGCCGCGCCGGTATCGATCGCCAATGGCGGCACCAACGCGATAACCGCACCGGGCGCCCTCTCAAATCTCGGCGGTGCGCCGCTCGCCAATCCTAATTTCACCGGCGCGCCAACCGCGCCGACCGCGGCAACAGCGGACAATTCGACACGGATCGCCACGACAGCCTATGTGCAGGCGCAGAACTACCTGACGATTGGCGGTGCCGCAGGGAGCTATGCCCCGATTGCGTCGCCGGCGTTGACCGGCAACCCCACAGCGCCGACGCCCACGGCGGGCGACAACGACACGTCGATTGCGACAACTGCCTTTGTGACGGGTGCGATTGCTACGGCTGGTGCCGGCTATCTTCCGATTTCCGGCGGAACGTTGACTGGCTTGCTGCAGGTGAACACCAGCGGCACCAAACGCATGCTGATGAATACCGGCATGGTGATCGGCAACACGGCACCCGATCCCGGCCAAGGCAGCTTGATCCTCAACGCCAACGCGGCGGCACCGCCTGCTGCACCGAGCGGGCGGAACGTACAATTTGATATTACGGGGGCGGATGCTAGCGCGGCACCAACCTTATTGATGGATGCTTTTGGCGGCGGCGTGCCTGTTCTGTCTATGCGAACGGGACGCGGTACGGCGGCGGCGCCAACCGCAAGCCAGAACACCGACAACCTTGCCTATTTTGAGGCGACGGGACGGGTATCGGCCACGGCTTTTTCGGCGGCCCCGACAGGGGTTCTCAATTTTGTCGCGGGGGAAAATTTCAGCGCGACGGCGACAGGGACATTTGGGCAGATCAGCGCAACCAAGCGCGGCACGACGACGGCGGCGCCCGTGGCGATTTTTGACGCTGATTTTGGGATGTCGGGCCTTGGCACCACGACCAACAACAACGCTACGGCGGGCTGGATCGGGGAGGTCGTCCGCTCGCAGGTGCCGCAAGCAAGTGCCATAACTCTGAGTAGCGGCGTCAACACCAACGTCACATCAATCTCGCTAACCGCTGGCGATTGGGATGTCTACGGCAACGTCACCTTTCTGCCGGGCGGGACAACGACAATCTCAACCTCGTACACCTGGATCAATACCGTCTCGGCATCTGGGCCTGACAGTAGCCTGTCTCATCTTACCGGCTCGATGCCGACCGGGCTGGCGTTCAGCACCACCGCGCCGATGCAACGTCTGAGCCTAGCGGCAACGACGACGGTTTATCTCGGGGTCTATGTCGGGTTTGGTGTCTCGACGATGCAATGCGACGGTCAACTGTGGGCACGGCGAGCACGCTGAGTAGTTCTTCAGAAGGAGGCTAAATCATGCAGAGCCAACAGACCAAAGACGAACCCAGGGCAGCAGCCCCGGCGCATGAGGCCGCGCCAAAAAGGCCGCCGCTGCAGGAGCAGATCGACGCGATCAAAAAGGCGATTGAGCCCGTGGTCGGCGTGATCCCCGATCCGCCCGAACCGGCCGCCGGGTGATGGCGATCACCGCAGCCGAGCGCAGACGACTTCCCTCGAAGGATTTTGCGCTCCCCGGTAAAGGCACGGGGAGCGGGGGCAAGGGGCCGGGAAGCTACCCGATCGATACCAAGGGCAGAGCCAGGGCGGCGCTATCGCGAGGCGCGGCCAACGCGTCCCCGGCCGAGGATGCAAAGATTAAGCGCGCGGTCGAGCGGAAATACCCCTCAATCGCCGTCGGCGGCAAAAAGAAAGGCGGTAAGTAATGCCCCTTGGACCCAACAAGCTATCCCGCGACGAGCGGGACGCCAGCGACATGGTCGACCGCAAGCTGCGCAAAGCCTGCGACATGGTCGAGCAAGGTTATAGCGATCGCTGGCCGGCGCGCGGCCAGGCGACGGTCCCAACCCGCGAATGGCGGCCGCTCGAGGACGTCAGCCGCGGCGGCAAGATCACCGAATATCTGAAGCGCCCCAGCGCGCCGCGCTAAGCGGCGATGACCGACCGGGCCGCCTGCCTCACGACCTGGGCGCTGGCGGCCGGTTCATGGCTCGTGATCATCTGGTTCGCCCTATGGCTGATGGGGTGCACGCCGGAACCCTGCGTCGCCGGTGTGTTGGTTAATGCGACGGTGATCTGTCAGGAGCAGTCGAACCGTAGCCATTAGGTATCAGCTTCCCCTCGATGACGCAGGGCAGCGACGGATCAGCCATGAGCTGCGCGACCGCCTCACGCAGCTTGGCGTCCTGCCGCCGGCGATAAGCGGGGATCAGCCGCAGCAGCATCTGGTACGGGTTGGGGCGCTTGAAGGTGATCATTCGGCCGCTCCTTGCCGCTGCACGAGCGTGTGAAGTTCAGTAATGACCACCTCCGCCCAATAGGGCACCGAGACGCGTCCCCGTGCCCATCGATTGACGCTCACCGGCGATAGCTTGAAGCGCTCGGCAAAAGCGGCTTGGGTGATGCCGAGCCGCTCGAGCGCCGCCTTGAATTCGGCGCCGGTCATCATTCTTTCTCCAACGCCGTGCGGATGGCGCGCAGATCCTCGCGGACTTCGGAGCGGAACCGGTCGAACTGGCTGCGCAGCGCCCGCAACTCGACAGCGATGTTGGTCATAGCGCCATCGTGCCGTTCAAGCATGGCGACGATAACCGTTCGCTCATCGCGCATATCGGCAAGCTCGCGCTGGATCTCGCGCAGCAACCGATCGGTGAGGCTCGTTGGGTCGCCGGGTTGGGTCAGCATCGCTCAGCCCTCCACGACGCGACTGGCTTCTTTGCGGACCAAGCCCGGGCGCGCCTTCGCTTTTGGCACATAGCCGGCTTTGGTGCGTTTGACTTCGATGCCCAGCCAGCATTGCGGGATATCGGCAAGCTCGCGGATGATGCGGTAGAGGCGGTTGTCTGTGGTTTCGATGATCATAATGTGCTGCTCCCTCTCTGATGGACTAAACATAATGCTTAGTGACGGACTATGCAATATGTTTATTTATAAAGAGGAAGATTTGCACCCCCGTTTGCACCCCCGCAGGGTGCGGAAAGTGTCCAAAGTTCGCGATTCGTGCGCGCCAACTGGTTCCTATATGCCTTTGATATATAACGTTTCCGGCGTTCTCGATGGGTTCGCGGAAGGGTTTGCTAAACCGTTATACGGTTAACCCCGTATCGTGGGTTCGAATCCCATCCCCTCCGCCATTTCAATCACTTAGATAGGCGCACCAGCCGGCTTGAGCTTCCTTCCCAGAACTTTGCACCCCCGTTTGCACCCCGAGCCTTACTCTGATCCCACCGCGGCTGCCTCGTCCTCAGAGAGGTACCCGAGGTAAATCTCGGTCGTCTTGACGCTGCTATGACCGAGATGGCGGGACAGCGAATAGATACCCATACCCGCCTGCAGCGCGCGGATGGCGAACCCATGCCGCAGATCATGGATGCGAAACCGGCGAAAGCTCGGATCCTCATCGGCCAGCCGCTTGACGATCGCGGCCGCCTGGCTGGCGAAGTTATGGTAGATGTCGCCGCCCGAGTGCTGGAAGACCGGACCCGTCAGCGGGGCATCCGCCAGCACCGTCGAGGCGTCGCCGCCGGGTGTCGTCATGTCGAGTGTCCGCGGCCGGTTGGTCTTCGTCCGTGTCAAAAGGATCTTGTTTCTGACACGGTCGATCTGCTGTCCCTCGAGCTGCACAGCTTCCTCTTCGCGCATTCCGGTCTGATCGAGCAGCGTCAAGATGCGTGCCAGCGCTGGCGGGGCTACAGCGATCAGCCGAGCGACGTCGCGCGAATCAGGAGGCTGGATGGGGTCGCGACGCTCGCGCAACAGCGAGCGATCGTAAGCCTGCACCGGATTGTCGTCGCGGTGGCCCCACTGGACGCAGCACGCCATGAGGCGCGACAACGCCGTCAGGTCACGGCGGATCGTGGCGTTGGTGGCAGTGCGGCCGCGCATGCTGGCGTATTCGGAGAGCGTTCTGATGGTGATCGTGTCGACCGCCATATCGCCCAAGGTGCCAACAACCTGGCGCATCGACGACAGATACCGCTCGGCGACGTTGGGCTTTACGTTCTTGGGCAGCCACTCTTGCGCCCAACGCACAGTTACCGCTTTAAGCGTGGGGCAATCGGGATCACCGACGGCGGCGCGTTCGAGCTTTTCGCGCCATGCTTTGAGCCGCTTCTTCGCCTCTTTAATGTCACCTGTTCGAAGAGTTCGCCAATATTCTCGTCCGGCAATACGTAGACGTCCGTGGTAGTCCTGACCGCGTTTTTTAAGGTATCCGTCTGACATGCCGCCACCCTCTCTCGCTGGCGTATCCAGGCTTTGATCTGTACTGGGTCAAAGGTCCACACGCCATCAAACTTTGCCGCGCCGGGTATCTTGCCGGCGGCCGCCATCTCCTGGACCTTGCGCAACGACAGCGACGTAACGCGGGCAACCTCGGCGGGGCGAATCCGGGGGACGAGGTCGATCATTGTTTGCGCACTCCCCCATTCAGGCCATTCAATTCATCGCGTATAACCGCTCGCAGTCGCGCTCGACGCCGCTTTTTAAAAGCCTTGTCGGCCGCAGCAATTGCTTGGGAAAACGACGAGGTGGCGGCCGGAGGGGTAAGGATCGGTGGACGCAGCGCCTCCTCCAGTTGCGCCAATGCAGATTGGTCAAAAACGATAGACCGTCCTGTCTTAATTGGTCGGATTTCGGGATGCTCGGCCAACCGACGGCGCACTGTCCACACGCTGGTGCGCAACCGGTCGGCAACTTCCTCAATCGTCAGATGTCGTTCCATGGGCGGGGGCCTCCCATTGGCGAATCGTTGTTGTGTAGCAGCGGGCGTGGTGCTCGGGGCAGTAGGGGCTGTCGGGCACGGTGCGCTCGAGGCACCATTGCGGGTGCCGGGGATCCTTGTTGGCGATAAAACGGCACTCGAAGGGGCTCGGCCACGGCGCCGGCGGCGGGACGATCGGCTCCGGCTCGGACGGCCGCGGCTTGCGTGGCACGGCGAGCCCGTAGCGAAAGCGGGCTCCAGCGACCGCACCTTTACTGATCCCGAGCCGCTCGGCGATCTCCGCATTCGAGCGGCCGAGGGTGGCCATCTTGCGCAGGTATGTGACGAGCGGGTCGCTCCAGATCATACGAATGCTTTCGGAGGCAGAGGAATGCCAAGCCTCTGTGGACGCCACCAATGCAGGCAATTAGGGTGGATGTTGATGTGGTCGGATGAAGGGAGATGCAGCTGCATCGCCGCTTCATCGTCGGCGAAAAACAACCGAGCGATCCCATTTCTGCCCAATTCGGGACGCGGTTCGCGCGCGAGACGCTGACGTGATCCCAGCCTTCGCCCCACGAGGCGATGACCCGCAATGTCCGCTGATCGATGCAGCTCGGGATATTCCAGGCCCCGCCATCGCTGCCGAGGGTCAGGCAGTATTGGCGAATCGGCGCAAGATCTCTCATCCGCTCCTCGCCTGGATGTAGCTGCTGCTGCTCATGCCGCGATCGCCTCGCCGCCGGTATGCGCGAGCAGATCGTCGAGGGCGATCCCGAGGTCGTCGGCAATGACCCGGAACGCCGCGTCATAAAACGCCTGCGCCTCGTCCTGGCTCATGCTGTCGAACGCGGTCGATTCCGGCACGAGCACGCGCCGGCCATCGATGAGGCGCACGACGTCGACATGGCCGGTGGCGACTTTTAACGCGGTATGCAACTGCTCAGCGGTGTTCCATTTTCCCGTTGCTTCGACGACGCGATTGAGAATGGTCCAGTACAGTGAATTTTGCGCGATCGAGCGCTTGCGCAGCAGCTTGATGGCGATGCGTTGGCCATCCTCAATTTTAGCGAGCGCGTCGGCGGCTTCGCGACTGACCGCTCGGAGCGCGTTGCCGCGCTTTTCCATGATCAGCGGGTCGTGGTGCATCTTACGGTCCTAACCTTGCCTTGCCATGCCCTGCTCCGCCGAGCCCGACCCGGCCCCGTCCCGCCCTGCGTAGCCACGCCTCACCCAGTCCTGCCGCTCCCGGCCGAACCGAACCATGCCCAGACCGACCCAACATAGCCTTGCCGGGCCCCGCCATGCCTCGTCCTAGCCGACATCACCACGCCATACCGGAGCCCACATGGCCTCGCCACACATCGCCAGTCCTCGCCATACATCGCCACACCAAACCCCGCCCGACCAAACCGTGCTGCGCCTGTGCTCACCGGGCCATGCCGGACCTTGCCTGGCTGCGCCTGTGCTCACCGGGCCATGCCGGACCTTGCCTTGCCGCGCCCAGCCAGCCCCGCCCCATCTGGCCATGCCCCTGCCTGACCGAGCCGAACCTTGCCCACCCCTACCGCGCGCTGCCAAATCGTGCCGCGCCACACCGAGTTCATTCCGCTGCTTGCATCAGCTTTTGCTGCAATACGGCCCAGGAGGTGGCTTGGAACCGACCAAACGCCCCGCCTTTCTCCGGCCGGTAGTCGAGCAGACCAAGCTTGCGGCCGCCCTCCTGGATCAGTTGGTGAACGGTCGTCGGGTCGATCATCTCGTCATCGACCTCAAGCGTAAACTCGATGTTCCAGAGATTAAGGCGCGGCCGGTGACGCATCACCCGTCCCTTGGTCGATGGAATGACAACGGCGCGACTGTCGACCTCAAATTCTGTAAGAGGGTTTCCTTCAATATCGCGCAGCACGATCTGATCCTCGAGTACGAGGACCGCTGCGGGCATGATGTACTTTAGTGATTTGCGCGAGCCCCGCTGTTTGTGGGCGGCGCCGGCTTCGCGGAGCATGCGAGCAATGGCGCTTCCCGGCAGGAACAGGTGACCATCTGCGGTCCGATACGCGACTTTCTCTGCAGCCTCGCGCGGGTCGATACGCTGAATGTGCACTTTGCGGGTGGTTTGTTCGAGCTCGACCTCTTCATCAAACCGGTGCATCAAAAGCGGTGTCAGTCCCTGACATACGCAGATGAAGGTCTTCATTGTTTTGCCTCCTGGTTAATCCTCTCCCCGGCGCTCATTGGCATGCATCCGGACGACCTGCGCGCCTAGCCGCCGGAGGTCGGCCAGCACCTCCTCGGCGACCTTCTCGGCGACCCGACGGGTGTTGAGGGCGGTATTTGTCGGCCGCCCGATCAACACCTCCTCGAGCTTATCCTCGATCAGCCGGCGCAGGAGATCGCTTTCATCGGTCATCGGCGCACTGCGCCGATGGCATGTTCGCTTCGCTCACTCACTGCGCTGCCATAAGTTTGCGCCGGACCTCCCTTGCCCGTCCGACCAGTCCCTCACGTTTGGCCCGCTCTTTTGGGTCTGAGCGGCACAACTCATCGGCAATGCCCTGGTGATGCCGCTCCCACCATTTCAACGCCTCCTCGGTCACAGCAATGTCGTCCGCTGTCAGTTGTTCCATTGTTGCATGCTTATCCGGTTATTACCCATCGCTACCGCCCCTTGATTTTGCGGTTGGGCGTGACCCCAGCGGCAGCGCCCGCGATGAACATGCCGCGTCCCCAGCCAATAGGGCCGTTCAGTTTCGTCGTCAGCTTTGGCTCTGGCGCGTTGTGAAAAGTCGTCCCTGGCTTCCAATTCTCGGTTGCTGTTCGACTTTTTACGTCCTCACCTTTAAGCATAGCGTCGATTTTTGCCCCCTCGGCTGCCGTCAGTTGCTTGTGACCGCTACGCCGAGAAATATGACCGTCAGACTTCACCCAAAAGGCGAAGCGTCGCCGCTCGTGCGAAACGTCGAGCCAAGGCAAGTGCTCAACTTCGACCTTTTGAGCGATTGTGAGGTCTTCGTAATCGACGTAGGGCATCAACATCTAGCTCCGTTGGGCATTAACCGGATAAGCATGCATTGTTGCCTCCCTCGCGTTTTATTGCGCCGCCATGAAATCGGGCAGCCGCTCGCGCATCTGCGCGATGTTGAGCTCCAGCTTCTTGTGCACGCCGGGATGCTCGTTCTGGCAGTCGTTGAGCAGCGCATCGTTCTCCAGCAGCCACGCCTCGCCGTCGGCGCGGGTCTGCGCCTGGCCGAGCGCCAGTGCAACCGCGCGCCCCCAGCTGATCCAGTCGTTGTTGTCGTTGGCGGTGCGGCCGACCGCAATCTCGTGCGGTGAGAGCTCGCCCGTCTCGGGATCGTAGATTTCGGCCGGCGGTGGTGGCGGCGGCAGCGGTTTGATCGGCGGGTTACCAGTAGACGAGCGGCCAGGGGAGGCGGCCGTGGATGTAGCAGCCGGCGCCTTCCCGACAGGCGCGGCAGCCTCTAAAGGGCGCGCCGCGGGGATCGTCTCGAGCTCGCTCTCATCGAGCATGCCGAGCCCGCACAGCGACAGGGTGGCGCGGCGCTTCGCTTTGGTTTCCGCCTTCATGATCGCATTGGCCAACGCCTCGCCCTTGAGATTGGCGATCGGCACAGCGCCTTTGGCCATATCGGTGCGACCGTCCTTATCCTTGACCTTGCAGGTCACGATAAAGACGCCGTCGCGTTCCGTCTCGGTCATGTCCTCGACCGAAACACCGCGGTTGGTGCGCAGCTGATCGGTGCAGCCGCGCAGCGCATAAAGCACCATCTTGCCGTTCAGTGTGATGTAGGCAAAAGGCTGGGTCATCGGGTTGAGCCCGACCGAGCGGCAGACCTCGACGTAATAGCGCGTGCGATCCTCGGCCGAGAGCGCCTGCAGATTGCCGGCAGTGATCACCTGCTCGATGATGTTGCCGGGCTCGAGGGGTGCGGGGGAATGTGCCATGATTACTTGCTTTCCTTGATGGTGATGCTGCCCGCCTTTGAGCGGCTGGCGCAGATACCGTGGCCAAAGGCGCGGGCGACATCGTCCTCGAGCATTGATTTGATGCCCTTGACGGCCCCGTCGAAACACATCTTCGCCGCCTTGTTCTCGAGCCAGATCGCGGCAAAATCCGCCCAGCTATTATTCCCGCGCATATCAACGACGCGCACCGCATTGATCCGCGGCGCCTTGATCTCACCGATTGCCACCGGCGGCTCGAGGTTCTCGACGCAGGCCCAGAACCACCCGATCCGGTCCCACACCGCCGCCTCGTAATCCTCATCCCAGATGATCTCGAATTCGGCCGGCTCATCGCCACCGTGCACAATCAGCAGCGCGGCGCGTTCAGCGCCCGTGCACGCCTTCTGAACGACCAGCTGGCCCGGGTAGTAGCCGAGGACGTTCTCCAGCGCGTTCCAGCGCCCCGGCGCCTTACAGTCGATGACCGAGGCATCGTCTTCGCGGAAGCAATCGATCGTCGCGCCGATATAGCCGCAGGGATGGACGACCCATTCCTGCCGGCGGCTGAGCGGCCGGCCGGTCTTGCGCTGGTGCCAGTCGAGAGCGAACGGCTCGATGTACGATCCGAACATCGGCAGCCATTCGGCAGACAGATCCTCCTCGATATAATCCGGGTGCTCGACAAGCCGCATCCACTCCCGGCGGATGGCGTCGGCATTGCCGGCCATCAGTGAGGGGATAAAGCTGGCGCCGATCTTGCCGTGGCGCAGGGCTTTTTGTTCAGCGGTCAGCATGGCGGTAGATCCTCGATCTCGATCGGGTCGACGGTGATGGTTTCGTATCCAGTGCCGTCGCAGCAGCCGCAGACGCCGTCGTACCAATTGCGCCCCGTGCCGTCGCAGGCATCGCAGAAGACGACGCGCTCGTTGTCGTCGCTGGCCTCGATAAACCATTGCGGCACGCGACCGTCGTAGTGCTCGGCTAGTTCGCGCAGGGTCGGCGGCCGGTCCATCGCTGCGCCCGAGGCGCAATCGAGATCGCGCTGCTGCATATCAGTGTACGTGGCCATCAGCGTGACTCCTGAACATAAGCGATAATTGCATCAAACAGCGCGCCGCGAAAATCAGCGGCCCGATCGATGCGGGCATATTTTTCATCGTCCCATTCCCGAACGGCCATCTCGTGTTGCATCTCGGTGAGCAGATCGGTCAGCCGAAAAAACGCACTCACGCTGGCGTGAGCACGGTCAATAACCGATTGAGGAATTGGGCCCGTTTCCGCCTCGATAGCCCCATCCACAAGGCGCGTCAGATTATTGCAAGCAACCCCGCTTGACGGCGCGGCCGGGTTGGTATGGACTTGGTCGTCAAGGGAGGTTTGAATATGCGTCGCAAGCATGATGATCTCCGCGTTAACGGAGACAATATAACTGCGGCTTATATTCCTGGCAATGAAAAAATATCGTCTGCGATCATATTAAATGGGCAGGCGATATCGTGCACCTTAGCCGCGATGGCCGAGAGCCTGCCGACGATCAGTCTGCGGAATGGTCGTCGGCGAGCAAGAATAGCACACCTGCAAGAACTATTTTGCGCTTACTCTCTCCTAGTTTCCAGTAGCTCTGCACTAATGTGCGCACCCCGGGATCGGCCAGGATCTCAGGCGGAAGGCTAGGTGGCATCCTATTGATAAACACATGAAGATCAACATTGAGGGCGAGCGCGAGGTTGATCCGATGCTTGTCTTCTGGCTCGGACTTGCCGCTTTCCCATTGGCTGATGGCGCTTTGCTGAACATTTAACAGCTTAGCGAGTTGGTTCTGGGTGTAGCCAGAGCGCTGCCGGGCGCGCCTGATTTGATCGCTGAGCGCCATGCCAAGATCGTGCATCACCGGGGCGTCCGATGAATCGATATTCAGCGGATCCGGATCGATATTCGCCCCTTGCGCGGCGTTATCGTCCGGAATTATATTGCCATCATGATCGGAATGGACCTCCTCCGGGCTCAGCATGGGCTGGTTTCGTGGCTTGCGCCGCGGCTTGGCTTGTCGCAGCCCGCTTTGTTCCAATGTCAGGTGATTCCGGCCGAACGCGCGGTCGAGATCGAACTCATCACGGGCATTCCGCGCCATCTTCTCCGCCCTGATCTATGGACGCCCCCGTGGAAAGAAGAACCGGAAACAGCGGTCCAACGCAATAACATAAGGCAGAGTTATAAGCGGTCGCTGGCGGCTTTATGATCCGGCTAATATCGATAAAATAAGACGGTTTATGTTTCGTTCGGAATATTATCAGTGGGCATTTGATCAATTTGTCGCAGTACCAACGGCTGCAGTATGTCTGCGGCCGCAACCGTAGGGGGAAACGATGCTGGATCACGCTCCCCTCCACACCCTGCAGCTGGAGATGCCGCATCGTCGCGGCGTGGGTCGCTGGGTGCGCTGCTCGGAGTGTTTTCTCTCCGGCATGGCCGGCGCCCTGGCGGTGCTTGGGCTGATCTGGTGGGCGACCTGATATGGCGCAGCTGTTCCCGCCCACGCTGCAAGAGGAGATTGCCTGCATCGAGCGGGAGCTAAAGCTGCGCTACCGGGTCTATCCCGATCGGGTGCAGCAGCGGGCGATGACACGGCAGCGCGCCGAGCGCGAGATCGAGACGATGCAGGCGGTGCATCGCCGGCTGGTGAAGCTCGCCGAGGGGGAGCCCTGATGGTGGCGAAACCTGATTTCTCGCGGCTGGTGATGCTGGATCTGACACCGACCGAGGCGGCGACACTGGCGGTGTGGCTGGACAGCAAATTGTTCTTTATGGACGAGCGCCAAGAAGCGGATATGCGGTCGATCGTCACCGGCATGCTCGCCCGCATCAACCTGCAGCTCGATCAGCTGCACTGGCCCCGGGAGCGCCGCCAAGCTCCCTACCCGGTTTAACATGCGTTCAGCCGCGGCCAAAACCGCACGGAGTGCGCCAGCACTGCGCCTGACCGCGCCGGTGGTGCGCGAGGCCGTGCTGCACAAGCAGATCGCCGACACGTTCCGCCTCGAGATCGCTCCGGCCGGGCGCGTCTCCAAAGCGGGTGTGGTGTGGTGGTCGGTCGACATGGCGGCTTATGCCGGCAACGTGCCCGGGATCCGCACCGGCCGCGGCTGTATCGCCGGCGTGCCGGACATGATCGTGCTCCACGAGGGACGGGCGTTCTTTCTCGAGCTGAAGGCCGAGGACGGGATCCTCTCACCGGCGCAGTGCACCGTCGGTGCGGCGATCCTGGTGTGCGGGGCGCGGTACGGCGTGGTGAGGGATGCGGCCGAGGCGGTTGCTCATCTCGACGCGTGGGAGATTCCGCGGGCGCATCGCGTGGTGGGGCTGCGGTGATGGCGAAGATCCCGTACATGCGTTGGTACCCCGCGGATTACGCTGGCGACACGACACATTTGACGCGGGATCAGGACGGCGGCTACCGACTTTTGCTCGATTCTATGTGGCTTCGCGATGGCAAATTGCCCGACGATGACGCGCAACTTGCTGTAATCACTAAATGTTCGACACTCGATGAGTGGCACCTGTTGCGCAAAATTTTAGCGCCGTTTTTTAAAATTTCGCATGGCATTTGGCGACAGAAACGGCTCACCCGAGAGCTACGCGAAATGTATGACCTCCAGCAAGTCCGCAGAAACGCTGGGAAAAAAGGCGCTGTACAGAGATGGCAAACGCATACTTTTGCCAATGGCAAAACAATGGCTTTGCCAACCCCCCCTACCCCTTCCCTTCTTCTTCCCCCCAAACCCCCTAATAATAACCCTTCCCTACCCCCTCCATATCCAGATTCTCCGCCGCCTACGGCGGCGCGCGCCCCGAACGGGCGGGCGGCTTCGCCGGACAAGGATCTCGAGAGCGAGGGGGGTGCCCTTCTCGGCGAGCGCAAACGCGGGCTGATCCGCAAGATGGTGGTGCGGTATGGGCCCGAGGTGGTGCGCGGCGCCCTCGCCGCGGTCGCTCGCCGACAGCCTGCTGAGCCGATCCCCTACTTCCTCAGCTGCTGCGAGGAGCACCGGCCCGGACCCGATCCGCCGGCCGCGGCGGAAAGCAATCCTGGACCCCAAGGACCGCCGCCCAAGGTTTACGTCCCCCTGGAGGGCTGACATGCGCAAGTGGAGCGAATGCCTGACCGACGACGCCAAGTACCAGTACCACGCCGAGGTCTACGCTTGGCGGCGGGTGCGAGGCTTCGCTAGCGTCGACGAGAAGACCTCGCCGGTCGATCCCGAGGGTCGATGGTTCGACGAGTATCTCGTCCGCCAGGCCGCGGCTGCCTTGCAGGCAAAGCAGCGCCGACAGCCGAGCTTCACCTTCACCGACGAGGAGCTCGAGGAGCGCCGCGAATGGGCGCGGCTGAAAGGCTACGCTAGCTGGGAGTCCTTCCTCGACGCGGTCGAGGCGGGCACTGCCAGCATCCTGCCGTTCCTTGGCTGGGCCAACGCCCGGCGCGAGGAACGCGGACCGCCACAGGTCGGCACGTTTGTGCGGATCGGCGCAGCCCTCGCCCCCAGAGCCGCCGCGCCCATCGAGGGTTTGCCGCCGCCACCTCCGCGCCGCGACCCCATCCACCAGACCCATACCGAGCTCGGCGTGAGCGTGTCGGAGGCCGCGGAATGAGCGCAAATCTGCACCTCGCGGCGGGCGCGTAATGCCGCTCTGGACGATCCTCATCCTCGGCTGGGTGCTCGCAAGCGCCATTGCAGCGCCGCTGATCGGGCGTAAAATATCCACGCCGGACCCGGGAGACTTCCCATGCTGACCCTGATCCTGCTGATCTTCGCGTTCGTCCTCTGCGTCGTCCAAGCCTTCCGGCCATGGACGCAACCCTTCCCTGTGCCGCATCTCGGCTGGCTCGGCGTGAGTTTGTATTTACTCACGCTGATCCTTGGCGGGCGAATTTGACTGTCTCAACGCTATGAACGCCAACCCCACAACCGCGCACCTCAAACCGTGGAAACCCGGCGAAACCTCGTCACGATCACGGTCCAAAGAAGTCGAACAGATGCTCCGGACCGCTCGGAAGAATGGCAACGAAGGCATGCTGTTTGCGGTGAAAGTTATGCGCGATGACGGTGTTGATGTGCGTGTCAGACTGAAGGCGGCCGAGATGATCATCGAGCGCGCCATGCCCCGGAACCCCGACACCATTGCCGCCATGCTTGGTGACGGTTTCACCAGTCACCTCACCATCTCGTTTGTGAATGTGCCGCCGGCGGTGACGATCGACCAACCCGCGGGCACCAATCGCGACGACCAGGTGGCGCACACCAACGGTCACGATCCGTCACCGCTCACGATCACCTTTGTCAACCCGGAGGAATGCTGATGGCAGACAACAACGCGTTGGCTGGCTACGTGTCCGAGCTCGAGGAGATCGCCGGCGAGCGGGAGACGCTCAACGAGCGCTCAAAGGACATCTACGACGCGCTGAGGGAGGCGGGCTACAACGCCAAGGCGGTGCGCCAGATCGTCCGCGAACGGCGCATGGATGCCGACGCGCTCGAGGCTTACAACGACACCCTCGACGAATACCGCGAGGCGCTCGGGCAGCTCGCCGGCACGCCGCTCGGTGAAGCGGGAGCGCCGCGGATGCACGCGGTTTCGTGACCGCCTGGTACAACGAGAACGACCCCTATGGCCGCTCGATGGCTCAAAAACCTCGTGGATGCCCGACATCTACCGGCCGGGGCCGTCGATGACCGTAGGATCCTCGATGTCGACCCAGATGATCTGGCCGGGTGTCGCCAGTGCCATTTCTTCGCCGGCATCGGCGGCTGGGCCTACGCGCTCGCCCTCGCCGGCTGGCCCGACGACCGCGAAGTCTGGACCGGATCATGTCCTTGTCAGCCGCTTTCGAGCGCGGGACAGCGGCGTGGTCATGCCGACAAACGACACCTCTGGCCCGCTTTTTACGCACTCATCGCCGAGCGCCGCCCTGGAACGATCTTTGGAGAGCAGGTTGCGAGCAAGGATGGACGCGAATGGCTCGCCGGAGTACGCGCTGACCTGGAAGCATTGGGATATGCCGTCGGGGCCGCCGATCTGTGCGCTGCGGGCGTCGGCGCGCCGCACATCCGACAGCGGCTATACTGGGTGGCCGACGCCGACGCAGCGCGATCACAAGGACGGCGCGTCGACGCTGGAGAATACGCCGGTCAA
>Ga0126371_10000349_pt1 | contig 37580 bp, 50 predicted proteins | sample PanSoiMetaPlot_4_FD_110145 | JGI IMG/M metagenome (GOLD analysis project Ga0126371, IMG submission 110145) | Tropical forest soil microbial communities from Panama - MetaG Plot_4 | ecosystem: Environmental > Terrestrial > Soil > Tropical forest > Bulk soil | place: Panama | collected 2016-02-17
GGAATTCCGCCGGGAATTGCGGCGGATGTCGAGTTGGTTGGCGGCGCATTATACATTCCGGGCCGGCAGAATGTGGTGGTGACTTACAAGGCCGGCTACCAAGTCACGGGCGAAGCTCTGACGATTGAGGCGACGAGCTACACGCCTATTGCCCCGTATGGAATTTGGGCAACCGACCAAGGCGTCACCTACACGAGTTCAGGGTTGAGTCTGACGCCGATGCCGGCTGGAACGATTTTGGCTGCCGGACAGTATATTCCGCCGGCGCCCGACATCACCGTGCCGGTTTTGAACTATACGTTCGCCGCCGCCGACATCGGCCAGCAGGTTCTAATCAATTATGGATTTATTCCCGCCGAGGTCGAGCAGCTTATGATCGACTTGACGATGGAGCGCCTTGCCTATCGGGGGCGGATCGGGATACGGTCACAAGCCCTTGCCGGCCAAGAGACGATCACCTACGATACGTCAGGGTTGACGAGTTATATCCAGTCGGAGCTTTGTCAGTACTTTAATCCGATCCCGCCGAATATGGGGTATCCGGTATGAGTGACGAAGACAAATCGCCACGCCCGACGGTGCCGAAAGACATTGGGCGGTTCGCGCTGGAGCCGCTCAACCATGCGATTGCCGCCGGTACGCGTCAGGCGCTCGCCATGGGCATCCCGTCGAACAACGTCCTCGACTTGCATATCAACAATCTCGCCAGTTTGATTGCGATGGTTGAGCCGGCTGAGGCGCGCGCCGAGACGCTTAAAGACATTATTCGCGCCCTGCCGGGTCTGGTTCGTCAGCATCTCGACCTGCGCTATACTTCGCCGGGCGGGATTAAGTTGCCGGGAACGTCGATATGATTGATTGTGGCGCGTGCGGATTGTGCTGCCGATTACTGGCCGTGCCGGACATCCAAAAGGCGGCGGGCCATATGTGTAAGTGGACAACGATCCACGGCGGCTGCGAACGCCATGCGGAGAAAACCACCGCGCCGGAACTTCTCGCGTGCGCTCAGTTCCGCTGTCTTTGGCTCGACTCACAGACTCATCCCGATCCCTCACGGGTTTGGCCGATGGTAATGCGGCCCGATTGGAGTCACGTAGTTTTCGGCCCGGAAGACCCGGAAGACGACAGATTAATCTACGTCCATGTCGATCCGAATTATCCGTCGGCGTGGACGAAGGAGATGGTCCGGGCGGTTATCAACGAAATGCTCGACAAAGGTTTGAGGGTGCATGTTGAAGTGGGGGATGTGGAGTTCACACTCGGGGGCGAAGGTATGCCCCTGGAAGCCGGTTCCGCAGGCATACCCTAGATGCTGGTTGTTGACCGCCAACCGATCAAACAAGCCATTTTGAACCTGATCTCGCAGTGCGAGTTCGTCCGGCCGATCAACGGCTTCTTGACGTGGGCGCAACCGCCCTCGCGAAGGTTGAAACTTTGGCCGAATGTTGATCCGGGTGTCCAACCCGCCGCCTACCTACTCCAACATCGCGAAAGTTACACTACTGGTGGTGTTGGCCGGCTGGTCCGCCGCTATCTCGACATGGGCATTTGGTGCTACGCGCGAACCGACGACGATAGCATCGTTGGGGATGATTTACTCGACGTGATGGAAATGGCTCTCGAAACCGTCCTTCAGCCCGACGATACGACCCAGAACGAGTTAACTTTGGGGGGCCTGTGCTATTGGTGTCGGATAACCCGCGAAGATGGCCTGTTCATAAGAGATCCGGGCGATATAGACTCCCAGGCGCTCCTGGTACTTCCAGTCAGAGTTTTAATTCCTTAACCCAAGAGAGGGAAACCATGGCCACGTCAACGACGACTTCCGCTTCGACTTCTTCGTCGGATGCGCCCACGCCAACGCCGACCGAGCCGACCCCAACACCGACCCCGGTTGAGGCACCGGCTGGGACCGGACCGACGCCGGTCGAGGAACCGGAACCGGAACCGGCTCAGCCGGTTCCTCCCGCCACTCTGTTCGCCAACGAACCTGCGAACGTCCGTTATGGCGCGGCGCCAACCGGGAACAAGATTTCCGACTCGGCCTGGCAGGCCGCCGTAGGGAGTTGGATGGATCGGCACGTGAAAAATTCGCCGATCGCGCAAAACACCGACGCCTACAATCATCTTTCGTCGATTGCGGATAACCTGCGCGATTTGTTAGAGATCGAGCTTCGGCGATAGCGGGAGTCTGGAGTCTTGTTGTCTTCTTCCGCTTGATTAGGGAGATTTACGATGGAATTCGGCTTTGGCTCCGGCATCCTGACTGGTATCCGGACCGACATCACCACTTCAACTCAAACGCCCGTAAGGTTTGGGGCGCTTCAGGACGTTAGTATCGAGTTCTCGGGCGATACGAAACAACTGTGGGCGACCCAGCAGTATCCGATCGACTCGGCGCGCGGCAAGACCAAAATCACCGGGAAGGCCAAGGTCGCGGAAATTAAGGCCCGCATGTATAATGATTTGTTTTTCGGGCAGACCTTATCCACCGGCTCATTAAAATACGCCTACAACGAATCCACTACGCTCGCGACCGGCACGCCGAGTTATACGGTGGCGAACTCCGCCTCGACGCCCCTCGTCGATCAGGGTGTCTTTTACGTTGCGAATGGCAACCAATTGGTGGCGGTCTCGGCCACGCCCTCTTCGGGGCAATATACGTTCAACGTCGGCACGGGCGTCTATACGTTCGGGTCGGCTGACGGCGGCTCGGGCGTGTTTATGAACTACACCTACCATTCCGCCTCGGGGTATACGATTTCGGGTCAGAACCCGTTCATGGGCAACACGCCGCGCTTCCAGGCGACGCTCTTCCAACCTTTCGAAGGTAATCAAGTTGTTCTGGTTCTGAACCAGTGCGTCGCGAGCCGGCTGACCTTCCCGACGAGAATTGACGATTACGTGATCGCCGATCTCGATTTCGACGCGTTCGCCGACAACGCCGGGAATGTCTTTAGTTGGTATATGAATAATTAGTTGGGGGTTCCCGCTCCCAACTAGGGGAGAACTAATCATGGCCCTTTCCAACCTTTCCAACCTGTCAAATGGACTGAGTAATCATTCTGATCTGCCGCCGACAGAGTACGCGGAATTCCTCGTTGGCGGCAGGGCGATCAAAGTCAGGGCTCTGTCTCTCTACGACTTGGATGCGTTGAAGTCTGAAATCCGCGGCCTTGATCCGACGAACGTCGACTGGATAACCTACGGCGTTACCGTCATGCGGATTTTGGCTTTCTTGACGAGCGGCGATGAGCCGGACATGGCGATGGTTGACGCCAAGGCCCGCGCGATGGCGAAAACCTGCACCTGGGCCGAAGTCAAGAACCTCCCCACGCAGATCGACCAGTTGCTGCGGATAAGTGGGTTTGACTCGCCGGGGGAAGATCAGGCGGCGAACCCTGGGACTGGGACGTCGACGCAATTGTCGCCGAACTCGCCGCAAGAGGCATCTACGGAGCCGACCTCATCCGAATCAAGCGCCGAATGACGATGTATTGGTATAAGAAGCTGCACGAGGCGTGGCGCGAGCATCCGCCGGCGGACTGGCTAATGGCCGCCCAACTCAAATACAAAGCGCCCGCGACGTTCAAGGGGCGCACTTGGCGCGAGGCGCTCGATAATACGGTCGGCATGGCGAAGTTCCTCCTCGGGAGGCCGCGGCCGGAGTCTAAACCTTGATCTCAATCACCGTTCAGGGCGAAATTGTTGCCCGACTTGACAAAATCCCGCACCAATTGCAGGCGGCGATTGAGGAAAAGTTCCGCAGTTCTATTCTCGACATCTACCATCAGGCGGTTTTGCGATTTTCCAACGGTAAGTATTCCGATACCGACGAGGTTGTCTACGGGGTCGAGAAGATTAGTCCCTCGATGCTGGTTGGGTATATCGAGCCCGTCACGACGAAGGCGATTGTTCAAGAATTTGGCGGCAAGTCATATTATGAGATTTTGCCGGTTAAGGGGCGATTTTTGCGGTTCTTGTCGAAAGAGGGCGAAATCGTCTTCGCGAAGCGGGTGTTTCACCCACCGACACCGGCGAAGCACTACATCCTAAGATCGATTGAGGAATACGCGCCGCACCTTAAATCGATGATGGAAGAGGCCATCCGCCAGGGGATCTCGTAATGGCGACTGACGATCTCAAAATCCGAATAACTGCGGAAGACCTAGCCAGTCCGCAACTGGCCGGTTTGGTTGGGAAAATTCGTGAAGCCATCACGAATATGGACCAATTGGAGCGGCGTTGGGGCAGTGACGCGGCGCAACGCTATCTCGCCAATCTTCAGAATAGCCTTCAAGCTGCGATCAAGACCATTGTCGACTTGAAGTCGTCCCAAGCTAATGTTGATAAGCAGATTGCGGAGATCGTTGGGTCGGCCGCCAAGGCTGGCGGCGCCTTTGCCGACTTCGGTCAGAAGGCCGAAGAGAGTCTGTTCAAGATCGAGGGCGGCCTGCGCCATACGGTCGCGTTCTTCGACGAGTCGATGCGCCACCAACGGGGCGCGATGATATCGACGGTCGGTGCGTTCCTTCGCGATACGAATTTGATGAAGCTCGCGATTGAGAACGCGACCAATCCGTGGACCTTGTTTGCGACGGCGGCTATTGCTGCAGGTGCGGCGGCGGTCTATCCGATCGAACAAGCCTACCAACGCATGCAGGCGATCCGCGAGACCCAGACCGCCGCACTAGTCCATGGTGGCGCCAGCGCCGGCTCGCAAGCGCAAGCTACCGCCGAAGTTGACTACCTCCAATCGACCTATAAGGAATATGAAGGAACCGTTAGGGAAATCGAGGAGCAGCTAAATCGTCTACCGTCGGCCGCGCAGAACGCGCGGAAGGCGTTTGCCGACTTGGGCGAGGGCATGTCGGGCCTTAGCCACGAAGACATCGGCAAGGTCATGAAGGAGCTGACCGACGAGGCCAGGAAGGGGCCGGACGCGCTAGAGAAATATGTCGAGGAGTTTTATCAATTAGATGGCGTCTTGCAGTCGAATGGAAAGACTGTAGCCGAAAACGTGGCGGCGGCGAGCGGCTGGACGGAGAAAATCCGCGTTTTGCTCGGCGCAATTAAGGAGCTTCGCGGCGAAGTCAACCAGGCGGGCGTTGCCGGCAAGGTCGCAGCAAATTCCTTCTGGGAAGACGTTACGGCCATTGAGGGGATGGCTGACACGGCGCCAATAGCCGGCGAAGCTCTCGGCAAAGTTATGGACAACATCGAGAGGGGCGCGCAACCGCTTAAGAACTTGAAGACTGCGGGCGATCAAACCACGCAGATGATGAAGGAGCAGAATGAGGCCGTCAAGGCGCTCATGGGTCCGGTCACAAACCTAGAGAGTTTGTTCCAGCAGCTTGCGTTGGTTGAAGGAGCGGTCGCGACAAATACGGGTGAGGCCGGGGCGCGGGCGCGCGAGGCGTTGGAGAATATCCAGGCCAGGATTGAACGGGCGCCAGCGGACGAGGGCGAGCAACTCCGCCATCAGCAAGTTATGGACGATATTTCCGCCGAGGCGCGCGCCCGTCACGCCGATCAGCAGGCCCAAGTCGACGCGGCCCGCAGGCGCGTTCAGGAGATGGAGAAGCTTGGCGTCGACAAACTCGTCACGGCCGGCGTTGATCCCGAAGTTGCGGCGACTCAGGTTCAGCAATTTGAGGATGTGAGAAAGGCCAAACAGGACTTAGCTGAAGAGGAGAAAAAGCTCAGCGATCAGTCGACGGCGTACCAAATCGGCAAGATGAGGGAAGTCGTTGCCGAAGATGCGCGCGGGACGCAGCAGCGGATTGCCGCCCAACAGCAAATTATCGCGATGACGAGGAAGGAGGTCGATGAGGGGCGGAAGAGCATCCTCGACCTTCAGAACGAAGAAATTCGCCTGGCGAGTCTGAAGCGCGAGTTGGCGAACAAGTCCTACCAAGAGGCGCGCGACCAGGCGCAGAACGAAGTTGAGTTGGCGAAGGGCAAAGTCGACCAAATCATCGCCGCATATCAGAAGTTGAGTCAGGTGGCGGTGGCGACGGGGCAGGCGCCGGCGGTCCAGGCCCAGATCGCTCGCGAACAGACGCGGGCGCTGGAATCGGCCCAAAGTACGGCGTTCACGCAAATGACGGAATTTAATTCGTCGGCGGAACGCCTTGACGCGATGCGCATTGCGGCGATGAAGGCGAACTTGGCGTCGTGGGTGGCCGTCCACGCCATGACGAAAGACCAGGCGATCCAGAAGGAGGAACAATACACCTCGCAGTTGATGGCCGAGGAAGAGCGACGGCTAGAGAATGAACTGCAGATAAACGGCGAGACTAACGAGCAGAAAATCCGGCTTTATGATAATCTCGCCCAGCTTTATGAGAAGGATGCGCAAAATCAGCAACAAGCGGCCGAGCGCGCGACGGCAGCTATCGAGGCAGAAAATAATAAGAAACTCAAGAGCTTCACAACTATGTTTGATGCGATTGGCACCGCGTCGGAGAAGCTCCTTGAAGCGGGAATTATGCGGACGCAAACCCGCGCCCAGGCCCTACAGCAATTTGGTTCGTCGATCCTGCGGGCGGGACTCGGCGAGGTCGGCCATCTCGGCTCCCAGTGGGCCGGTAAGGGTTTGGCCGGATTGCTTGGCGTCGATACGAAGGGGATGGAGGACACGGGAATTGGCGCGGTCCTGGGCCGCAAACTCGGCGACATGTTGGGGATTACGAAGGATGAGTCGGGACCGCAGCAGATAATGAAGGGCGCGGCGGACAAGATGGAGAAGGCCGCCGAAATGCAAGAAAAGGCGGCGCAGCTTCAGTCCGACGCGATTAAAAACATGACCGAGGCCGGTCGGGCGCTCAATCAGGGCGCCGATAAGCTTGGCGTCGGCAGCGGGTATAGCAGAGGGGGCGGTGGAGTTTCGTTCAGTGGTGAGGAGCGTTTCACCACTACTGTCGCGATGAATACGCAAGCCTTGCAGGAACTCCGGGCGATGCTGGCGATGGCGAGCCGCTCCCTCCCGCCCGGTTATAGCGTCGAGGCGTTCTCGGGGGTTCGGCCGGGTGCGACGGTGGCAGGGACCGGCGGCATTTCTCAGCACGCACTTGGCGACGCAGTCGATGTGCGGATTGTTGGCCCGGCCGGTGCAGTTCCGGGGTCGATGGGCGTTGATACGACCGGCATGTATCAGCAACTTGCTGTCGCAATGTATAAGGCCCAGCAGCAACTCTATCCCCAGCTGAGTGGTCAGTTGGCGTCGGGTACGCAATTCGCCAAGCAGGATGCGGGGCATTTCGATCTCGGTGGCGACCGTGGGGCGCAAGGTTCGTTGGCTAGCCTAGCCCAATCGACTCAGCTCGTTACTTCCGCCCAACAGAGCGAAGCGGCGACGATAAACTCTAGTTCGAGCGCGGTTACGCAGAACACGACCGATACGAACCAGGCCGCTGCGGCCGTCACGCAACTCGGCAACTCGGCGCGAACGGCGACGTCGGCGGTCGGCTCGTCCGGCGCGGGCGGCACCGGCGGGGCGGGACTTGTTGGCGGCTTTCAACAACTGACGGGCGCGCTGGGATCAACAGTGCCGGCGCTTAGAATCTTCTCCTCAGTTCTCGGAACGGTCAAGTCGGTATTTAGCGCGGTTGGGTCGATTGGGTCAGGGGTTGGCGGAATATTTAATATGTTTTCGGGGGCGGGCGGCATTGGCAGTCTGTTCGGCTTGCTCGCCTTTGAGGGCGGCGGCATTGTCCCGTCGGCACAGGGCGGCATGGTTTCGTCGGGCGGCTTATCAATTCTGCACCCGAGGGAGATGGTTCTGCCGGCCCACATCTCCACGGGCTTGCAGAATATGATCCAGACCGGGCGGAACGACATCGGCTCGAATTCGTTCACGTATAATGCGAACGTGACGGGTTATCATCCCTACGCCACCCGGTCGAATTTCGAGGCGATGCTCCGCACTCACGGGTCGGCCATGCAATCGTGGGTCGAGAATAGTATGCGGAACGGTTGGAGTCCGGTACGATGAGCCTGATCGCGATTGACGGCTTCGATCACCAGAACTCGCAGACGGATTTGATTGCGAACTTTGGCCCGTTCGCGTGGCGCGGCGTGTCGAACGTAACGCCATCAGCCGACGGAAGTGGATTGGGCGGAACGGGTAAGTCGCTCCAGCTAAGTTCCGGCGGACATATGGAGGGAGTTTATACTAACCCGCTCTCGTCGGGATTTGTGGGTATTCAGGTTTATGCGCCAGCGGCGCCCGAATTCGACGTTTGGTTCTGGAACTCCGTCACGCAGTCTGGCCCCGACCGGCCGCAAATTCAAGTCTACGTTCGGCTGATGACGGCGAACGGCCAAATTCAGATTTGGCGAGGCGAGGCGTCGCAAGGGGGCGCCGCTCTCATCGGGCAGACCGGAAACAATTTCTTCCCAAATAACGCTGCATTTGAACTTGAAGTCGGAATAACGATTGCGCCCGGAACCGGCGGGCGCGTCGAGGTACGGGTTAATACGGTCTCGTATGCAGTTTCTGGCGTTAATACCTCGATGGATGGGAATTCGGTCTTCGACTCGATCCGCCTCGGTGGGGCGAATTTCTACTCCAACTCCGGCGGGATCATCGACCATTTCTACACGTGCGATACCGCGACCGGACCGGGCACTAATCCCTTCAATACGTTTCAGGGGATTTGTCAAGTCTATACGCTGTTTGGGGCGAGCGCCGGCGCATCGACGGGCTGGACCCCGAACGCCGGGACGAACGTCAGCCAAATCCAAGAGCACGCGATGGATAGCGATACGACGTTCAACTCCACCCAGACCGTAAATGCGTTAGATTTGTTTAATGTGAGTCCGTTGCCGACGACCGCCGCACCGCTCGCGGTTCAAGTTACCGGGTGTTTCCGTCAAGATACCGGCGGAACCCGCGTGGTTCAGAACGTTTTGACTAGCGGCAGCACAACGTTTAACGGGTCGACGGAGGTCGCCAACACGGGCTATGCCTATCAGCGCGACGTGCTCCCGCAAGACCCGAACGGGAACATCGCCTGGACGCGAGCGAACGTCAACGCGACCCAGATCGGCTATAGGTTGGTTTCGTAGAGGATCGCGCTGGTGGTCGCCACTGCTCGCTCGTCCCAAGTTGTTAGCGAAGTTCTAAACAAGAACAATCGGGCACTGGCGACGCAAGTTGTCGTCGAGGTTCTGTCGGGCCACCCGGTTATACCGACGGCGGTTGCGCGGGCCAGCCAGACCGTTGTGGAGGTCCTGTCGTCGGTCGCGACGCCGGCCCGGATGACCCAGATCGCTGAGGAGGTCTTGGCGCAAGTGTTTACCTATCCCAACCCAGTCCCGATCTATCCGACCACAAATCCGAACTTCTCCTATTCGGTCCATAAGCGGCCCACGTTTGCGACGATTGTTCAAACCGCAGTCTCGGGACGGGAGGTTTCGTCGGCCCAGCAAGCCTATCCGCTGTGGGAGTTCGAGCTGACGTATGAAGGTTTGCGCGAACAGACGCAAAATCAGCAGATTGACTCGTATATGGCGCCGCATGTGGAGTTGGAGGCGATTGCGGGGTTGTTTCTGATTGTCAACGGCCAATACGGTCGGTTTTATTTTGATGATTGGACTGATGACTCGCGGAAGGGCCAGCAGATCGGAACGGGGGACGGCACAACAACGCTGTTTCGCGTGGTGCGGACGTTTGGCTTCGGCCAGGCAGCGTTTACCGAGCCGGTGGGCGGCGTCAACATCTCCCAACCGCTCGCGGTTTATCTCAATGGTGTTGTCGTCCCGTCGGCCAACTACTCAATTACATCGGATAACCTTAACGTTCAGTTTAATACGGCGCCGGCGAGCGGCGCGGTGATTACGATGGATTTTTTCTTCTACTACTTCTGCCGATTTATCGAAGATGTTCAAGACTACGAACAGTTCATGCACAACTTGTGGACGATTAAGGCGATCAAATTTCGGAGCGTGAAGGTCTGATGAAGCCCATTTCACCAACACTTCTTAATCTCCTAACCAGCCAGCAGCGCTTTGGCGTGGGCGAGCTTTATCAATTTACTACGGTTTCGAACGTCAGCGATTACTTCACCTCGTTGGATATTCCGATCAATTTTGGCGGGAATGTCTATAAGGCGAACGCGCTGCGGATTGAGGGGTTGAAGTATAAGACGGCCGTTGGGTGGCAAGTTGACGAGCAGGATTTGAAGATTTCGGCTTTTCCGGGCGAAACGTTGTGCGGGTCGGAATTTCTCCAGGGCGTTGTCGAGGGCCTGCTCGACGGGGCGACCCTGACGCGCACGCGGGCGTTCTGGCCGGTTAATACCGGCGTCGCGGCGGTTGACTACAGCCAGACGCCAGAGACCGTTCAGCTATTCATTGGGCAGGTTTCGACGATAACGAAGATTGGCCGAACGTTTGCGGAATTGAAGGTCAAGTCGCCCATGCGACTTCTAGACATTGAGATGCCGCGGAACACGTATGAGCCGGGCTGTCAGTGGACGCTATTCGACGACTCGATCAATACGGGTGTTGCCGGGGATGGGTGTACGCTGTTAGCGTCGAGTTTCCAGGTCTCAGGAACTGTAGCTACGGGATATACGACGGGGATTAGTCCGTCCGGCGGGGTGAGCCCGGTGACGGGCGGCGATGGCGCGCCGTATTGGGCGCAAGGTCGCATTCAATTCACCTCGGGCCAGAGAAATGGCTTCATGACGGTTATCTCGTCGAACGATTCGGTTAATCTTTATTTTGCGTTCCCGCCGATCGAGGGAATATCGGCGGGCGACACGTACATTGCATGGCCGGGCTGTGCTAAGACTGGTAAGGGCGGCGCTTGCGAACTCAAGTTTAATAATTTGGTTAATTTCCGCGGGTTCCCGCGCGTGCCGCCGGTTATGGTCTCAGCATAGAGAGAAAGAGAGTTCGTGTGTCGGACCGCGAACGGTTTATTATCGAAGCGCTTCAGGTTGTGAAGGAATCCACGACCGATGCGGGATTTAACGATTTGATGAGCGAGGCGATGTTTCGGTTGAGCGGGAAAAATTGCCCGCGGTGCGGCGCGGCGGTAATTCCCGACTTGAAGAGGCCGAAACACAACTGTCGGATAATAGAATGCCCCTACCTTTTGTGAACAAGAATGCGGGACTGTCGGTCGATGACCAGCGACAAATTGTCGTCAACGAGGCCCAAAAGTGGATCAACACACCTTATCTATCTAACGCTGACGTATGTGGTGCTGGTGTTGATTGCGGCATGCTCTTGGTTCGGGTTTTTGTAGACGCCGGCTTCGTCGCGCCGTTCGACCCGCGGCCCTATCCGGCGCAGTGGGCGCTACACCAATCGGCAGAAATTTATCTTTCGATTGTGCAGCAATTCACGACGGAAATTACGCCGCAGAAGCCCCTTCCGGGGGATATTGCATTATTCAAATTCGGTCGTTGCTACGCCCATGGGGCGATCGTGACGGAGTGGCCGTGGCTAATTCACGCCAACCCAAACGCGGATCGTCGAGCGCCTTGCCGCGTCGACAATGCGGAGACCAATTCCGACTTGATGTTCCGGCCACCGCGGTTTTTTACGATCTTCGCTGCCACGACGCGGGAACAGCGGTAAGTCTCGATGGGGTTCCTTTTCTCTAGTAAGAAAAAGCATGCGCCGCCGGAAATTACCGGACTTCAGCTGCAAACCGCCGTCAACGTTTTGCCCATTCCGATTGTTTATGGCTCGCCTAGAATTCCAATCAACATAATTTACGCCAATGGGTTTAACGCGAAGGCGATTAAATCTAGTGGCGGGAAGGGGTTGCTGACGGGCGGGAAGGGCCAAACCACCGGATATAACTACTATTGCTCGTTCATCGGCGCGCTGTGCGAGGGCGAAGTCGGGCCGATCATCGGCATCTTTGACGATCAAATGGTTTACGATTTGTCGCGCGTGCCGAGCGGCAAGAACTACACGCTTTATAACGGAACGGCGACGCAGACGCCTAATATCTACATTGTAAATAATTGGCCGAACGATGCGTTTGCCTACAAAGATACTGCGTATATTTGGTGCTATAACTACCTTCTTGATTCCTCGGCCACGGTGCCGCAGCTTAATATACTTACCTTCGGTCCGCACGCCGGCTCGATGCCGCTGTTTCCGTTCACGAGTCCTGATGGGGCCTATACGAATGTTTCGCTCGACGCCAATCCGGCAGAATGCATCTATGACTTCTTGACTAATGAGCGGTATGGGGTCGGGTTTCCAGCGAACTATATCGACACCACCACGCTACTCCAGCAGCCGAACGGAATTGTGGCTGGGGTTGGCAGCCCCGACGTAGATTGCTACTGCCAGGCGGTGGGGCTGGGTTGGTCGGTAGTTCTAAACACTGCCGAGGCGGCGAGTTCCATTCTCGACCGCTGGTGCAAGAATTTGGTTGTGGCGCCCGTATGGACGGGGACGATTTTGAAGTTCTTCCCGTATTGGGACACGTATGCGGATGGTAATCCGGGCTATTATTCCGGCCAGCCGGTCCCGCGCAAGTACTATAATCCGAATATTGTTGTCTTGTTCGATTTGAACGATGATGACTATATCCAAGCCGCGCAGGCCGAAGACCCGCTGACGGTGTCGCGAGTTGACGTGGCCGATGTGAAGAACGTGGCGCGAATCGACTTCAAGGATCGGAATAACGAATTTAATGCTAATGTGGCCGAGGCGAAGAACGAGGTCTTGGTTCAGATGTATGGGCCGAGAGTCGATAAGATGGGCCAGGCCGACGAGTTTACGCTGAATGTCTATGCGCAAACGTCGGTGAACGCACAGCTTCAACGCGATATTGCGATCCGCAATACGTTTACCTTCCGCCTCGGGTGGCAATGGTGCATTCTCGACCCGATGGACATCGTTACTGTAACTGATGCGAATTTGGGTCTTAATAAGCAGCCGGTGCGGATTACGTCGATTGAGGAGGATGAGAAGGGGATTTTGACCATTGTGGCCGAGGAATTTCCGATGGGGAGCGCCACGGCGACGCTCCACCCGTCGGAATCGAACTCGCCACCGATGAATTTTCAGACAAACATAACGCCACAACAAGTAAATCCGCCGGCGATTTTCGAGCCGACGCCGGCCGCCCTGGCCGCAGAGAGCGTTTCGAGTCCGCAAGTTGTGGTCGGGTTGTGCGCCGGGCCGAGCGGTGCGTTCGATCCGAACTGGGGCGGCGCGAACATTCTCGCCAGTATTGACAACGTAACTTACGAACAGGTTGCGGTTATTAATGGGCCGAGTCGGATGGGGACGCTGGGCGCCGTTTTGCCAGCGTTTAGCGGTGCTAATCCCGACTCGACAAACACCCTCAACGTGGATTTGACCGAGAGCGACTCGGTGCTGGAGACGGTTACGTCAGATCAGGCGGCGGCCGCGCTGTCGGCATGTGTAGTTATTGATCCGAATGGCGATTTTGAAATCCTGAGCTACACCACCGCCACGTTAACCTCTCCGAGCGTTTTTAACCTGACGGGACTTTATCGCGGGTTGTATGGGACGATCGCGTGCAGCCACCCGATCGGGGCGATCTTTGCCCGATTGGATGCGTTCGTCAGTCAGATTCCCCTGCCGCCGCAATGGATTAACCAACAGCTTTATTTCAAATTTCAGAGCTTCAATATATACTTCACCGATGAGTTAGACTCTAGTATCTTGACGGCATATACGTACACTCCCGTCGGGAACGGGATTGATCTCTCGACGAATACGATTAATCTTCAGCTTCTGTCGGGCAACCCGGTTGATTTGGATACGGGAAGCGCGAGTTTGGACCTGAGTGTGGGTAGTAGTGGCGGGTGCGCGCCGATAACGTTCGCCGTCGATCTCAACTAGATTTAACCGAGATTTAAGCGAGGATTGGTCCTTTGCCGGAAATTCTGCAATTCCGCCGCGATAACACGACTAACCGGATGTCGGTCACGCCAGCGGACGGCGAGTTGTTCTTCGATCAGAGTATGCGGAAGCTATTTGTCGGGAATGGTTCGTTGGCAGGTGGTCAGCAAACTGACGGCATAGTCGATTTCAACTACCAAACCGGAGTGACGAGTTATACGATTTTAACAACTGATGTTGAACATATGATTGTGTTCAACACGGCAGTGGCGGTCGCGGTCACGCTCAATCCGCCGACAACGACGTATATTCCGGCCCGATCGAAGTTCTGGGTTGCTAATCTTGGGGCGGGAACGGTCACGGTTACGGGAGTCAGTTGCGGAATTAACGGGGCAGCGTCGATCGCCCTGCAAACCCACCAGGCAGCCGTGATAATAAGCGACGGGTCGAATTATTATGCTGTGAGTGGGGGAACTGGCGGCGGCGGCCCATCGCCGGCGAACCCGACCGCCACAGTCGGCTCGACGGTTGTGAATGGTTCTGCGACGACGTTTATGCGCTCGGATGCGGCGCCGCCATTATCGACGACGGGTGTTACGGCCGGAAGCTATACCAACGCGAACGTGACGGTCGATGCGAACGGGCGAATAACTGCGGCCGCCACCGGAGGCGGTGGATCTGGTAGCGGACTTTGGGCCGCCTCGATCGGTAGCGTAGTTCCGACGCAGGCGAACACTGGATTTACTAATTGGTTGAACCAAGGCACGGCGACGGTTGCCAATCGACAGAACGGGTTTTCGCTGACGGCGCCTGCGGGCACCGGCGACAACATGCGGATTTTGTATCAGGCAGCGCCAGCCCCGCCCTACAGCCTGCGCATGCTAGTGAGCATGACCTATCAGCAGGCAAATTATCAGACTGTTGCATTTGGCTGGGTGGCAGGTTCGCCGCCCACCCTGTCGAGCCGCATGCACTTTATAAGCTTTACCACTGATAGCGGATTGAATAGTGGTGGGTTGACGATCGGGGTTGCGCATTGGACCTCTCCCACTAGTTCGACGGGTGGGATTGATACTAGTGAGTGGGCTAGTGGAAACCCGCATTGGTTTATGATAACGGATGATGGGACAAATTTTTCCTTTAAGGTTTCGGCATCGGGCGATGCCAATGATTTTGTGACTATATTCACCGCGGCAAAAGCTGGAAGCTGGCTCGGTGCCACCGGGTTTAACCAGGTCGCGTTGTTGGTAAACCGTAACAACAACGTCGGGGCCACGCCAAATATTGCCACCGTTATGTTTTATGGTCCGTGAGGGAGGCTCGCCTCGAATGGATTATTTTCTTGGGCTCGACGCCTTAAGTCCCTTCACGAATTCGGCGCAGCAGATTGCCGACGCGGGCTTCACCTACGTCCTGCGTTATTTGAAGAATCTGACCAGTGACGAAGTCCGCACCCTGCTCGATGTTGGGGTCGCGATCGGGCTGATCTTCGAGCAAGGTACGGGTAATGCGTTTAATGGTGCGTCGCAAGGCGGGACGGATGGCGCTGTGGCGCTCGCCCAAGCCCAGGCACTCGGGGCGCCAGACGGAACCACAATATTCTTCACCGTCGATGGTGACCTCGACCCGCAGCATAGCTCGGCGCAACTGGCGGCGATTGGCAGCTATGGCGTCGCTTTCGCCGCGGCGATAGATCCGTATTTGGTTGGCGCCTATGCGTGCGGAACCGTTCTATATCAGTTCGATTTGGGCGTCTCGTGGCTTGCGGGGGCGATGGGTTGGTCGGGATCACACAGTTACGATAATGATGGGCTTTGGACGGTGAAGCAGGGGCCGACGCTATCGCATGGCGGGACATGGTGTGGAGTGCAGTGGCCGGACCTCGGTCGCGAATATGACCCCGATCTTGCAACTAATCTTGAGTGGGCGTGGCAGCCGGCGGGCGGTATTTTGCCGCGTCCACAACTTCCAACGCTTCGTAGGGGCGATAGTGGACGGGCGGTGGTAATTCTGCAAGATTTGCTCAACCGCCATCCGATCGTGGTTGATGGGGATTTTGGCAAGACTACTGATTATCGGGTTAGGGCGTTCCAAGCTCAGTCGGGTCTGACCGATGATGGCATTGTCGGCCCAAAGACTTGGGACGCCCTGTTGAAGCCGGTGAGTCGATGAAGCTGGCGCTCTTTCTCGCGCTCGCAGGTCTCGCCTTGAGTTCGTGCAAGATGCTTGAGATTCCGCCGGCGTGCTCTAATGCGGTTTTTATCATAGTGTCGCATTCTGTTGTCGTGTTTAGGGATTGCGCCCAGAAAGATCCTCCACCTAAGAAGTCTTGGGCGCCGATCGTGAGGTATTCGGCGGTTCAATAGCGTCTCCCCTGCCGCCGAAAAACTCGGAGGAAGGAAGGACTGGACTTAGTCTTTCCTTCCTCCGCTTTTTTTATGTCTGGAGCCAGTCTTCGCGACCTAGAAATCTTAAGAATTCTAGCGTCATCGGGTTCTTACACCAGCCCGAGTCGAAGGCTTCCCTGTCACGGCCACAGTCGATGCACCAGGCGCCCGCCCAACGGCAGCGGAGCGTGCCGGGAATGAACGGTTCGAGGAGAGTTTCGCCCCCGTCGCTCATAGTTCTGTCTCGGTCTTGAGTTTGAAAAGCTCCTGTTGATAGCTTTCGATAATGCGTTTGAGGATGAGAACTTGGGTGTTGTGGGCGGCCGCGACGGCCTTAGCGGCGTCTTTATATTCTCTCACCGAGGCGGCGATCGTCTGATCGTCAGACATAGAGAATATGAGATCGTCGATGGACGTTTGTAGGAATTCGTTCTCGGCTTTGAGCCGCTTGTTCTCGCTGAGAAGGTCGTCAACCATGGCGCCGATTTTCGCTATGGTCGCCATGGCTTCATCATAGGTTGAGATCGTAGCCGAGGCTTCGTTTTTGGTTTCGTCTTTGGTTTGGTCTTTCATGAGTCGGAATTCTCCTTTCTAACAACCTGTTGTCCAGCCGCAGTTTCTACAGACTTTGCATATTCCGCTTATCCTTACGTTAGGGGAGCCGCACTCGCCACAAGTCTCGCCGGAGAATAGTGTCTCGGGGCGGAGGGTCGGGCCGGGCGATCCGATCGGGAATATCTGGTTATTGGCTAAGTCCCTCCGTTGGAGATAGTGAATGCCGAGGTCGCGGAAGATATAATCGAAAATGCTGGCGCAGAGTTTGATGCCGTCGTGGCCGAGAACAAGGCCTGCCGGCTCGAACCGGGTATTCTGAAACGTTCGCAAGTAAGTATCGAGGGGAACGCCATACTGGAGTCCGATGGAGACGGCCATGGCGAACCCGTCGCCCAAGGCTCGCAAAGTTGAGCCGGTTCGTGACAGACTTACGAAAATTTCGCCCAGGGTGCCGTCTTCATATTCCCCCGTCCGTAGGTAGAGGTTTTGCCCGTCGATCTTAACCTTTTGGGTATAGCCGGTTCGGAAGTCGGGAAGTTTGCGGCGGTGAGAGGGAGCGGGACTTAGAGGCGGTAGGTGATTGGCGGGCTGGAGGGGCCGCGCTGGCGCCCGGAGGGGCGCTCTGGCAGCAGAAATGCCGCCCGCGAGCGGCTGCGTAAGCTTCGACTTATCCCGATAGATAGCTATGGCTTTCACCCCTGACGTGTAGGCCAGTTTATAGATCCTGGATACGTCTTCGACGGTGGAGTCCGCCGGCATGTTGGCGGTTTTGGAGACGGCGCCGGAAAGAAACGGTTGAACCGCCGCAACCATCAGGACGTGCGCCTCGGGTCGGAGGGCCGGACCGGATGGCGGAACGGCACAAAGAAATACGTCGCGCTCGGCTTGGGAAAGGCTGGAGAGATTAGAGACTTCGCCCTGCTTAGAAATGTGTTCTAGGGCAAGGTTTATTCCGTTCTCGTCGAGAGTTTGCAGGCTCCCTAGGGCGGTTTTTAGGACTTGGGGATTTTCGAGCGTCAGCTCGCCGCCGCCGGCAAGGGATTTGCCGACCACAAGGGCGAACCAGGGCTCGATGCCAGAACTGGCGTCCATCAACAAACTGATGGTTCCGGTTGGGGCAATCAGACTTACTTGGGCGTTTCTGAAGCCGGGGGAATGTACGTTACGTCCCCAGAGCTTCTCCGCCGCAGGGAGAATTTCCCTCGTCAATAGGTCTTTCTTTAGCTTATGATTCGCCTCGCGGTGGAGGGCCATGACGTCGCGCATTGAAGTGGCGTTCGCTTCCCAGCGCGGGAACGGGCTGAAGTCCTTCGCCAAGTCGGTCGAGGTCGCGTAGGCCCCAGCGGTCATGAGCGATGTTATTGCCGCGATTAGGTTTCGCCCCTTATCGGAGTCATAGGATATTCCGAGCTTGAGGAGGATGTCGCCGACGCCGCAATAACCTAGACCAAGAGTTCTATAGTTGAAGTTTCCGCGCGCGATCTTCTCGTCGGGACTGCCGGCCATTTGAGACGAGATGTCGAGGACCGCGGTCCAGAGCCGCGTGGCATATTCAAACTCTTCGACCTTGAAGGTCTGTTTTTCGAAGTTGAAGAATTTGTTTAGGTTTAAGCTGGCGAGGTTGCAGGCGGTGTCGTCGAGGAACATATATTCTGAACAGGGGTTCGAGGCGACGATTGGGCCGTCTTCTTTACACGTATGCCAGGTGTTGATCGTGTCGTGGAATTGGAGGCCGGGGTCGGCGCACGCCCACGCGGCCCGACAGATTTTTGTCCAGAGATATGTTGATGAGATTTTCTTGTTTAGGGTTTCGCCGACGCGGTTTATCAGATCGATTTCGAGATCGTTTTCTAGGGAGTCCATGAAGGAGTTGCTGATGCGGACGGAGTTGTTGGCGTTTTGGGCCGAGATGGTGCGGATAGCTTCGCCCTCCCAGGCGATTGATAGTTCCGGCATTGGAAAGTTCTCGTGCTTGCGGTCGAATATGGCGTCGGGGATTAGGTTCGCCAGTTCGACATCGGTTGTCGGGGTCGAGGAGATGATCCTTGACCCGACCGACATTGCCGCGGCTTTGTATTCTTCGCCAACTTTCCAGTCGATGAAGCTCTCGATGTCGGGGTGGTCGACGTCGACGATGACCATCTTGGCGGCGCGACGGGTAGTGCCGCCGGAATGGATGGCGCCCGCGCTGCGGTCGAAGATTTCGAGCCAGGACATCAGACCGGAGGATTTTCCGCCGCCCGAGAGGGGTTCGCCCTTGCCGCGTAGGACGGAGAAGTTGCTGCCGGCGCCGCTGCCGAACTTGAAAATTCGGGCTTCACGCGAGAGTAAGTCGTAAATTCCGCCCTCTTCGACGAGATTGTCGTTCAGCGAGTTGATGAAACAAGCGTGAACTTGAGGGAACTCGTAAGAATTCCCTGCCTGGATAGGGGTTCCGCCGGTCGGGGCGGTAGTCCACAACCCGGTGTTGTCGCCCGTGATGCCGTAAGCCCACCACAATCCGGTGTTGAACCACTGCGGCGAGTTGGGCGCGGCGATTTGGTTCGCCAACATGAAATAGATTTCGTTGTAGAAGTTCCGGGCGTCCTCCTCCCGATCGAAATAGCCGGCGATGAAGCCGGTGTAGGTCCAGTGTCCCGCTAGGCGGTGGAAGACGGAGTGGGCCGAGGTTTCGGGGCCGTAGGCGGTCTTCGGGACGCGCGATGGCTCGCTCCGGTAGAGCCAATTGGGCAGGCGGGCACCGTCGACGATTGGCTGGGTGATGTTGGGGACGCCAGCTTTGCGCAGGTATTTCTGCGCAAAGATGTTCGCTGCGTTGTCCGACCAATGGCTCGGCACCTCGATGTCGGACATGCTGAAGTCGGCACCGGAGATTTTCGCCTCGATGATTTTCCAGTCGATTTGGGACTTGATCGGCGCGTTGGGATCGGAGAATTTTGTCTTAACCTGCATCGGAGAGATCCCCTTTAGAACATTGGAAGTGGCACCCAGTCGTCGCCAAGCGGAAGTTGGCGTATTCTGCCCCCGACCTCCATCGCCTTGATTAGGTGTGGGATGCGGTCGGCGGGGCAACGGTCCTCGAACAATTGCCAAAGTTGTTGGTTGGTAAACTGCCGCTTGTCGTTGTACTTCACCCAGATCATGTGATGAATGTCGCGCATGATTTGCACGTCGGATTTCTGACCTATCGCACGGAAGATGTCGGGCATGGTGACTTCGGCCTCCAACATCCAGCCTCGTGCGCGCTCGAAGTCGGCATTGGTGACGATCATGGAATGGCCGGCTGAGGCGGCCGAGACCATGGCGAGCTTCATTACGTGCGTGTCGCGGCGCGAAGCGTAATTAGATAACCTTGCGTAGGTCGGAACGGGCGCCATGGCCTCGACATTATACCAGCGGGTTAGGTTGTCTTGGGCGTCAGGCTCCCAGATAACTTCGCCGTGGGATTCTTTCATGATTGATTTGAGGTCTCGTTCGAGAAACCCGACATCGACTTCACTCCGTTTTTTGAAGATGTTTCGGGTCAGTTGGGGCGCGATGCCGTAGATGAATATGAACCTTGAGGTGAAGCCCTGGCCCCAAGCGACTTCGGGAATTATGTCGCCGATGGCGTCGGGTGTGGCGGCGGCGAGCATGTTGATCGTCGGCCCGATCAGTTCGATCGACTTGGCGACGCGCCGGGGCGCGGTGTAAGTGTCGGGGTTGTCGTAGATTGTCGTCATGTCGGAAATGAATTCTTTGTCGTATTTGGAGATAAAGACGCCAAGCTCCATACATAGGACGCAGATGGCGGAGTAGGTTTCGAAGCCCATCCCATTCAAATTGACTTTATTCGACTTCTCGATGCAGTCGAGAAAGGTCGCCTTGTTGGGATTGTCGGGACCGATGTAGACGCCGTCGGGCGGCGTGGCGATGGTCGAGAGGAATTTCTTTGCCGTCGAGACCATGATGGTTTTGCCCGAGGCGGGCAGCCCGGCGAGGATAATATACAGGTTGGGAAACAGTGGATCTACGTCGGTCTCAGTCCACACCCTCCGTTCGAGCGTGGACGCGATTATAGATATGGCTGTCCACAGCCGGAACGACCGCGGCGAGCGGACCCCTTCAGTCGTTTCTAAAAAGCCTTCTATCCAATCGCTCACGCGACAGGGACTTTCAAAAAACAGGGCATCAAAGGTTCGTGAACGGGTCTTTCTCGCGGAGTTTTCTAGTGGATTGTGATGCCGACAAGTCCCTTGGGGTTCCAATCCTCGCGAGTTCCGTCTTCGAGGAGGCGATAACGGTGGGCGAAATTATGGCCGCCCACGACTTCGCCTGGAATAGTCATAGATCGGGCGGAACTGTGTTGCGTGACCTGGACGCAATCGACGGCCGACGCCAGCCAGTCGAGTTCCTCGCGCGGAGTGGTTTCGGGCATTTGGAAGTAGACGGCGTCGTGCAGTTGGCTGAGGAGCGAAACCGGGCCGGCGCCCATCTTTTTCCACAGTCGGTAAAGGCCGAGGTTTAGGCAGTCGCCGGTTGCGCTCTGAAACAAATAGGCAATGCCGGCCTTTAATGTATCCAGGTCTTCGGCCCGGTCGAAGAAGTCGCGCCGCCGTCCGAACGAGTTGACGAGGAACCGTTCTCGCTGGAGTTGCTGGGCGACCCATTCGTGCATTCGTCGGATGCAGGGGAAGGCCGAAAAATATCGAACTTGGAATTCTTCCACCAGGTTGAGCGGAATACGCGTCTGGCGGGATATTTCTTTCGGCGTGCCGTAGTAGTTAGTGGCGTGCCCCAAACGCTTCGACGCATCTCGGTAAGTAAAGAACCGATAGAAACGTCGCTCTGCAATACGCCGATCTTTTTTGAGATCGCCAGTCCAATCCCAGTCGGGATAAAGGAGACGTGTAACAGAAGTGTGCAAATCGCCTGACTCACAAGCGTCAAGATAACTCCAATCCCCAAACATAATGCCGCAAAACCAACCAACGTCACGTGCTTCAGACTGGGCCTTGTCAATTCCGTAGAGTTTGTGTCCGGGGTCCGGGATGAAGACACGGCGAAGCTCCTCTGTGACGTTTTGGAAGTTGTTGCCGGTTTGGCGCCAGGCTTGGCGCTCCTCGTCGAAGATCATAAAGGGCGACTTGGAACTCGACCAGCGGCCGGTGGTTGTGCCGCCGATATTGTACGAACAGCGCCACCGCCAGTCGGAGTCTATGTTCGTCTCTAGGACTTGGAGGGATTTGGTTACGTCGCGGGAGAGAAGGACGGAATTGATGATGGGGGCGGCGTAGATTGATGATTGTTCGAGCTTTTCGAGGGTTTCGCGGTTCATCGGGCGCTTGGTTTCGCCGCCAACAACTTTCTCTATTGGTGGGAGTTTCATCCGATCGTAGAATAGGGTCTGGAGTTGCTTGGGCGAGTTGGGGAATTTGGCGTCCCAAGTCCCGCCCGTGGCAGAAATCAACGACGAAAGGATGTGGTCGATACGGGATTTTTTGTTCTGAAGCATGATGACGGCGTTCTCGCGCTCGTCGATATCGACGCGGAAGCCCCTCAGCATCATTTCCAGCGCCGGGCCTTGCATGGCCCGCTCGAAATCATAGATTAGTGTGTCGTTCTCTCTGAGGTTTTGGCGGGCAACATCGACCTCATAGGTCAAACAGTTATCATACCCGTTGTAGATGGCTTGATTGGCGTCGGCTATTTCAAGCTTGTGAGCGGCGATGGTTGGCATTAGGCGAATTCCCCTTTTATTCGTCGAAATTATTCGTCGCGCTTGAGGTTTTCTGACCGGGTCATTTGCTTCCAGGCTATGTCGTTCGAATATAGGGAGCCGAGATAGCCGAGGGACTTGGGAAGTTCGGGGTAGCGCGAATGGTGCCACAGCATGGTATCGTGTCGGGCGTTCCGAACTTGAATTCCCATCTTCATCAAGTGGCTGATGTCGTAAAGCCCGTTTTGGAAGATTTTTTCCGACGGGCCTTCTTGGATTTCCCGAATGAGTTTCCAAGCCAAGGTTTCGAGTTCCGCCGTCGGCCAGAAATTGATTCCCCCGTCGGCTATTCCGAGCGAGCGAGCGATCTTGCCGACGTCAATTATCCTCCCATCCTTCGTATGCGCGTCGCGGAACGGGACGACAAGGGAGGAGAAGGAGTCGGGACTGAAACCAACAATAGAAATGGTGCCGCGAATGGTTTCGATGTCGCTGGCGAGTCGGCGGAAGCGATTGGCTCGTATCCAGGTTCGGATTTCGTCGAGACCGCTGGCGGACGGGTGGGGAACCGTGATGAGGCGCTCGGGGCGACGAGTTTCGCGAAAGGTCCGCTCGCGAGCGGCTTTCTGATAGTCGGCGATCGTGGTGGTGCGTAGTTTCATGTTGCGGAGGATGGCCGCCGGGTGGAAGACCGGCAGGACTTTGAAGTCGAGGGAGGTTAGGGCCTGATTGGTGCGGGAGATTGTGCCGCGCAGGACGGATATTTTGGTCTGACCGAGGAGCGCCCAGCATGCCGCGTTGCCCATGGCGATGACGAGGCTAGGGTTTAGCTCGTCCAGTTCGCGCCAGAGGCGGCGGATGTGGGTGCGGAAGTAGATCTCCTTGACGTGGGTGCCGCGCGTGTTTTGCGATGCTTTCCACGGCGGCATCTCGGTCTGGCGCTCAGTGGAGAAAAAATGGCCCAGATCGTTTGATCTGACGTCGCGAGAGTTGCACTCGTTGCAGGTCATCTTGCCGAAGAGGGAAATGTTGCGCGAGCCGCAGTTGTTGCAGATTTCTGGCGGGTGCTCATTGAAGACGTTGGTGACGTAGATGTTGTGGCGGTCACGGAGGGTCTTCCAGTGGTGGATGAGGCTGAGTTCGGTCGGCCAGCAATATTCGCCGCAACGGGCGCAATGGCCGTTGGTAAAGTCGGTCTCGTACTTACACTTGCGGCAGAGGAGTTGCATGTAGGGGCACAGGCCACTCGATCCGAGTTGGAGGGTGAGTTCGCGGCCGGAGGCGCCGACGAGTGGGTGCTGGTAGTTGGCTTCGGATCGGCCCCACGCCTCGCCGCACAAAACGACGGAAGGGAGATCGGGACTGAGGTCGGAATGGGTTTCTGTCATATTATGATCTTTCTGATTGCCCTGGCTTGGTTGATTGCGATGTTGGCGCGCGCAACGTAAGTCGGGTCGATGTCGAGGCCAAGAATGCGGCGGGCACCGAGTTCTTCGGCGATCCGTAGAACGGCGCCGCTTCCGCAAGTTGGGTCGAATACGTCGGTGACTTGATCGACCAGCATCGAGAGGAAATGGCGCAGCATTGAGTCGGATTTTTGCGACGGATGGATCGGAGACGATGGGAGCGGCGCCGGCGTGCAGTTGGCGAGAGATTTTAATAGGGGTCGGCGGCCGCGCGAGCAGAGGAATGCGGTTTCGTAGACTCGCCGCGGATATTGGTTGTCCCGTCCGGGAATTATGCCGGCATTGTCGGACTTGTACCAGATGAGTGGGTGATGATGGACCCAGAGGCCGCCGGCTTCCAGTTCGTCCTTGGTTTTTTCGTAAAAGTCCATACTGAACCAGAAAACAACATGGGCGGAGTAGGAGAGGAATTTGTCGAGATTGTTCGAGAACGCGGTTAGGAGGTTCCAATAGCCGCTGAACTCGTAATCGGAGTCGGAACTGGTCGTGATGCTGTTGCCGTAGTCGCGGTATTCGACGTTGTAGGGGAAATCGACGTGGACGAGGTTGAACTTGGGGCCGGAGTAAGTTTCGAGCCAGGAGATGAAGTCGGATTGGATGACGGCGGGAGGAAGGAGAACTGGCGTGGGGACCGGATCGGCGAGGACCGGAACCGCGGGACTTAGAAGTGGGGAAGCCGGAACGATCGGGTCGGAAGTTTCCGGGATTGAGATTGGGATTGGAGTTGGAACCGCCTCGGTCGGTTCCGTCTGGAAGAGGTTCCTTCCTACGTCGGTAATTTCAGAAATAATTTGGGCGGTCTTGCGCTCAGCGTCGAGCTGAAGAATTGAATAGGCTTGGTCGATGCTGCCAGCGTCGCGCAGGAGGGGGGAGTTCAAGTTCCGCCAGACCATCAAACACTTCCTGACCCAGCGGCCGGAAGTCGAGACTTCGTGGGCGGTCTGGTCGGGCGACCAGTCGAGGTGCTGGTTTTTGTAGATGGTGTGGATTTCGCCGACGGCGGAGATATGGTCGCGCCAGAAGAGATTTTCCCGTTTGATGTTCTCTTCGAGCTCCGCGACTTTGGCCTCGATCGGCGAGAGGTCGTCGATGAAGCGGAAGTGGGTGTTCTCGACGAGCGGGTCGATGTTTAGGGCGCGAAGGGCGGAAAGTCGCCTGCCGCCGACAACGAGATGGATTTCGTCGTCCTGGCGGCGCAGAACAATGGGATGGAGCAGGCGTTTTTTAACCGAGGATAAGAAATGCTCGTCGATATCCATAGTCTGCCGCTGACGATTCCTGACTAGAATCGAACTGATTGGTAGTTCCATCGGTTTTCGAGGTCTCAAGAAGGGAAAAGAGGGGAAGAGAGTGGGAGGGGAGATTTTGTCTCCCCTCCGAAGGTGCTTAGGTCGGCTAGTTTCTACCTACTAACGCCGGCGATCGTGTCGACGTTGCTGAGGTAGACTCTTCCGTTGTCGGCGGGGGCTTGAGTCTTAATTAAAACGTCTCGCCCCCGGAAGACTTCCTGGGTTTCCATGGTCGGCAGGCCGTCCTTGTCGAGCTTCATATGAACGCGGGTTGAGACCGAGAGGGAAAAGCCCATAGTTTCGAGAAATCGCCGGAGCATTTTCATCGCGTTCGGCGTCAGGTAGAAATTGGCGCTGCACTCGTAGTCGGAGATGGCGAAGCCGGTTTCGCGAATTTTGGTTAGGTCTTCCGGCGTTACGTCGCTGCCCGGATCGGTCAGCCGGACGGCGAAGTTGTAGAGGGGCGTCTTGCGCTGGGTCGATTTGCCAGCCGTGACGCCAGTGATTTTCCCATAGAAGTGTTTTTGGCCGGGAAGGTCTGGGAGATCGGGAAAATCCCCCATTGGCTTGTCGAGGAGTTCTTGCAGATTTACGGGATCGTTATCAGACATGGGGGTTAGATCCTTCAGTGGGTTGACGACTAGTTACTTCCTTCTAGAAGTGGTGGGCGGCCGACGCAAAGGGCATCGTACTGACCGCCTTACCACAAAGGCGATGGCTACATTGCGACTGAAGCTACTACATACGCACACGCTACGCACACGCTTACGCTTGCAACGCATTACGAAGGCCCTTTGGCGAGAGTCGCATCGCCTTCACGCGGGACTGAGTCCGATCGTGGGGGCGCCTCAGGGAGGGTTTCGCGACCGCAGGATGGCGGGCTGCCCGAAGACGTGGCTCGGAAAAACTGGTTCCGTTCATGCCTTCTGTCCTTTCACGGCGAGAAATCCTTCCTGACTAGGCGCAAAGCTCTTGCTGAAGGTTCGTGGATCGTGAGTCGGAAGATGAACGCCGAATTAGAAGCCGCCGAATTGGCTTTGGGCCGGCCGGTCGGCTTTGGGATCGGCTTTGGGGTCGGCCTTGGGAAGGATTTCGGCGTCGAAGTCTTCGGGAACGACGGTGTAGCGGAGGGCGGCGAAAATGTGGCCGAGCCCGGTTTCGAGTGGGTAGCTGGGTTCGAGCCAGACGGAGTTTTTCGCGTTAACGTTGTCGATCGACTTCGTATGAATACGGTGGTTTTTGACGATCATGACGTCGTTGAATTTTTTGCCGATGTAGGGGCCGACCGCCTGGCCGATCACTGCCGGAAAGCCTTTGATTTCGAGGGGCTTGTCAGCGCGTAAGCGGGCCTCGCCGGACTGGGGGATGTCGTTCGACATATCGATCCGCTTGATGTGGCCGGTAGCGATCACGTTGCAGAGGACCGATGAGTGGGTCATTTTACTTATCGTTCTGACGATCATTTCTTGGGCGCCGCCGGTGTCGCGACCGTGATCGTCGATCAGGGCGCCGAGATGGCCGTTCATGTCCTGAACCCAATATTTGGCGATTTCCGCCAGGGACGACATCGTGTCGAAATCGAGTACGGTGTTGCTGTCCCAGTCGGTAAGGCCGCCCCAGTCTTTGCCGGTGTCGGGATCGACCCATCGCTTGAGTAGGCGGACGACTTGTGTCCAGGCAGCGGATGAAGTGGGCATGAGGATTTCCGTTGAGACGGTGCCCTTGCCGCGGCGGATTTGGAGGGGTTGCGGCTCGTAATCGACTTCGATGGGGATGAAGGAGATGTTTTCCTCGGGCTTGATGCCATGTTTCTTCATGTAGTTGGCGTAGGGATATTTGGGATTAGTTAACAAACTGCGGAGGATTTTGAAGCCCTTGTCGGTGTCGATCATGAGAAGCTTGTAGCCGAGCGCGACGAGCGCCGCTTTGGCGCCGGTCTTGCCCTCGCCCTGGTCGCCGATCAGGAGAATTTTGCCGTTTTCATAAATGTTGGAGTAGAGGCTGGGCATGAGTCGGAAGTCCTTCTGCTCAGGGGCTTTGGCGGCGAACGGCGCCGATGAGTCGGCTGGTGTAGGAGTGGAGTTGGGAGAGGTCGTCGAACCAGAAGGTTATGGTCGAGTTGCCGAATTCTTCGCCCTTGCGCTCGCGCAGGACGGTAACGATGCCGTAGCGGCCGTCGCTGGCATGGATGATGTAGACGGCCTGGGAACTGCCGGGTAGGAGTTCGAATGAGTCGAATTCGAGGCGCATAGTTCTTCCTCTAGAGTCTAGAGATTGCTATCTTGGGATGAGGGGGTCCCATTTGCGGACGGAATAGAAGCTGCTGAGGATTTCGTCGCGCATGGAAGGGGCCGCCGTACAGACGGGGCGAAATTCGCACGACATGTAGCCGAAGCCGCAGGCCGCGTCGTTCATCGGCCAATGATCCTCGTAAACGCACGCTTCGAGATCGGAGAGGTAGCGCTTGAAGTCGCGGAGCCATTCTTCGAAATGATCGGGGGTGCGGTCGATTTGGCGCCGACGGAAGCGAGTTCCGTTGACGAGGACTTGCCCTGCGTCGATTATGAAGCCGCCAACGGGTTCGCCGTCGCCGAAGATGATTTGGGCAGCGAGGGAATAGAGGCTGACTTGGATGTCGGGCGAGAACTGAGAGAAGTAGCGATCGTCGAGGGGATATTTGGTGGTTTTTTTGTCGAGGACGAAAATTTCGCCGTTGAAACGCACGACGCGGTCCATGTGTCCGCAGAGGAGGTATTCTTCGCCGGTAGGTGCGAGGAGTTCGTGGCCGAGTTCCGAGAGGGAGAAGCGGAAGCTAAGTTCGACGGCGGGCTTGCCGCTCGCGAGCGCGAGGGTTTCGAGCGTCTCGTCCTTGAAGAAGTCGAGATACCAGATGGTGGTTCGCAGGAGGGTCTTGAGCGTTTTGGTTGGCTCGGTGGAAATCCAGGGGCGCTTATTCAGGTGGTCGTAGGAATAGTAGGTCAGGAATCGGAGGACGACTAGTAGGTTGGGGTCGTGATCGAGGCCGCGAAAGCGGGAGGCGCGCAGGACGGTCGGACTTACGCCGGCCCTCCTGAGTTGGCGGTAGAGGCGCCAGTCCCAATTGCCGATCTTTAGCTTGGTGTAGAGTTCGGTGGCGGCGTGGAAGAGGTGCCCGAAGAAGATGTGGGGGTTCGTCCCGCCGTCGCCGAGTTGCCGGCCGTCGATGATTTTGTATTTGTAATAGCGCCAGCACTTTTTTCCCGCCTTGATCGAGGTCGAATCGTGGGCGATTTGTAGCGTGGGGAAGATCGGGCTGAAGCTGGAATTGGGCGCCGGACGGTCGGCGTAGAAGGCGCCGCCGGCGTTGAGATTGGTTTCGGCTTCGACCGCGTCGACTAAGTCGAGAAGGGATATTGACATGGGGAGAATTCCTGAGGTCTTGGGTCTTGGGTCTTGGGTTTAGAATTCGGGGATTTCGACGTCGATGACTTGAGCTTGTGGCTTGCGGCGGCGCGTGGTTTTTATTTGTTGCTCTTCTTGCGCCCAGCGGAAGGCTTGCGCGCGAAAGACGTTGACGGCCAGTTCGAGGTCCGCGTCGGTGACGCGCTCGGGCATGCCGTCGGCCATGTGCTGGTTGATCCGGTCGAGGAGTTCGTCCACGGAGTCGGGAGTGGCCTCGCTGAGGGGCGAGTCGGTTTCGAGGAGTTCGAGCGCACCTTTGAGCGCGCCGGTTAGATTGGGGTCGGGCATCGGAATTCTCTCCCGTCTGGGGATGTAGGGTCTAACCTAGGCGGTTCGGCGGTCGGGGAGCGTCAGCATGGGCGAAGATGAGTTGTCTTCGAAGCTGTGCCCGCGAAGTTCGATGGCGCGCCAGTAGTCGTGTAGGTTGAGGAGTTCCTGACGGACGCGGGCAATGCGGGCGGCCTCGGCGGCGTTCGGGCGCATTTGCTTGAGGATTTGGTCGAGATGATCGAGGCGCCGCGTGAGGTCGGATAGGAACTCGTCACGGAGTTCGTGAACGGAGCGGGCGTGAGAAACGTAGTGGCCGGGCATGGGAGGGTCTCCTTGGGTTTTTATTCAACGACTGCGATGAAGCGCAGGATGTTGTCAGGGCCGCGCTCAAGTCGGAAGGGTGAAGTCTCCTCGATGGCGCGAATGCTTTCGAGGACGATCTTGAGGTGCGAGGCGGCCGAGATTGGCGGAAAGACCGCTGGAGGTTTTGGCTCGGGGAGGGACTTGGGCTTAGGTTCGGGGTTCTCGCCTCGTGTCTTGTCCTGAGTCTCGCCCTGCGCCCTTCTGTCGTCGTTCTCGACGATGGCGATGTAGCGAAGGTCGGTAAAGCCGCCGGGGGCGATGCTGACTGGGTTATTGAAGCTGTCGGGCCAGAGACTGGTGTCGAAACGGCGGATGGAGAAGACTAGCCAGCCGCGATTGGTGCCGGTGGTTTGGACTCGGGTCTGCCAGAGATCATCCTTTCGCGACTCGCGAAAGGAGACTGTGGTCGAGGTTAATTCGGTTATGGTGAAGCGGAGGTGGGAGACTGAGTCGGGATCGGTGAACTTGAAGCGAATGGTTCGGTTGTGGGAACTGTAGCTGAAGGCGATGATGCGGGGGCGAGGCGGCGACGCTGGCGGAACCGGGATTGAGTCGGCGCCTTTGAGGTCGAGAGTTGGATTGGTCATTGGTTTAGTCCTTCTTTGGGGTTTTCACCCATTGGCGCTCGTAGCCGAGGGCGTGGGCCACCCAGGTCAGGGTGAAGTTCTGAGGGCGGCGGGTCTTGCCGTTCAACCAGTTGTTTATCGTTGACGGACTTATGGTGATGCTTTTGTTCGAGACGTCGAGGATGCGTTGGGTTATCTCGTCGACGTGGAGGCCGGATTTCTCGATGATGTCGCAGAGCCATTCCATGTCGGGATCGCGATCGGTGAAGCGGTAGCCGCGGTCACGGCGGAGATGGGCGAGGTTGTTGGCTTTGGCGACAGTCTTGGTTTGTAGCATTGAGGGTACTCCATTGGATTTTTCCGCTGGATTTGGCTGAGCCTTATCTTGTGGTGATTTTGTCGATGGCGTCGCGTTCGGCCGCGCGCATGCGAACGACGTACGAGTGGAGGATTTCGCGGATGAGTCCGTTGAGGCCGAGCGAGGCGCCGGACGCGGCCAGTTCGCGGATCACTTCTAGGTCATCGGCCCGGAGCCGGACGCAGATGCGTTCGAGAGTTATGGCGTCGGATGTTTCAGCCATCGGACGGCTCCATCAGTTCCGCCGGTGCCTTGTCCAACTCTTTCGTGTTGATGATCCAGAGCCGATTGTCGGGATCGGTAGGGTGGAAGTCGATCTTGAGGTTGTCGAAGTCGTGATTTTCGCGCTTGAAGCGGTAGAGGACTTGCTTCGCCCGCGATGAGGGGGCGATCATGTTAAGGTCGGGGGCAGTGCAGTGGATTTGGATGCCGTAGCGCGACAGGGCGGCGGCGGTTAGAATCCGTCGGGCGTTTTCGGCGAGTAGGGAGAAGTTGTCCGTCATGGGGGAAGATCCTCGTTGAGGTCTGTTGCGGGAATTTCCGGGGGAATTTCTTCGGGAATTTCGATTTCGATGACGCGCCCAACGTCGATCTTGACCCCGATTGCGCGGAGGTATTCCGACCGAGCGTCGGTCTTGGCCTCGACGCGCTGACGGGCGCGGTCGATGATTGACGGGTCGATCGCCAACAGGTGGGTGATGTGGATGTCGAGTGCGTAATCTTTCGGCAGGGGGAGGTTTTTCTCTTCGAGACGTGTTTCGATGATTTCCCTGGCGAGGGAACGAGCTTCGCGGTCGACTAGTGTGTCGAATGTCACGCGCTTAGGCATAAGGTTCGCCTTTCGAGGGAGGAGGGGGAGCGTCGGGAGGATCGTCTAGGGGAATTTCTATTTCGATGGCTTGGGCTTTGGCAGGTCTCGTTGGCTTGGATTGTTGGGGTTGGTGGAGCTTTTTGATGTCGTGGGCGAGGTCGCGCACTGAAGGTTCGCCGTAGAAGGCGGCCTCGGCGCGCCGGCTATGGGCCGAGAGTTCGAACTGGTAGGCGCTACTCCAGGCTTGCAGTTCGGCCACGGTCGGCACCTCGTCGAGAATTTGGCGCAGGTTGAATTGGCGATCGAAGACGGCGAGTCGGCCAGAGCGAAGAGGGATGAGGACGATCGCCTTGGTCGTATATTTGATTGAGAGGGCTTCTTGTGAGTCGGGATTGATGGCGGGGTCGAGGAAGGGGTCATCGAGGTTCATCGGGAGGCTTTCCGTCGGTGAGAGGTCGAGGTCGGAAGCTGCTTCGATTATGAAAGCTCTTACATCTGAAGCAGTAGAGATACCTGACGTCGCCGGTGTTGTGGCTGACGGTTTGGCAAACGAGGCAAGTTATCGACTCGCCGTCGGCGGAAAGTTCGTAAGTGGGGATTAGTTCTGAGTTGGTCATCTTGGGGTTGGTTGAGTTGGTTGGGTCGGTTGGATGAGTCATTAGGGTGGTATTGTAGCATGGGGGGCGGGCGAGGGCAAGCGGAAAAGGGAAGGCATACATGGAACCCGGTTCCAGAGGCATACCTCCCCTCCCCCATCTCGACCTTAGCTATCGACCTCCCCTACCGACCCTCGCCTTCGCCTTCCTCTTCGGGTTCTTCGGGATTGTATTCGGGTTCGGTAGGTTCGGGGTGATGGTCCTCGTCGTCATTCGCCATAACGAAGACGTTGTCGATCTCGACGTTGTCGTCTTCGACGGTCCAGTTGATTGAGTCGGGATCGAAGGTGGTGATTTTGCCGGGTTCGCCGGCGATGAGATGTGACATGTCCCGCATGGCGAGTTCCTCGGCGTGCGCGTCGGACTCGGCCTCGATGAGGATTTTTGTCGTGTGGGACTGGTAGCGGGTCAATTCGACTTCGTAGTTCATGGGAGCGCTTCCTTGGGCTTGATGTAGATTTCTTCGGCGATGCTGGAGACGTGGCGGAAAATGCCGCGCGCCCGTGGGTAGAGGCCGTTGTAGTCCGCGTCAGGGTAGTTCTCGCCGAGGGAGGAGATGACGGCCTCTTTGTAGGAGGAAAAGACCGAGCCGCCAGCCCGCAAGATTTCCGGCACTTGCCGGCCGTTTATCGAGCGGACTTCGGTCGCCCAGCGGAAGAAATGTTTTTGGGAGGTTGTGAAGCCGCTGTGGCGGACGAGGGTGTAGCAGATAGAGTCGGATGAAAGGTTCATTCTAGGCTCCGCTGACGATTTCCAGGTTGGGCTTTGCGTTTTCGGCTTTGAGTTCGTCTTGACGGGCTTTGGCCTTGTCGCGCGCCCCGTCGATATCGTTCTTGAGTCTTTCGATGTGCTTGCCGTAGTTGTCGGCGCTGAGGCGCCCGTAGGCGCGATGGATTGGGATGTTGACGGGTTTCAATTCAGCCTCGATTTCTTTTAGGCGAGAGAATAGGGACTTTTGTTCGGCAAGGCGCGACCTGATCCACTGGAATGCGGGATAGAGATTGCCGCCGACGGGCAAAGTCGCTGTGCTGTCGCCGTATTCGCCGCGGGCCTTGCCGTTCTGTCGGTTGATGCCGGTTAGGGTGAAGTCGCGGCCGGTTTCGTCGATGAGCCTTTCGGTTAGGGTGATGGGATTGAGTCGGATGCGCTCGGCAATGCGCTTGTCGATTTCTTCGCGCGCCGCTTTTGCCGACTCGAAGATGGTGTGGGACTCGGAGTCGTTGAACTCTGGCCCGATGACGGTGAATTGCCAGTTATCGTTGATGACGACTTGGTGATTGTGATAGTCTCTGGGTTCGTCGATACTCATTTCTGAACTCCGTGGGGTTAGGTTAGGTAGGTGGGTGAATGAGTCGCTCGTCGCTATCGGTCCTCTCACGTACTTCGGCTCGCTCATGTCACGCGGTACTCTTTCCGTCCTCGGCTCGCTCCAGCAGCTCGGTACTCTCACGCTTTTCGGCTCAGCTTCGGCCTTGCTAGACGATCGCCTTCGCGTTAGGGACTTTCGCCGTCTTGTTCGCCAAGTAGTCGCTGTACTTGGCGCTGAGTTCCTCGTCGGTTAGGGATCGCGCATCGACGTGGATGAATTCGAGGAAGTCTTGGGCGTCTTCGAAGCTGGCGAAGACGGGACCGAAGGCCCACATGGTGGTTGAGCAGTAGAGGACCGCGCTGTCGCCGTCCAGGTCTATGAGAATTCTTACGCTCATGGTCTTGGTTCTCCTTCTGGTGCAGAGGATTTTGTCGAGGGTTTTGTCTTGCGTTGCACCCAATAGCCGACGAAATGTTTCTGGTTGGTTGTTTCGTCGGCTATAAGCTGCTTTCGCCAGGTCGGCGCTCGATCGTATCGGCACTCTCTTCGCCAGCGGCTCACTCACAACTGCCGGTACTCTCGTCACTCACGGCTGCGCTCTCTATGTACGGTGCTCTCTGAGGATTCGGCTCACTCCTGTCTTGCGGCACTCTCGTCTATCACGGTTCGCTCAGGCGTTACGGTACTCTCCCATCTGACGGCTGGTTCGGCTGGTTCACTCTCCATTCACGGTACTCTCGGTTATCGCGGGTCGCTCTGTCGCAACGGTGCTCTCCTTGTCCGCGGCTCGCTCAAGACCTTCGGTCCTCTCCGTCTTGTCGGCTCGCTCATTCCCAACGGTGCTCTCTCTATCATCGGCTACGCGCGCTCGTCGTTCACGGTCCTCTCTGGCTGACCGGCTGCGCTCGTCGCTTATCGGTACTCTCCACTCTTCCGGCTGGTGGGCGATGATGGGCGTTCTCAGACTTCGGTACTCTCGCTTGTCTCGACTTAATTCGCTCCTCAATCACGGTTCTCTCTGTCCCGCCGGCTCGCTCGGCATAGTCGGTACTCTCATCGTCGACGGCTGGAGGCGCTCAGGACCTACGGTGCTCTCATTTCCTCCGGCTGGAAGGTTCGCCACTCGTCGTTCGTCACTCTCCAGATGCGGTGCTCTCGTCGTCTTCGGTTCGCTCTCGCCCGGAAGGGGACGCTCTCGTTGTACGGTACTCTCGGTACAACCGGCTGACGCTCGCCGCATTTGGTACTCTCGCCGATTTCGACTCACTCCTTGAACACGGTACTCTCTTCATGCACGGTTGAAACGCTCAACTGTCACGGTACTCTCATGGGACGCGGCTCGCTCATCATGCTAGGTACTCTCGTTGATCTCGGCTCACTCTGCAAGCTCGGTACTCTCAATGACCTCGGTTCACTCATTCTTTACGGTACTCTCGTCACTCACGGTTCACTCTGGTTGGCCGGTACTCTCTGCGGACGCGGTTCGCTCATTATACGCGGTTCTCTCACCGATGGCGGCTGACGCTCATTATACTCGGTACTCTCGTCGATCGTGGCTCGCTCAGTAGTTCCGGTGCTCTCGCTCATCTCGACTCGCTCATTCCTTACGGCACTCTCGCATCTTGCGGCTCGCTCTGCTCTCCCGGTACTCTCCATGAGCCGGCTCGCTCTCTTCTGACGGTACTCTCGTCGCTTGTGGCTGTCGCTCCTTCGCTCTGATACCACGGTACTCTTCCATGCCCCGGCTCACTCATATCTTGCGGTACTCTCGCCACTCCCGGTTTTGGCGCTCAAGCTCTCCGGTACTCTCTCGACACTCGGCTCGCTCATCATGTACGGTGCTCTCGTCCGTTGCGGCTTAGGGGCCGGGAATGAAGTGGCCGTGGCCGAGGATGGCGATCGGGTAGGGTAATGGCGGCTCGGTTCCGGTCGCCCGGCGCCACCACTCGTCGTGAAGGTGGCTGAGGAAGAGCTTGACGGCGTAGCGGCGCGCTCGGAGGTCGAGGTGGCCGGGACTGAGGATGCCTTTTTCGTGATAAGGTTTGCGTTCCTTGTTGGGTCGGTCTTTGTTGATGGGTTGCGCGAGTTTCTTGTCGGCAATGTGTTTGAATAGGCCGGCTTCGTTCCGGCTGACCTCTAATGCCTTGCGCTCGCGGTAGATTTTGCCATAATAGCATTGGTCTTCGTTAGAGAATTTGACGAATGAGTCGCCGGTCTTCCAGCAGAGGGTCTTGAGGCTGGCGTTCCACGGGCGCTTCGTCTTTTTAATCCAGGGTTTTTGACCGTCGGCGGCGAGTCCCGCAAAGGCCCAGATGTGGCCGACGGTGGGTGCCTTGTGAATATCTATATTGGCGAGTAAGCCGGCGGTGATGACGGGGCCGATGCCGTAAATGCCGCGCATCCAATCGCCCATGGGGTGGTGAGTCGTGTAGGCGTCAATAGCAGCGCGGACTTGTTTCTCTAACGTGCTGGTCTGGGTCGCCAGCCAGGAGATCAGCGAATGGGGTTCGTTGGCCTTGAGGAGGTCGCGCTCCTGACCTTTGGCGCGCTTGCGGTCCTCTTGGGTGATGTAGTAGTAATCGACGAGGAAGCGCGCCTCAGCGTCGGTTAGCGTGATGGCCGCATCGCGGAGGTCGCGAGTTAGGCGCACGACTGAGGCGAGGACTTCGGGATCGCGGAACTGGAGGTCATCGTCGGGCATTGTTATTCTCCTTGTGGTTCGTTGAATGTTTCGGGTTGGGGTTCGAGGTCGGCGTCCCACCAGGAGAGGAGTTCGGCGAGGTCGCCGTCGCGGTCGATGTCTTTGGCCGTGTCGATTAGGATGATTTTCTTCTCGGTCCAAGGGACTGGGTCGGCGATTAGTTCTGCTATGGCGTCGATGACGCGGGTGTAGATGTTGGTTGACGGCATTAGATGTCTCCGATTTCAACTTCGATTACGGGGGTGGCTTTTCGCGACGCTCGCGCCTTGGCTGGTTGGGGTGCCTTGCCTGGAGTCTCGCCTGGCTGTGGTGCCTTGCTCTCGCCCAGCGGTCGGGTGATGTTTTGGAAGCTCTGGCTTAAGACCTTGATTTGGTGAAGGTAGGCGCTGACTTGGAATTCCGCCCGGTTGCGCTGATCGTAGAGGGACTCGACGAGGGTGAGGATGTTCTCGGTCTCGCCACGAGATATGTAGGATTGGATGAGGTCGCGTGTTTCGGTTGGTAGGGTCATTTCGAGTCCTTTTTGTGGTCGATGTAGAGATCGCCGGAGAGGAGGCCGACGGTGAGTCGCATTCTTTCCTCTTCGGGGCGGAATGGGTCTTTCGATGCGTTGTAGATTACGTAGCAGTCTTGTTGGGAGAGTTGGGGCGTGTGGCGATATTCGCGCATTGCCCCGGAGATTAGGCAGATGTTGTCGCGATGACGGCGGTATTCGCTGTCGATGTGCAGGGCGACTGTGAGCGCGACGCCGAGTGTGGCGGCCATAACGGTTGGGATGGCGAGGTGTCGGATTTTCATTGAAAGTTCTCCTATTCGACGACATGCCAGAGAAATGACTTCCAGCGGTCGCGGCAGGGGATGATCTCGCGGCGGAACAGATCAACACGGTCGGTTATTAATGTGACTGTGCGGATGCGGTGGTGGCCGGTTTCATCAAACAATAAATTGTCGCCGTCGCCGTATTTTGCCGTGATGGCGATGGCATTGGTGTCGGATGCGGGGCGGCACTGATCGTAGCGCAGCATGTCGAGAGGGAACTCGCCGGTGCCGCGAACGGTGAAAGTTACACTTTTTTTAATCGCCATTGTGAGCCTTCCGTAGGCGGGCGAGTTCATCCTGATACTTACAGCGGTGATTGCCCCATTCATCGCCGTAGCCACTGTGGCATTGGTCGGCGGCAAGAGCGAAATTCTCTTGCTGCAACCGGGCGTTCTCGGCCTGGAGGGCGGTTGTGGCAAAGGCTACAATCTTCGCGCGGTCTGCACATAGTTGGTAATGAGATTGGGTTGGTAATATACCCTGCGACATACAAGCACACTTTCCGTATACACTTGCGCAAGCTTCCATCGTGAGACGGGCGATATCCTCGGTTGATAGGTCGGTCATAGTCCTAGGTCTTCCAATGAGGGGCGGATGAGATGGAACCTCAGGTTTCGATTTCGAGTTCTCTACGGGCGACGAGCGCGGCCTGAGTGCGTTCGAGGCCGTCAGGATCATACTCGTCAAGCAGGAACCGAATGAGGGTTTTGTAGTAGAGGGGACTTGGGTTCTGAGTGAAGGTGAAGCCGGTAGAGAACCGCCGGTTCTCTCTGACGGAGGCGATGGCTTCCAGCGCGACGGCACCGACGATGCCGAGGGCGAAGATGTAGCGGGAGTCGACGGGCCTGGTGTCGCCGATCGGGTAGGTATCGTATAGGGTTTGCCGGATTTCTTGGAAGAAGGTTTCGACGTCGGAATTGGTTGTTATCTTCATGGGGAGTTCCTTCTGTCTCGTGCTTTGAGTTCGTATTTGCCGACGGGCGGATCGAATACCACGAAGTCGAGGCTTTCGTAGGAGTCGGGCGATTTTGGACGCTTGA
>Ga0126371_10000350_pt1 | contig 37485 bp, 51 predicted proteins | sample PanSoiMetaPlot_4_FD_110145 | JGI IMG/M metagenome (GOLD analysis project Ga0126371, IMG submission 110145) | Tropical forest soil microbial communities from Panama - MetaG Plot_4 | ecosystem: Environmental > Terrestrial > Soil > Tropical forest > Bulk soil | place: Panama | collected 2016-02-17
GTGAGGGGGTGACTTCGGATGACGCGGTGACCGGGTGACCGGGTGAGGGGGTGACTTCGGATGACGCGGTGACCGGGTGACCGGGTGAGGGGGTGACTTCGGATGACGCGGTGACCGGGTGACGAGGTGAGCAGGCCATCCGATCCGACCCGAGTCGCCGGGTGAGCAGGCCATCCGATCCGATCCGAGTCGCCGGGTCACCGGGTCACCGGGTCACCGGGTCATCTTACAAGGGTGAGGGGGTGACGAGGTGAGCAGGCCATCCGATCCGACCCGAGTCGCCGCGTCTCCGACCCGAGTCGCCGCGTCATCTTACAAGATCGAGGACTGCCCGACCGACGGCCTGGGCGAGCGGGAGCGGGCGGCGATCCGCCGGGCCGTCGCGGCGGGCGCGGTCCGGCTCTCCGACCTGACCGTCCGCCGGCTGACGGTGCTGCCCGGCTGCGGGCCGCCGACGGCCTACCGGGTCCTGGCCTGGGCGTTGACCCTGGAGCTGACGGGCCTCTCCGATTCCGATGACAAGGTGACATGTAACCTACCCCATCCCTAAAGGGAGGGGCTTTCCGGATCGACGTTTGGAGTACCGACATCCATGCCGGCCGCCGTCCAGTCCAGGCCGGGTTACCGCGATCCGTCTTGCGGCCTGCGCCCAGCCTTTCGGCCGGGCTGGCTTGGAGGTCAAGCCGGGGCTCCCGCGGGAGTGCCTAAGACCTCCTCGCCGTCGTCCTGTAGGCCGGCCTTTTACGGTGGGCCTATCCCACCAACGGGGCATCCGCCTTGCCCAAGGCCGGTTCCAACAAATAATAGTGTCTGAGATTTCATCATTCATGTCAATAGGGGCGCGGCTCCTCCCCAAGGCTGAAGCCGGGGGCGTCCGCCGCGGCAACTTCGGTGACAAGGATGACAAGGTCTGACCACCGCGGCCGCGAAGCGGACCCCCACGGCCGGGGGAGGCGGGCGGCCCGCATCGGGGCCGGCCGCGGACGACGGGAATGGTGTGTCCACCATGACACCATTTCGCGGCCCCCGGGGGTTCGATCGGGCGACGGGGGACGACGGGCGGACGAGACGAGACGAGACGAGGGGGACGAGACCGATGGCGATCCGGACAAGGACAACAACCATGAATACCTATGACCTGATCATGGCGGCGCTGGAGGCGAAATCGGCGTACGACCAGGCGGTGGGGGCGGCGCAGGCGGCGGCCGCGGCGCTGTCGCAGGCGCAATCGGTGCTGGCGGCGGCGAACCAGGCCCTGCACGACGACCTCGCCGCCAACGGGCCGGCCGTCATCGTCGACGAGACGTCCACGCCGCCGGCCGTCACGCTCTACGCGGCGGTGGACCCGGACACGTATTCCGCCACGCCGTTGCGCGTGGCCTGAGCGGCGGCCGGGGGCGGCGGGCGGGCGGGGACGCGAGGCCGGGAATGGTGGATACACCATAACACCATTCCCCGGCGGGCGGCGGGCGGGCGGGGACGCGAGGCCGGGAATGGTGCATACACCATTCGACACCATTCCCGGGCGGCGGGCGGGCGAGGAAGGAGGGATGACGAGTGGCCGGGGCGATGGGCATGGAAATCCATGAGGTCTGCCGGCTCTTCCCCATGATGGGCCTGGACGGACTCAAGGCCCTGGCCGAGGACATCCGCGCGCACGGCCTCATCGAGCCCATCTGGACGCACGAGGGCAAGATCATCGACGGGCGGCATCGACATGCCATCTGCCTCGAGTTGGGCATCACGCCGCGGTTCGTCGAGTGGTCCGGCCAGTGCGGTTCCATCGTCGATTTCGTCGTCTCGCAGAACCTCCATCGTCGCCACCTGGATGCCACGCAACGGGCCTGCGCCGCGGTCGAGGCGAAGCTATTGCGAACGGATGAGATCCGGAGACAGGCCGAGCCGAAGAAGAGCGATAGTGGAAAGTTGGGAGGTCGCGGGAGGATAAAGCGAGTTGTCAATAATGGCAAATCGCTTTCCGGTACTCGCGACGCCCGAAAAGAAGTCGCCGAATCCTTCGGCGTGAGCAACGGCTACGTGGCATCGGCCGAACAGATCCAGCAACGATCGCCCGAGACGTTCGAGGCGATGAAGGCGGGCCGGATCAAGATGCCGGCGGCCCGCAAGAAGGTCGGACTGGCATCGGACGGGAAGTCCAGGCATGAGGCGGAGGGAGGAGGGACGAAGGGCCCGGCCGTCCATCTCTGGGATGAATTGCTGCAGGATACCGGCATCATCGCCAGCGGGATCCAGCGCCACGGGATCGAGCAGATCTGCCGACGATGGTCCCTGGATCAATTGCGGAACGGCGCGGAAGTGGCCGTCGAAATCATCGGGATCATGGAGGCCATCCGAGACACCTTCGGGAGGCTCATCGATGAAAGGGGTGGATAGCGCCAAGGCGGCGGCGATCGAGCATCGCATGGCGGGATTGCACCGCGACTGGACGACGGACGACGTCGTGCGAATCTGGATCGATGAGGATGTGTGCCATGCAGCGATCTATGATGTTGTCGCCCGACTCTACGTTGATTGGTCGGGCCACATCAATCGCAAGTGTCGCCGGGAGGGCGATTATCGCCAGCAGAAGCTCAACCTCAAGCAGATCATGCCGGACGGCACCATCCGGAGATACTGGGTGCTCCTGGAGCGCGCGACGGCACAGGAATGCGCCGACGTCTCGAACGAGGAATTCAAGCAGCGGAAACGGCATGACCGCAAGATGAAGGACTTCATCGACGATTGCACGCCGCGTTTCGGCCGCGAGTACCGGCGCCGACTCGCCTTCAATCCGGATGACATCCAATGGATCCCCGACGAGGAAGGGCCGGATGATGACGACCAGGAAGGCGATCCCGGGGGAGTGCCGCGCCCATGATCGATTACGTCGCCTATCTCCGTTCGCCCGAGTGGGCCGCCCGCAAGGCCGCGGCCCTCCGGCGGGCCGACGACAGGTGTCAGGTGTGCTACGCGGACCGCTGGTTCAGCCGGCTGGAGGTCCACCACAGGACGTATGAGAGGATCGGCCACGAGGCGCCGGCCGACCTGACCGTCCTTTGCGCGCACTGTCACGACCTCTTCCACCGGCACCGGAAGTTGTGCGGATGACCCCGAGGCGACGCGCCAACGAGGACAGGACGGGCCCGTGATCCCCTGGATCAAGCTGCATACCGAGCTGCTGACCGACCCGCAATGGTTGTCGCTGCCCGAGGTGCATCAATGCCGGTGGATCAAGCTACTCCTGCTGCGGGGCTATGGCGAGCTGGCCAAGCTGAGCCCGGCGGAGATCGCGTTGGGCCTGCGCATCTCGTTGCGGCAACTGGAGGTTACGAAAGGCGCCCTGATGGATCGCGGCTGGATCGATGATGCCTGGAATATCCGCACCTGGGAGGCGCGCCAGCAGTCGGGCGACCGGACCGCCGCCGAGCGGATGCGTCGCCATCGCCGTCACGTTGCGCGTAACGGTGCCGTGACGTCACGCGCAACGGCCGATCGCGTTACGCCGAACGCGGGCGAACCGTTACATCCTCGCGCCCGCGAGAGCAGAGAAGAGGAGAGTAGAGGAGAGGAGATCAGGGCGCGCGCGCGCGCCGTAACGTTCGCCGTAACGGACCCGCCCGCCGGACCGGACCCGCCCGACCCGCCGGAGGCCCCCGCCCTCGACCCCGAGCTGGCCCGGCTGGCCCGGCTGGCCGGCGACGGCCCCGGCGGGGCCGAGCTTGCCAACTGGGTGCTGGAGCGGGGCGAGCAAGGCCATGCGCCCGACCGGATCGCCGCGACGCTCTCGACGCTCGACCGACGCGGGGCGTGGCGTCGCGGGCTGGCGGACACCATCCTCGCCGATCCCGCCACGGGCCGGGCGGGCCGGGGGGCCGGGCCGAGGCGCGACGGCACGGCCGCGCCTTTGCTCGCGCCCGCCGGCCCGCCCCGCCCCGGCCGGATCCCCGATGGGCCGGCGGGCGACCCGATCCGCGAGACGTGGGAGGCCCTGGGCGACGCCGGCGACCGCGACGCCGCCGAGGCCGCATCGAGGGGATGCCCCTACTGCGGCGGCGAGGGCTGGGCCCCGCTGGTGCCGAGGTCCCGGGGCCGCTCAGCTACGACCACGAAAGCCTATTGCCTCTGCCCGGCCGGCCAGTGGATGCGGGATCGGGCCCCCGCCGACCTGATCCGCCGGATGCCCGACCTGGCGGAGGTGCTCGAAGGCAAGACGACCTGGATGATGGGATGACCCGGCGACCCGGTGACCGGGTGACCCCCGCACGGGCCACCGACCGGCGACCACCGACCACCGACCACCGACCACCGCGAGCGGAGCGAGCCCCGATGCGACAGACGACGCTGGTGATCGGGCCCGAGCGGGTCAAGGACCTGGTCGACCGCGCCATCGCGCGATTCGCGGACCCGCCGGGGACGCCCTGCCAGGGGGCCCTGCACGGCGCGATCCGGGCCGCCCGCGATGAGGGCGAGGTGGAGCTGGCCGCGGCCCTGGTCCTGGTCCATGCCGCGCGCGGGGAGGGCCCCGAGGCCGTGCATGAGGCCCTGGCGCTGCTGCTGGCGCGGCAGATCGAGGCCATCCCCGACGCCCGGAGGTGCTGAGATGCTGGTGCTGACGCGATGCGAACAGGAGCGGATCGTGATCGACGGCGGCCGGATCGTGGTCACCTTCATCCGCGCCACGATCGGCCCCGACGGCCGGACGCGGGCCCGGCTGGGGTTCGAGGCCGCGCCGGGGTGCCGGATCGACCGCGAGGAGGTGCACAAGGCCCGCCTCGCCGGGGCGTCGACCGAGGAGGGGGGGGGCTGACGTGGACATCTACTGCATCCGCTCGCTGCCCGACGCCCCCCATGTGCTCGTGACGCGGCACGAGTCGGCCTCCGGCGTCGACCCGGCGGCCGCCGAGGTCGTGGGATTCTTCGCCTCCCTCGCCCTGGCCCGCGACGTCATCCGCGAGGCGTTCGAGCTCGGCGTCCGGATCCGGCCCGGGGCGAACCCCGGGCGCGTCCTCGAGGTGTGGTTCTAGCCCCGGGAGGGGAGGATGGACGGCTGGACGCTCGACCGATTTCATCAATTGGTGGCACATATGCGGACGGCGCAAAAGCGTTATTTCGCGGCCCGCCGCAAGGCGCCCGAGCACGAGTACCGGGCGCGGCTGGCGGAGTCGTTCGACCTGGAGCGGCGGGTCGACGCGGCGATCGACGAGATCGCGCGGCGGACGCCGCTGTTCCCCGACGACTGACCACCGACCACCGACCACCGACCGCCGCGGGCCGCAGTCGCGGCTTGACCGCCGGATGACATGACACTACGATGGGAGGGACATGACCGATGCGTCGGCGCCCGAGTAGACCCCGAACACGGCCGCCGGGGGGAGAGACGATCTATGTAGATCGCCCCTGGCCGACGCCCGAGAACCTCGCCGCATTGCGGCGACTGCTGGAGTCCGTATCCCATGGCACGGAAGACGACCCCGACCGCGAAGGGACTGGCCGCGACCTACAGCCGGGTGAGCGACCCCAACGATCGCAAGGAAGCCAGCCTGGAGACCCAGGAGGCGGCGCAGGTCGCACTGCTCGAGTCCCGCGGGTACGTCGTCCCGCCGGAGTACCGATTCCGCGAGAAGTTCACGGGGATGGAATCGATCTACGATCGGCCCGTCCTGGGCCGGCTGCGCGACCTGATCGAGGCCGGCACGATCCGGGCGATGGCGTCGTATGACACGGATCGGCTGGCGCGCGACTCCCGGCACCTCATCACCGTGGTCGCCGAGAACGAGAAGTGCGGGGCCGAGACCCTGTTCGTGAAGTGCGACCACGCGGCGAAGGGACGCATCGGCGAATTGATCCTGTACATGAAGGGATTTGCATCGGCCCTGGAATGGGATGCCATCCTCGACCGGACGACGCGCGGCCGGCAGCGGATCCTCGACCGGGGGCAATTCGTGGGGGGTGGCGTGGTCAAGTATGGATACGTCTGGTGCAAGGAGGAGCGGCGGCGCACGGCCAATCCCGAGACCGCGGGGCACGTCCGGCGGATCTTCGCCGCCGTCGCCGATGGCATGAGCCTCCAGGCGCTGGCCGCGGCGCTCGATCGCGAGGGCATCCCGACCCCCTATGCCTATGCCGGCCGGGCCGGCGCCGACTCGGCCTGGTGGCCGACGTGCCTCCGCCGGCTGATACGCGACCGGACCTACCTGGGCATCGCGACCTCCGGCAAGGATGAGCCCTCGCCGCGCGGGGGGCGGACCGCGGGCGGCCGCGCCCGCCGCCGGCCCCGGCCCGAATCCGAGCGCACCGTCCTGGCGGACGGCCGGACCGAGGCGCTCGTCGACCGCGAGACCTTCGACCGTGCCAACCGGGCCATGGCGGCCGGGAATACCCGCCGCGGCAAGCCGGCGGTCGAGGAGCGGCACCTGCTCTCGGGGGTCGTGTATTGCGGGGCCTGCGGCGCGCGGATGACGCCCACGTCCTTCCTGGACCGCCGGCCCGGCGCGACGCACAAGCGACGACGGAGTTACCGCTGCTTCAGCTATCGGCTCAAGGACGCCCCGCGCTGCAATCGGGTCTGCGGCGCGGACAAGCTGGAGGCGGCGGCCTGGGCCGAGATCCGAGTAAAGGTGCTGGAACCGGGCTGGCTGGAGCGTGAGGCGGCCCGGGTCGCCGCCGACGACGGGGCCGATCGCTACCGGGCCGACCTGGCCGCGGCCGAGGCCCGGCGGGCGCGGATCGGCGAAGACGTCCGCAGGCTGCTGGACGCGCAATTGGCGAACACGTCGAGGCTCATGGGCGAGGCCCTGGAGGATAAGCTCCGGACGCTCGACGCGCAGGCAGAGGACCTGGACCGGCACGTCGAGGACCTGCGCGGCCGGATCGCCGCGGCCGGCGGCCGGGGCCGGCTGATCGAGGGCTTCATGGCGGCCGTCGGCCGGGTCCGCGACCTGGCCCGCGAGGGCCGGCTGGACGCGGCGCAGCGACGGATGATCGTCGACCTGCTGGGGGCCCGGGTGATCGCGCCGGCGACGCCCGGCGACCGGGTGAGGGTGGAATTGCCGTTCGACACGCGTAGTGCCACTCGGGCGCATTCGTCGTGTCGCATGTCCCCGAGTGGCACAACACGAGACGGCGTCATCGTGCTGGAGTCGCAGGCGGAGGCCTCGATGGCGGCGGTCTGAGGTGCGAGATTCCCGAGGGATTTCGACGGATTCAACTTCCGGAGGGGCACGGATGAGCGAGCGACGGAACGGGTCGGACGTGGGCGGACAACTCGACGACATGACCGAGCCCGAGCTGCGCCGGATCATGACCGCGGTCGCCCGCGCCGTCGAGGCGCAATTGCCCCGGGGCGTCGGATTCGTCGTCCTGGCCGCCGACTTCGGGGCCGACCCGGGGACGGCGCAATACGTCGCGAATGCGTCTCGCCAGGACTGCATCCGATGGCTGCGCGAGACCGCCGATCGCCTGGAGGCGCGGGACGACGTGCCCCGATAGCTGGCGATCCCTCTCCACCGACCACCGACCACCGACCACCGACCGCGACCGACCGGAGGGAGGGCCGATCCCGATGCGACTGACGATCGAATCCACGCCCACCATCACGGAGATCGATGGGGTGCCATGCAGGCTCTGGCGGGGCACGACCGAGGGCGGCCGGCCGGTCGACGTGTATGTCCACCGGATCGGCTCGGCCGACCCCCGGGCCCAGGAGGAGCTGGACCGCCGGCTCGTCGAGATGCCCGCGGTCCCGCGGGAGCTGGCGGACATCGAGCGGGAGCGGCTGCACTCGAATTGACAAGGTGACCGAGTGACAAGGTGAAAAGGTGATGATCCATGCACGACCGGCCGATGCGGGACGACGAGGGCGATCCCTCGGCGTGGCGCCACGCGGTCACCGACGCCGGGCCCTGGCCCTGCCGCGAGTGCGGGGGCACGGACGTCCATTTCCGGATCCGGGAATCGGACGACGGGGCCCATGAGGATATCCAGTACCATTGCCGGACGTGCGGCCGGCGATGGTGGGTCGAGTCGTCCGACGCCTGACCGGGCTCGCCGATCGGCGGCCGCCGGATGACGCGGCGACCGGGTGACTCGGATGACAAGGTGACAAGATGAGGGGGTGACAAGGTGAACGGGATTCGCATTCGTCACCTTGTCACCTTGTCACCCGGTCACCCGGTCATCCGGGTCACCCCCTCACCCGGTCACCGCGTCATCCGAAGGGGCGGGACGCCGACGCACCGGGGCCAGGTCGGCGGCGCGGCGGCCGAGGACGGAGCGGCCGAGCTGCTCCAGGGCCAGTTCGACCACTCGTGTCTTGGTGAGGCCGCCCTTGGCCTCGGCGATCGCGTCGATGAGCGCGATCGCGGGGGGCCTGAGGCGGAAGCTGCTGCGCGGGGTTCCGTCGGTCGGCATGGGTCGGGCTCGCGTCTCGGTGTGTTCGCCCCGGCACGCGCCGGGGGCGGGGTGGGGGTCAGGTCAGATCGGGGGTGGGGAGCTTAAAATCGGCGCGCCTCAGCAGGCGTCCATCGCCCACCGGGCAAAGGCGATCGTCTCGGTCGGCCGAGGCGCGTCGGTGCGCCCCCGGGCCGCGCCGCGGCAGAGCAGGACCGACCCGCTCTCGGCGTGGCCGTGCAGGTAGGCCGCGACCAGGCCGACGACGGCCGGGTCGAGGTCGCCGCCCGGCGGCCCGCCGCCGGCGATCCAGCCCGCGAGCGTGTCGGCGTCGGCGAGCAGCCGGGCGGCCGTCTCGGCGCGGGCCCGTCCCTTCGCCGGGTCGCCCCGCCGGCCGCGGCGGCGGTCCGGGTGGGCGTCGTCGGCCAGCGACCGGAGCCGCCTGGACCGGCTCCCCAGGCAGGCGGCCCAGATCCGATAGGCGAGGCGGCGGGGGATCACGAGTGGTGCTCCTCGTGGCGCTCGCCCGTCGTGTAGTTGCGGTGGATCGTCACCGCCGGCCGGCCGCCGCGGCAGATCGTGGTGTGTGCCCAGGTCGCCCCGTAGCCGTACCAGGCCCGGACCGGAGGGATGGACAGCCCGGGATCATCGCGATGGGTGCTGCGGAGCAGGACGCTGGTCTCCTCGCAGATCATCCACTCCTTGAGAGCCCGGGTGCGCCCGACCCCCGGTAGGATCGCCTCTCGGAGCGCGTCCCAATCCGGATCGGCCTCCGTGATGACCACCGGCTCGCCCGTCTCCCGGGCCCGGCGGACGATCGCCAGCACGCGACCGGCCACCGACTCACGCGCCTCGATCTCGATCGTCGTCAGGGTATCCGTCGTCGTCATCGTCGTGTCTCCTCGCTCGTCGCCTCGGTCCCCGCGGTCCACTCGTCCCGCGTCGTCCGATGATCCAAATATATCCCGGGTGTCGTGACGTGTCAAGACACCCTCCCGCGGGAATCCCCGATATCCACGTATCCTCCGCCGTCTCTGGCGGGGCACGACCGAGGGCGGCCGGCCGGTCGACGTGTATGTCCACCGGATCGGCTCGGCCGACCCGCGGGCCCTCGAGGAGCTGGACGAATGGCTCGACGAACAGCCCATCCCGCGCGAGCTGGCCGACATCGAGGCCGAGCGACTGCGCGAGCGGCGACGCGAGGATTGACCCGGCCGGCCCCCGGGGCTAGAATACCGGGGGACATGACCGGCTCATGACACGATGGGTGTACCCGACATGAAGGCGAAGGCGAAGGCCAGGAAGCCCCGGCCCGATACCAGGGTCCGCAAGCGTAAATTCGTCATGATCGAGCTGACCGACGCCGAGCGGGCCCGCCTGGATCGACTCAAGGCCGCCGGCGGCGAGCGGGCGACCTACTCCAGCACGATCCGCGACCTGATCGATGCGGCGGCGGCGGCGCTGTGACGCCGCCCCTTTTTTGGCCTGTGGGTATTGACAAGGACATGACCAAGGACTATACTCCAAGTGTGGGGACGAGACGACGACCGACACCGACACGGAGACGCGACGATGACCACCGAGCGAGTCCTGGACGCGATGACGACCCCGGAGCTGTTGATGCTGGTGGCGGAGCTGGATCGGCTGGTGCGCGAGGCGTACGCGGCCGGCCGGCCCCACGCGGATACGCTGCGGCTGCGGGCGACCGTCGACGACCTGCTGTATGCCCGCGGCGCGTGACCGCGGGAGCGACGCGGCCCGCCCGGGTGACGACCGGGCGGGCCGCAGGATCATGACCCCAGAGGAGGAGGAGATGACCATGAGCGAGTCTACCACGGATGAGGGCGGAGTCCAATCCGGACCACGGACCACGGACCACGGACCACGGACTATGGATCGGTGGTGCGGGGACTGCGACGGGCCGATCGCCGGCGACGGCGAGGTGCATGACGGCGAGCCGGTGTGCCGGCCCTGCGGCCTGGCCCGCCGGCTGCAGGACGCCCGCGACGCCCTCGCAGGGGCCGAGGAGGAGCTGCAAGCCGCGGCCCTCGAGGTGGATGATCGCGAGGAGCAGTACGAGGCCGACCGGCTGGAGCTCCAGGCCGACCGCGACGCCGACCTGGCCGAGCTGGGCCGGACGCTGGCCGATTGCGAGCGGGTCGAGGCCCTGGCCCGGCGGCGAGTCCTCGACCTGATCGCCGAGGGCGAGGCCCCGGCCATGCCGCCCATCTCGGGCGGGGCGCCGTACGAGCCGACGGCCGAGGACGTCGCGGAGATGCACGCGTGGTGCGAGTCGATCGACCGGGCGTATCCCGACGACGACGGGCCCGAGGCCCGGTATGGCTACGAGTAACCCGTTGACGGAAGTGCAGTCCTCCGCTATTCCTTATGGCATGATCCCGGAGTCGTCTCCCGTGCCGGCCGCCCACCCCCTGGGGCGGCCGGTTTCGCGCGCCGAACAGGCGCGGGCCCTGGGCCTCTCGCTGAGGCAGCTCTACTACCTGCTCGCCGCCGAGCGCCGCGGCGAGGCCGAATGGGCCCGACCGGCCCCGCCGCCCGACCCGGCCGACCTGCCGCACGTCCCGATCACCGACGGGCCGGCCGAGGGCTATCACTACCGCCTCGACGCGCCGGCGCTGTCGCGGCTGCCATCCGGCCCGCTCCGGATCGGCGAGGGGGGCCGGCCCGACGGCGGCTCCCGGCGGGCGGCCGGGCCGGGGCGGCTCGAGGGCCGGATCGGCATCCATCATCCCGAGGAGGTGCTGGGGGAGCGGGTCGACCCGACGCGCAAGCCGGCGCCGAAGTTCAAGCCGAAGCGGCCCCCGAGGAAGAAGGATCGGCCCTCGTGACGGCCCGCCACTATCGCCCGCCATTCCCCTGGTTCGGCGGCAAGTCCGCCGTCGCCGCGGACGTCTGGTCCCGGTTCGGCCGGGTGGACAATTATGTCGAGCCGTTTATGGGTTCGCTGGCCATGCTCCTCGGCCGCCCCGGCCCGATCCGCGGGACCGAGACGGTCAACGACGCCGACGGGTTCGTGTGCAACTTCTGGCGGGCCACCGCGGCCGCCCCGCATGAGGTCGCGCGCCGGGCCGACTGGCCCGTCAACGAGAACGACCTTCACGCCCGCCACATCTGGCTGAAGGAGCGACGCGGGACGCTGACGGCCCGGCTGGAGGGCGACCCCGACTATTTCGACGCCAGGGCCGCGGGATGGTGGGCGTGGGGCCAATGCTGCTGGATCGGCTCGGGCTGGTGTTCCGAGGCCGAATCCGGCCCCTGGGGCCTCGCCGTCGGCGATGACGGCGTCGCCGAGCTGGTCCACCTCGGCGACGCCGGACAGGGCATCAATCGCCAGCGGGTCCACCTCGGCGACGCCGGCCGGGGCATCAATCGCCAGCGGGTCCACCTCGGCGACGCCGGACAGGGCATCAATCGCCAACGGGTCCACCTCGGCGACGCCGGACAGGGCGTGAAACGCCAGCGGGTCCAACTCGGCGACGCCGGACAGGGCATCCTGGCCGATACCCGGACCGATGATCTGATCGGCTATTTCGAGGGCCTCTGCGATCGGCTCCGGCGGGTCCGCGTCTGCTGCGGCGACTGGACGCGAGTCTGCGGCCCGACCCCGACCGTGAAGCAGGGACTGACGGCCGTATTCCTCGACCCGCCCTACGCGGACACCGCCGGGCGGGATGTCGGGCATGGGCGCGCCCGGCTCTACGCCGAGGATTCGCTATCCGTCGCCCATGCGGTGCGCGAATGGGCGATCGAGCACGGCGATGACCCGCGGCTGCGGATCGCGCTCTGCGGTTACGACGGCGAGCATGCGATGCCGGCCGGCTGGGCCGAATGGGCCTGGAAGGCGAGGGGCGGCTACGGGTCGCAGTCCTCCGCCCACGACAACCCCAACGCGCGGCGGGAGCGGGTCTGGTTCAGCCCGCATTGCCCGCCCGACGAGTTGCCGCTGTTCGCGGCGTCGAGGGCCTAGGTGTGTGGGCCGCAGACGCAAGGCGATCGACCCCGAGCAGGTCGAGAAGCTCGGGCGGCTCGGCTGCACGAACGTCGAGATCGGGGACATCCTGGGATGTTCGCACGACCTGCTGGAGCGGCGTTTCGCGTCGCAACTCGCTCGCGCGCGGGCCGCACGCCGGATGTCGCTCCGCCGGGCCCAGACGATCCGGGCGACCCGCGATCGGTCGGATGCCATGCTCATCCATCTCGGCAAGTGCGAATTGGGCCAGCGTCCGGCGGCGGACGGGGGGGCCCTGCGTGAGATCCTCGGCGGCCTCCTCGACCCGGGCGATGATCCGGGCGGTGCAGGCGAAGTACCGTGACGACCCGATCGGGTTCAACCGCGACGTCCTCCGGCGCCCCCCCTACTGGCACCGCCAGGAGGAGATCGCGCGGTCCGTCGTCCGGCATCGGATCACGGTCGCCTACTCGGGCAACGCGATCGGCAAGGATTACCTGCTGGGCGGGCTCATCCCCTGGTGGGGATTCACGCGGCCCGGGTCGCTGGTGATCGTCACGGGCGTGTCCCAGACCCTGCTCGGGACCGTGACGTTCAAGGAAGTGCGCCGGGCCATCGAAGGTTCGCCGCTGCTCAAGCAGCTGGGCGTCAAGATGTCCTCCGGCGTCAAGGCCAGCCCGCAGACCGTGGTGTTCGCGCCGGGGTGGCATGTCCTCGGCATCAGCACGACCAACGTGGAGCGGGCCTCGGGCCAGCATGCGGCCGAGCTGCTGGCGATCGTCAATGAGGGGTCGGGCGTCGCGGACACGATCTATGACGCCGTGGATTCGTGGAAATACCTGCGGTTCCTCGTGTGCGGGAATCCCCTCCGGTCCGACGGCCGGATGGTCGACCTGATCCGCCAGGGGGACCGGGACCGCAAGGACGGCGTCCCGCCCGACCGGGCCGTCAACGCGATCCGCATCCCCTCGACCGACAGCCCGCACGCCCACCTCGAACGGTCCCCGGTCGGCCTGGCCGATCGCACCTGGATCGCCGACGTCGTCCGCCGCTACGGGGCCGACAGCCGGTGGGTCCGCACCCACGTCAAGGCCGAGATCCCCGAGGTCTCCGCCGACGCGCTCATCCCCGAGGCGTGGCTCGACGCCTGCGCCGCCCGCCGCCGCGCCATCCCGCCGCCCGGCCATCCCGTGCTGTACACCAGGCGGATCGCCTGCGACCTCGGCGAGGGGGTGGGCCGGGACTCCTCCTGCGTGATGGTCGTGGACGATTGGGGCCTCCTCGACGTGACCTTCGGCTCGGCGCTGGGCCTGCCCGAGGCGGCCGAGCTGATCGCCGCCAAGCGATACGAGTGGCAGGTCCCGGTCGAGCGGATCACGTACGATCGGGTGGGCATCGGCCGCGACTTCCCCCTGCACCTCCATCGCCGCGGCCTCGACGGGGCGCAGGGCTATGCCGGGGCCGGCCGGCCCCGGTCGGCCGACTTCCCCAACCTCCGGTCCGAATCGGCCTGGAGGCTCCGCCGTCGGATCGACCCGCAATTCATCCCCGGGGGGCCGGGCTCGGCCAAGCCCCCGTTCGTCATCCCGCCCGGCCCCTCCTGGCCCCGGCTCCGCGAGGAGTTGCGCACGCTCTCCTACACCACGGCGGGCGCCGGCAGGATCCAGCTCCTCCCCAAGGAGGACCACGCGACGCTGCTCGGCCACTCGCCCGACCTGGCGGATGCATTAATCCAATCCATGGCCTTCGATTACGAGTAGGTGATCATGCCCGTCGACGTCGAGGCGATCGTCCGCGAGGTCGAGCGGGGCCTCGCCTCCGAGTCGGTCGCCATGCGGATGTCGGAGGCCCGCAAGTCCCGGGATTTCTACGATTTCGACGGCATTCAACATATGACGGAGTTCTTGAATGATGCCGAGACCGGGCCCGAGTTCATCCAGCGCAAATACCGCGAGTCGGGCCTGGTCCGCATGCTGACGGACGTCCTGTGCGAGCACCTCTATTCGCCCGGCCCCCAGCGGACGTGGGAGGGCGCCGCGGCCGACGCCTTCCTGCAACGGGTCTACATGGACAACCACATCAACGCCCTGATGCAACGCGCCGAGGTGCTGGCGACGCTGATGGACGCCGCGGCGATCCAGGTCGACGCCTCGGGCGGGTCGTTCGATGAGCGACCGGTCCGGCTCCGCCTCTGGGGCGCCGACGAATTCGCCATCTGGGAGGACCCCGACGACCGGCTCAAGCCGGCGGCCGTCGTGACCGTCGACAAGTATGACATGCGGAGACGCTTCCGGCTCTGGACCGACGAGGAGGTCTCCACCTTCGTGACCGAGCGGGCCGAGGGGCTGACCGCCGGCGGGCGGGCGGCCCGGCCGGAGGGCCCGCCCGAGCCGAACCCCTACGGCATGATCCCCTTCTCATTCGTGCACTATAATCTCCCGATCAATGACTTCTGGGAGCCGGGCGTGGGCGGGTTCTTCGCGGCCGCGGAGGCGCGGGTCAATGACCGGCTCTCCCGGCTGGACCAGGCGATCCACAAGCACCTGCACCCGATCCCGGTCGCCAAGGATTGCCCCGACAACCTCCAGGTGCAACTCGGCCAGCCCAACATGTTCCTACGCCTGAATCGCCGGGCGCAGGCGCCGGGCGTGGACGGGGCCTTCGGCGGGAGCCCGCCCGAGCCCGAGCTGCTCTACCTCGAGGCCCACGTCGACGTCGAGGGGGCGCTGCGCGACCTGGCCGATTACGTCGACCGGGTGCTGGAGGCGGCCCGCGTCCCGCGCTCGGCCGTCCGGATGGAGCAGACGGGGGTCGCCTCGGGGATCGCGCTGATCACCGAGCAGGCCCCGCTCCTGACGCGGGCCCGACGGCGTCAGCCGGCCTTCGGGGTGTATGAGGAGCGGCTGGCGCGGGCCATCGCGGCGTGCGCCGGGCGGTATTACCGCCGGCCCGAGCTGATCCGGCAGGCGGAGTCCGGCCGGCTCGGGCTGGCCTGGCCGATGCCGACCGTCCCGGTCCAGACGGACGACTGGCTCCACCTCCAGCTGATGCGCGACGAGGCCGGGCTCACGAGCAAGGTGCAGATCACGATGGAGACCTACGGCTGCACGCGGGAGCAGGCGATCGCCATCCTGAAGCGGGTCCGGGAGGACAAGGAGGAGCTGGCCGAGATCATGCCGCCGCCGGCCGTCGGGCCGTCCTCGCCCGCCGAGGACGAGGGGGCCGAGGGCGAGGGCGAGGGCGAGGAGGACGACGTCCCGCCCGACGAGGACGACGAGGGCGAGGAGGATGCGCCGCCCGAGCCCGACGACCGGCCCAACGGGCGGGCGAAGGCGGGGGCCGCGTCATGACGATCGCGCTGGCCGACGCGATCGGCCGATGGGTCGCCTGCCCGGACCCGGGCTGCGGCGCGACCTCCTTCGTGCAGGAATCGCGGTCCGCCCGGCCGCGGCCCGGGGGCATCCCGGCCCCGATGAACCTCGGCCCGGGCGCCGGCCCGCCGCCGCCGGACACGTCGCGGCACTGGTGCGCGGTGCTCTGCCCGCGGACCGGCCCCAAGCTCTTCCCGGCGCATACGCCGGTCGAGGTGATCGATGGCTGAAGGCGACGGCGACGGCACGGCCGCCATCGAGCTGCGCTGGAAGCTGGAGAGGCGGAATGAGGCCCTCAAACGCACGGGTTCTCAGCTCAATGCGACCCGCAAGCAGGCCCGGGACCTGACCGCCGAGCGAGATGCGGCATTGAGGGCCCGCGACGAGGCGATGGCGGCGGCCGACCTGGCGCGGAAGGCCCTCGATGAGCGGCCCGAGAAGGCCGAGCTGGAGCGGCTCAAGGGCGAGCTCCGCGAGGGGAAGCATCGGGCCGCGTTCGATCGGCTGGCGCGGGAGAAGGGCGTCGCCGACGATGCGCTGGACCTGCTCTACACCTCCTCGGGCTATAAGGCCGAGGGCGACGCGCCCGACGACGCGGCGATCGGCACGCTCATCGACGGCCTGAAGGAGAAGCCGGGGGTGGCCCGGCTGTTCGGCGAGCCCGCGTCTCCTCCGCCGACGCCGGCGCCGCCCCCGCCCCCGGGTTCGGGCCAGGGGGCCCGCGACCGAGGCGGCCACAAATTCAAGGTCACGGTCGACCAATTGTCCGACGGGGCGTGGTGCATGCGCAACGCCGCGGCGATGCGCCAGGCCCAGATGGACGGTACCTTCGAAATCGTGGAATCGCCGGGCCGATGACGTCCGGGGGCCCCGCTTCGCCCCGCAAATCCTCCTCCCCGACCCCTAGCTACCGCGGCTTTCGACCGCGGTCGAGGCGGCCCCCGGCCGGGCCGCCGTGGCCGATCGATCGACCCATCCCACGGGGCGGCCGGCCCCGTCGAGGCCCCCATGCCGGGGCCGTCGGCCCGAGCCCATCGGGTGACCCATGGCCAATCCCACGACCGGGATGCTCCAGACCGTGCTGACCGCCTTCACGAAGGCGCAGCAAAACCTCAAATATACCAATGCGTTCGTGAAACGCATCTACTGGGACTTCCAGCCGATCGTCGCGACGCCGTATAGCACCCTCAACGTCAACGTCCCGACCATCAACCAGGCCAATGTGTTCAACATCGGCGCCGGGCCGCTCCAGCCCCAGCCGTATGCCTTCACGATGGTCCCGATCACGCTGGCCTACAATCAGAGCAACAGTTACATCGTGTACGACTGGGACCAGACGCGGATCGCGTACGACCTCCAGACCTTCTTCTTCGAGCCCAAGCAGGAGGAATTGCTGCGCTCCGTCGACCAGATCGTGGTGAGCCAGTTCAGCGCGGCGAATTTCCCGACCTACCCGCTGTTCACCGGCACGGGGACGGCCGCGGGCCAGGTGACGCGGCCCGACGTCACCAAGGCGTGGACCAACCTGGCCGGCGTCGGCGTCCCGCTCGACGACGCCGGCAACGTCAGCCTGATCATCCAGGCGGCGAGCTACGGCTACATGCTGTCCGATCAGCAATTCATCTACCAGTACATCGTCGGCGACAGCGATGCCGAGGCCGCGCAGCGGCGGGCGCAGCTCCGGACCATCTACGGGGCGGACACGTACTACGACCAGCTGCTCGCCCCGTTCAACGCCGGACACAACGCGTGCGTCCTGTTCCACCGATTCGCGGTGGCCGGCGTCACGGCGCTGCCCCCCAAGGGCGGGCCGCAGGTCCTGGAGTCGACCGTCGACCTCCAGGGCTTGCCGGTCCGGATCCAGATCGCGTACGACGTCATGAATCAGGGATGGCTCGTGCATATGCACGTCCTGATGGGCATCGCGCCCGTCCGGCCGGAATACGCCTCGCTGTTCCAGACGGCCTCCTGATCGATGCCGGCTATCCTGGATCGGCTGTCGCCCCGGGTCGTCTACACCTCCCGGTGGGGATGCCCTGCCATCCCCGACGTGACGGATCCGCAGGCGGGCCCCGACGCCTCCGCGTCGCTCCAGGCGCTGGCGGATCTGGCGCGATCCGGCCCGCTGGAAGTCGTGGTCGACCAGCCGCTCCTCTGCAACCAGATATCGCTCTACTCGGGGACGACGATCCGCGGCCTCTACCCCGGGTCCTACCGGCCGGGCGACGCCGCGCCGCCCGGCATCGGCCTCTGGATGAAGAGACTCCCGGCGTCCGGGGCCGGGGCCGGGAATACCTGCGTCCTGCGCAATGCCCACTGGGCCAGCAACTACGACGGGGCCTCCTCCTCGCTCTCGGTCAGCCGGGTGGTCGACCGCGACATCGCGATCCGCCACCTCTTCATCGACGGACAGAGACGCAATGGTGTGAGCAATAGTTCATACGGCGGATCGAATGTCCCGCAGGTCAACGTCAATGGGGAATACATCATCCCCCTGCGGTTCCACGGGATGTACAACCTGCTGGTCGAGGACGTGCACATCTACGACCCCTGCATGCTGCACACCGCCTTCAGCAACATCGCCTGGAGCACCTTCCGCGATCTCCATTTCTGCGACCCGTCCTACTGGCAGGGCAACTACGCCGGGGGGAGCAATCAGACCGACGGCCTGCACTTCGTCGGGCCCGCGTCGGACATCGAGATCGACGGGTTGTATGGCGCGACGGGGGACGATTTCCTCGCCTTGAACTTCGCCGAGGGCAATCTGAACCCGACCGACATCTATCCGCCCACCAACATCTCGGGCGCCGGCCCGCACGTCTGGGGCGGCTGGCCCGTGGTGTATTACGGCGATGGCCTCCGGATCAACGCCCGCAATCTGTACCCGTACAATGCGGCCGACGTGATGCGCATCCAGACGCTCCAGGACAACCAGGCCGGCCTGCGCGGCAACGTCGTGGATCAGGTCACCGTCTCGGACGTCCGGGGCTCGGTCATCGAGGGCCTGTTGCAGTCGGACAGCTACGGCTACGGCACCCCGGGTGGCCACGTCGGGCGGGTGACGCTCCGGGACTGGGACGTCACGTTCCTGCCCGATCCGGCCTATGTCTGCGGATACCAGTTCTACGGCCAGTGGAATGATGTTCGCATCATCAATCATCACTATGGTGATCCCGCCTCGGCGGCGCTGCAGGTCAACCTGATCTCGGGCGCGTCGGTCGGCCGGCTGGAGCTGCGGGACCACGTCATCCGCGAGGACGCCTCCGGGGCGCCCGCGCCGCCGCCGCCGATCCTGGTGGCCGACGGCGCGGTCGACGAGTTGGTGGTCGCCGATTCGGGCTGGTATCGGGCCGCGGCGACGAATCAGGCGTTCGTGTCGGTGACGGGCGGGAGCGTCAACCGCTTGGCCCTGCGCGGGGCCTCGACGAACAACCTGGCTAACGTCGTCTCGTGGACCGGCGGGACGGTCGGCGAGGTGGGGCTGGACCTGGTCCGGCACCGCAACCCCGACGGCGCGGGCCCGGCGGGCGGGGCCATCCTCAACGTCGGGTCGGGGCTGACGCTGCCGCTGCTCGTGACCTGCGGGGCGACCGCGGCGGCCGTCATCGGCACCAGCGCCGGGGCGGTCGCCGCGACCCGGACCGGGGGCATCTGATGGCCGCCTTCCAGGATACCCTTGCCGGCGCCGCGAATGGCGCGCTGGCCGGCCGCAAGTCCACCTCCAACAACACCTGGCGCAACTCGACGGCGACCGATGGCCAGGGGGCGGCGGCGGCGATCGCCACGGTGACGGCCGCCGGCGGGTTCTCCGGGCCCGGGATCGTCACGGGCTCGGCGGGGAACGCCGCCTCGGGGGTGGTCGCCGACTGGACGCCCCCCGCGTCGCCGGCCGGATACGGGATCCTGGCGTGCGTCGACTACGCCATGACGGACAATTGCCAGATCGGCCCGCTGATCCGATTCTCCGACGCCGGGAACAACACGACGGGCTATCTGCTCAACCTGGACTCCTACACCAGCCCGCCGGGGTATTACCTCTGGCAGCTCCCGGCCTGGACCAAGCTGGGGAACACGGCCCACGCGTTCAGCACGCCGGTCTCGGTCGCCCTCTACCTGTCGGCGGTCCCCGACGGGACCGGCGGGGTCACGGTCACCGGCTATGCCGACGGCACGCAGGTGGTCCAGGTCCATCAGGCGACGGCCGGCATCCCGGCGGTCGGCCTGGCCGCGGTCCGGGTCGCGCCCGTGAATGTGACGGACGCGGCGATCCTGTGGGTGCAGACCGACCCGCAATCCGCGGCGCTGGCGCTGGCGGGATCGGCGAGCGGCCCGGCCGGCCAGCCCACGGGGGATCTGACGCTGACCCTGGAGGTCCCGACCACGCTGGGCACGACGGTCGCGTGGTCGGACGGCGGGGCCGGCGGCACGTTCAGCCCGTCGGCGACGACGGACCTCGCCGCGGCGGCCGCGAGGACCCCGGGCGGCCGGGTCGCGACGGTCACCTACACGCCCTCGCCCTCGGCGACCGGGACCATCACCCTGTCGGCGACCGCGACCTCGACGTCGACCGCGAGCCCGACGGTGACGGTCACGCCGGCCTCGATATCGTATGCCATCACGGCGACGGGATTCACGCTCTCGGGCCCGACGGCCGGCCCGGTCGGATCGGCGTCGGCCGCGTTCAGCGTCACGCCCTCGCCGGCGCAGGCGGACACCGTCAACCTCGCCGACGGGGGGGCCGGCGGCACCTTCGCGCCGCCGTCGCTGACGTTCACCACGGCATCGGCGGCGGCCCAGACGTTCACCTACAAGGCGACCTCGGCCGGCAACAAGTCCATCGCGGCGACGTCGGTCAAGGGCTCGCTCGTGAGCGGATCGCCGTGGACCTATGCCGCCACGGCCGTCGCCACGCAATACGCCTGGTCGGGGGCCTCCGGCGGCACGCCCGGGATCGCCTCGGGGGCCATCATCCTGACGCCGAACGGCTGGGTGGCGACGGATACCGTCACGCCCTCGGACGACGCGATGGGCGGCACGTTCAATCCGGCCTCGCTCGCCGTCGGGCCCGGCACCGCGGCGGTCCATTGCAGCTACACGCCCTCGCCCTCGGCGACCGGGACGCTGACGCTCTCGGCGACCAGCGCCGCGTCGCTGGCGTTCACGCCGGCAAGCTGGTCGTTCGCCGTCCTCACGCAGATGATGTTCGTCTCCTCGACGAAGGGCCTGCCGACCGGCGAGTCCTCGACGGCGACGGCGACGCCCGTGGCGTTCGACGGGACGGCGTTCGCCACGCCGACCGGGGCGACGGCCGGCACCGTCGTCGAGTCCGCCGAGCCGGGTGCGTACTTCGCGAACGTGACCTACCCGGGCGGGTCGCTGCCCCCGGGGACGACGCCCGAGGTCGTCTGGGTGGTCGCGGGCCAGACGGTCGTCGACCCGGCCCCGATCCCGGCCACGCGGCTCGCCGCCTCGCCGACGCCGACGCCCACGCCGGTCGCCATCGCCACGGGATCGGTCTGGTACGACCCCGACGCCGGCACCCTGCTGATGCCGGCGCCCCGGCCGACGCCCGTGCCGACGCCCACGCCCACGCCCACGCCGGCCCGCCGGGGGTGGCACGGATGACGACCCGGCTGGAGATGGTCGCGGGCGAGGACAAGTCGTTCCCGCTCCAGTGCTGGCTGGAGGGGGCGATGATCCCGCCGGCGTTCGTCGCGAGCGACGCCATGACTTCGGTCGTCTCGCCCGGCGAGGGCGAGGCGGCGCTGTTCGCGCCGGCGGTCGCCTGGTGGACCGACCCCGACCCGGTCGCCGGGGCGGCGGCGCAGACGGGCTACGACCAGGGCCAGGTGCTGGTCTCCGTCTCCGCCGCGGACTCGCTCCTCGTCACCGCGGAGGCCGCGCACGTCCTGGAGGTCTGGCGGCGGCCGGCCGGGACGTCGCTCCGGTCATGCGTCTGGCGGGGCGGGCTCGTCGTGCACTACGCGGCCGGCGCGGGCCGGCCCCGACTGCCCACCTATTGCCGCTATCAGGATATGCTCGACTTCGGCCCGTGGTGCAAATACCTGGCCGAGGAGGGCGACGAGGCCGGTTTCTACGACCAGCGGTTGGAGGCCCGGCTCTGGCTCGATGACCTCATCGTCCGGTCCGACCGCGGCGGCGGCCTGTTCCCGTTCGGCACCTCGGGCGTCCCGCATACGCAATGGTCGGGATGGCTCGCCTCCCGCCGGTCGCCGATGCCCTCGACCTGGATCCGGGATCAGCTCTGGGGCGGATTCGTCTCGGGTACCGTGGCGGTCGGCTCGCGGGGCGTCGGCTACGCGACGCCCCCGGTCGTCACGGCCGCGCCGCCGCCGCCCTCGCCCCTGCCGCAGGTCGGGCCGCGGCAGAAACCCGCCCGGTTCGCGGCCGTCCTCGACGGGGCGGGGGGCGTCGGGGCCGTCCTGGTGCAGGACCCCGGGTTCGGCTACCCGCCCGGGTCGTCGCTGCCGCTGTCGTTCTCGGGCGGCGGCGGCTCGGGCGCGGCGGCGACGGCCTCGGTCGACCCGGGCCGGCTGTTCCGTCGCGACCAGGTCCGCCGGCTGGCCGCGTTCAAGGCGCTGTCGCTGGTCGGCCTCTCGCAGGTCGGCAACAACCCGCAGCACGTGGCCTACGGCGAGTACTGCGCCGCCAGGGCCTCGGAGGAGCTGACCGGCTTCACGGCCGAGCTGGACCTCGACGGCGACGGCTGGCCCGACTACGCCATCCCGACCTTCCTCACCAACACGATTTACAAATAGTCCTCCCGGTCCGTGGTCCTCTTGGTCCGTTGTCGGTGGTCCGCTGACGCGGGGCTCGCAGGCCGCCGCATGGCGTGGCCGATCGAATCGAGGAGGTGCCGTCGAGGGCATGGGGGGCGGGAGCCCGACGACGGACGACGGACGACGGACCACGGACGAAAGGACGAAGGATATGGCATTCAAATTCCGCAAGCACAGGAAGATCGCCGAGGTCCACCAGTTCGACGGCCCCACGTCCGCCGGCGGCGCGTCGATGAATGTTTACGTATACGAGAATGATGAATGCGAAACGGTCGAATATGACTGGCTGGGGCGAGAGGTCGCGCGCTATGCGGGCGAGCCGCGCGACGTCCCGCCCGGCGTGGGGATGCCGCCGGCGCCGCCGCGGCCCCCGGGCGCGGCCCCGCCGCTGCCCATGATCGGCCTGCCGCCCGCCCGCGTGACGTCGCCGCCGGCCCCGATCGTCCAGCAGGCCCCGCCCCCGTCCCCGGCCCCCGCGAGGAGTCGATCATGACCGCCGTGCTGTTCGTCGTCCTGGCCCTCATCGGCCAGGGGATCGCCCATCCGGAGCCGATCGCCCGCGCCGGCCCGACCCCGGCCGCCGACGACGGCTGGCGGCCGGCCCTGGCGCCGGGGGAATACCTGGTGCCCGGGTCGGTCCGCCTGGTGTCCGCCTCCGGGCAAGTCACGCCGATGCCCGACCCTCCCGCCAAGTCCATCCCGGCCCCCGGCCGGGTCATCCGATCCACGCCGATGGCCGCCACGCCGCAGGCCCCGATGACCTACGCGGTGCCGGCCCCGATGGCCTCGTCGTGCTATGCATCCTCGTATCAACCGCAGTCCTATGCCCCGGCACCGATGTACTACGAGGCCCCGCCGCGGGCCGAGCCGGGGCCGGCGTATTATGAGGTGCCCGCCTACGCGCCGCAGGGCCGGCCGATCTATGCCCTCCCGGGCGCGGCCCCGCGGCGGCGGGGATTCCCGCGATTGGCGGCGCGATGGGACGTCGGCATGCGACACCGCGTGGATAATCAGATGAGCATCGGCTTCGGCATCGGCGACGGGGCCCGGTCGATGGCGTCATGCGGCCCGTGGGGGTGCCGCTAGGCGGCTATTGATCCGAGGGCCTCGCCGAGAGCATCGCATCCTTGCGCACGTTGTCCCGGATCCATCGGACCATCGACGTCAGCCAGACCCGGGCCCGATCGTCGGGCAGCGAGGCGGCCCAGAGGTCGAGGGCGCCATCGGGCAGCTCATCGACCTCGATCGTCATCGCCTTCCCGTCCACCGCGGCCCGCACGAAGTATCCCGTCATGAGCGTCCCCTTTCCTCCTCGGAGATGATCGACATGTCCAGGGCCGTGATCGTAGCATGTCTCCTCGCCGCCTGCCCGGTGCCGCGGGCCGGCGCGGGCAACATCGTCATGACCGTGCAGGTCGGCAACGGGCCGGTCGTCGACCTGGCCACATTCGGCGGCATCGGCACGGGCGGCGGCTATGCGGTGTCCGACGTCGCCATCGCGGCCCTCAATGCCTACCTGGCCGGGGCCGGCTCGGAGTACCGCTTCGCCGGGAGCGGCCCGGGGGCGACCGTGTTGGGCGGGGCGAGCAACAACCCGGGCGGGCCGGCCGGCGGGCTGCTGACGCTCTCGGGGACGGTCTTCAGCGTCGGGGCCGGGGTGGGCTCGCTCGCCCTGACGGAGACGGAGGCCGGCTTCCTCGCCCCGGCCGGGCCGGCCGGCTTCCTGGACTCCTCGTCCACGGGCAACTTCGCCGGCGAGGCCGCCGGGGCCGGGCACCTGGCCGAGAGCGGATACAACGCCATCGACACCGGGCTGTATGCCGTACTGTCGCCCGGGGGCGTGAAGGGGGCGGCCGATGCCTCGGCCATCGGGCTATTCCCCGTCTCCGAGCCGTATACGCTCACCGATGAGATCATCTTCGGCCTGACGCCGGGGACGGCGGCGGACCCGATCGTCGACGGGTTCTCCGTCACGGGGGTGGTCGAGGCGGTGTATGAGCCCGGCGGCGCGGCGCTGCTCTCGATCGGGGTCATGCTGGCCGGCGTGTACTGCATCCGACGACGGGGATGAAGGGAGGGACCGGCCCGCGGGAATCCATCCGCACGGGCCGGGCTTCAATGGGGCCGCTCCCCGAGGGGAGCGGAAGAGCCGGCGTCCCGCCACGCCGGTTCACGCGGTCCATCCGCTTCAATGGGGCCGCTCCCCGAGGGGAGCGGAAGAGGTCCTTCTCGGCCAGCGTCTCCTTCAGCACATAAGCTTCAATGGGGCCGCTCCCCGAGGGGAGCGGAAGAGCTGGCCGCGTCGAGCCACTCCAGGACGTGCTCGATCTCGCTTCAATGGGGCCGCTCCCCGAGGGGAGCGGAAGAGCGGGCCGGGTTCCGGCGGTCCTACCGGGACCTGTGCGCTTCAATGGGGCCGCTCCCCGAGGGGAGCGGAAGAGGGCCCCGACTGCTTCACGGCCGTCGCGCGAAGAAACCGTGCTTCAATGGGGCCGCTCCCCGAGGGGAGCGGAAGAGGGCCCCCGATCCTCGTTTCCTATCCGATTGAAAAGGGCTTCAATGGGGCCGCTCCCCGAGGGGAGCGGAAGAGATGTCCGGATGTCCGGACATGCGCGCCGGGCGCGGGGCTTCAATGGGGCCGCTCCCCGAGGGGAGCGGAAGAGGGCCGGCCTCGCAACTCCTGCCTCGGCAAGGTCGTGCATATCGTCTCGCGAGGGGCGGACCGCGGGAGCGGCCGCCGGCGCGATCCGTCCGAGAGGGCTCGACGCAATCCATGACCGGCACTCCGGATCGGGGATGCGAGCGGTCCCCGGGTTTTCGTCCATCACCTCGGCCCTCGCGAGTCATGTCGTGGTCATGATAATCACCGATCCATGCCGATGCAAGGGGCCGGCGTGGCCCGCGTGACGCCATCGAAGGACGGGTTCACCCTCCGCGGCCTCCTGCCCCCCGCACTCCGCGGCGAGCCCGACACGGTCAAGATCCAATTCTATTCTTATGTGTTACAGGTAACGCTGAAGGAGAAGGACCGGGAATTGGCCGAGGGCAAGGACAAGGACGGCAAGCCGCTCCGGCCGATCTCGCCGCGGACGCGCAAGTACCGCCGCAGTGCCATGACCCCGAGCGGCAAGGGCGATCCGTCGGCCCCGCCCCTGATGCCCGGCCGGGCCCTATCCCGCACCCGATCGCTGCTCACCGGCCGGGCGTTCCCGGACCGTTGCGAGATCTGGTGGAGTTACGATCCGCTGACCTATGATAGCTGGGCCCGTATCCTCGAGTATCAACGCGACCGATGGCCCGGCCGCGACGTCTTCGGCCTCTCGCAGGACGCCCTGGCCAGGGTCACCGCCCGCTCGTGGAAGGCGTTCGCCCGATGGCAGGCGGGCCGCAAGTCGGCCCCGCCGCCGCCGCCGCCGATCGGCCGGCCGGTGGCCCCGGCCCCGCGGCGGCTGCCGACGCCCGGCCGGGCGCCCACGCCGACGGCCGAGCCCGGGATGGGCCCGACCCCGCATCCCGCCGGCGTCGAGTCGACCGGCGGCCTGACCTGGCCCGAGTGGTCCAAGCGACTCCGTCAGCCGGCGCCGACCCCGCGGACGGGCCGGCGACGGCCGTTCAATGTGTTGCTCCGGATGATCTTCGGATGAATTGAGGAGCCGAGCCCCATGACGACCGCGACGACCACGCACGCGCCGGCGACCAGGGCGGCGACCGCCTGCGGCTGCCCGGTCCCCGGATGCACGAATGCGGCGACCTACGACCTGGCCCCGAACCCCGGCGCGCCGACCGGCCCGGCGCCGCCGCCGCATCCCGACCCGCCCGGCGTGACGCTGCCCCGGCCGCCCGACGCGATCGCGCCGGGGCCGTGGCACCTGGTGACCTGCACCGACGCCGGCGGCATCCCGCTCCATCGCACGCTCTGGGCCGACGGCCGGCTGGCGGACCTGCCGCCGCCGCCGGCGAAGTCGGCCGACAAGCACGCGCACGCGCAGGCGGAGGCGGCGAGGAAGTAACGTGGGCCTGGACCTGCCGCCCTCGCCCCGCCGGCTGGTGTTCCGCCGGGTCGTCCAGCAGATCAGGGATGACCCGCTCATCCGGCGGGCGGTGCGGACCATCCTGGCGTGGGACGGCAAGCCCGACGACGCCCGCCAGCTGACGATCGCGCAGGCCCCCGGCCTCCGGATCACGCCCACGTTCGGCCCCGACACCTGGGCCTTCCCGGACGCGCAGCGGGGCTGGATGTTCCTCGCGGTGGAGATGCTGGTCCCGGGCTACGACGCCGGCGACATGATGGACCTGTGGTGGGCCCTCGAGCGGGCCCTCTACCCGCCCGACGGCGCGGCGCGGATGGCGTTCCAGCGGGATCTGCGCGAGGTCGGCCTGCCGCAGGGCCTCGCCGGCGCCTACACCGGCCTGATCGAGTTCAGCCAGCCGATCGCCGACGACTCGCCGAGCGACCAGCATCAACATGCAGTCGGACAATTGCGCATCGAAATGTTGCTCAATCTGAACACCTGCGGCGGGTCGGGTCCGGCCCCGGCATCGGCCCGGAGATAGGGGGTGTGCCATCGCTCGTGAATTTCTGATGATCACACAAGAATCCTCCTATCTGACGCCGGTGGCCGGCCCGGTCGTCTGGACGACGGCGGCGCCGACCGGCGTGAACGCGTATTACATCCGGCTCGACGAGGGCAATGCCTTCGCGATGCGCGCCCGCCCGCAGGAGGTCGAGGTCCCCTACGGCGGCGGCCTGGCGATCGGGGCCTACCGCGTCAGCGACAAGATCGAGTGCCGGGGCAACCTCCGGCTCAAGCTCACGGCGGGGATCGCGCCATTCATCCTGGGGTGGGCCTCGACCCGGGTCGACGCCGCCCGGACGCTGCCCTGGCCGCAGGCGTCGGAGCCGCCCGGCGACCTGGCGAGCTGCTCGATCTATCACGCGATCATGCGCGACGACGGCAGCTATCGCCGGCGGGTCTATCTCGGATGCAAGGTCGATTCGTGGGCGCTGGACATCTCGACCGACAGCACCGTGGGCACGCTCAACCTGGGCGTCTCGGGGAGCACCCCGCAAGGCAACGTCTACGACGGGTCGGCCGACCCGACCGCCGCCGTCTTCCCGCCGCCGTCGGACGACAACCTGCCGGTGGACCCCTACCTGTTCGCCCACACCTCGAACCTCGCGGGCGGGTCGGTGATGATCAACGGCGCCGATCGGCAGGCGATCACGCAATTGACATTCAACGGCACCAATACGCTGGCGCGGAGCTTCTTCAATCAGCGGTTCCTGGGCAAGCTGCGATTCGTGGGCCGCAAGACGACGGCCGCGGTCCGGCTGGAATACGCGCTCGCGCCGGCGGGCGACGACCGGCCCGTCTACGAAGGCCAGATGCCCTACGGCGTGACGCCGATCCCGGTCGTGATCATGTTCTCGACCGAGCCCACCGGCGGCCATACGCTGCAATTGCAGATGAATGCCAACAACGTCATCGATCCCCTGGACGAGGACCTGCCGCTCGATAACCTCTATTTCCAGTCCTCGACGCACAATAACCTCTGGGATGCGACGGCGCACGAAGACTTCCACTTCAACTTCACGTGAGCATCGATGGCCCTGGTGGACCTGTCCGCGATCGACCGCCTTTTGGCCCGGCTGGCGAAGGTCGGCGACGACCTGTGGGTCGACGCCTCGGGCCTGATGGTCTCGCTCATGAAGATCATCGACGACGACAATCGGGAAGGCGTCCTCGCCGGGCTGGACAAGGACGGCGTGCCCATGGCCCCCGTGACCTACCGGCCGAAGCCGACCCTGACCATCCTGCGGCCGACGAAGGCGCAGGAGAACACGACCAACGCCCGCGCCCGCCGCGGGGCCATGGCGGGCTTCGGCCCCGCGGCGGCCGGGCTGCACAACAACCTGACGTCGCGGGAATATGGCCGGCTGGCCGGCCCGCCGCTGGCCCCGCGGGGGGCCTTTTCCAGGGTCGTCAGCAACCTGGCGACCGGGTATCAACGGCTGGACCTCGCGCGCTGGGAAGCCTACGGCTACTGGCACGACGTCGTGTCGACGGGGGGCGTGCCGTTCCTGCACGCGCATTTCACCGGGGCGGCGACCGGCCGGGACCATCGGGTCGGGCTGCCCCGTCGCGACCTCCGCGGGGTCCGGCCCGACGGGAGGGCGGAGGCGGCGAAGGCGGCCCGCAACTGGGCGCTCGACGTGCTGAGGAGGTCCGGCTAGATGCCCGGCGGCGACGAGACGATCCGATTGATCGTCGACATGGGCCAGTCGGCCTCGAACGTCGAGCGCGTGCGCGGCAAGCTCGACGACCTCAGCGGGTCGGCGAAGCAGGCGGCCGAGACCTACGAGGTCCTGACCACGGTGGTCGCCAAGGGGACCACCGCGATGGCGAGCTATGCCATCGCCACCGACAAGGCCGACGTCGCCATCGACAAGCTGGTGGCGGATGCGGTCGAACAGGCTCGCGCCCAGAAGGCCATGAACGAGGTCCTCCGGGAGACGGCGACCGCGGCGGAGAGGGCGGCCGGCGACAAGCGGGCCGGCGGCCGGGGCGTGCTGGGCCTGTCGTATGCCTTCCAGGACTTCACCGGCGTCCTGTCGGCGGGCGGCGGCCTCGGGCAGGCGATGGGCGCGATCGCGAACAACATCGATCAGATCGCGACGGCGGCGGGGGCGACGGCCAAGCAGGCCGGCGCCATGTCGATCGCGTTCACGGGGCTGACCCTGGCCCTGCCCGTGCTGATCCCGCTGGTCAAGGACCTCTGGAAGGCGCTGGCCGGGGCCGAGGGCGGGGAGGGCCCGCGGGTCGTCGTCGACGCCCTGGATGCGGCGCGAGAGCGGGTCGAGGGCATCCGCAAGGAGTTGGAGAAGATCATGGCGATGAGGCCGCCCGAGGAGGCCGAGACCAAGAGGGGCTTCGAGGAGGGCATCGAGATGATGGGCGGTGGCAAGGCCCTGCTCGCGGCCCTCTCGCAGGCGATGGTCGCCGCGGGGCGGGTGCAGCTCACCCCGGCGGAAGAGGAGAAGATCGCGGCGGCGCGGCAGAAGGGCCAGATCGCCGGGATCGGCGGCGTCACCGACGAGCAGATACGCAAGATCGAGGCCGCGGTCAAGCCCGGCCCCGGCGCCCGGGAGGAGATCCGCCAGCAGATCATCAACGCGATCGCCGTGGACCGGGCCGGCGAGCTGCTGGGCCGATTGCCGACCGAGGCCGGGGCGAGGGACATCGCCCGCGCCCTGGCCCGACGGGTGCCGGGGGCCTTCCCCCGCGGATTCGCCGAGCGCATGGCCGAGCTGGAGCCCGAGGCGCGGCGCCGGGCCGAGATGGAAGACGTCGCCGACGAGCAGGAGCAGGGGGAGCTGGAGGGACGTCACAGGCGGCAGGCCGCGGAGAGGCGGGCCGCCGCGAAGGCGCGACGAGACGCCGAGGCGGCGGGCCGGAAGGCGGACGCGGATACCCAACGGGCCGAGGCGCAGGCCGCCCGGCGGGTCGAGGGAGGGCAGCGGCTCGGCCGTCTCGTCGGCACGGCCGCCGCCCGCGGGGAGCGGCCGGCGGCCGGGCAGCCCGCTCCCCGCCCGATGAGGCTGCTCGGCGGCGAGCCGACCGCGCACGAGCAGATGCAGGCCATCGCGGAGAATCAGGCCCAGATGGCCGACAACCAGCGGGCCCTCGCGGAGCTGAACCGGGAGATCCAGCGGGCCCGGCGGAAGAATCGGACCACCGTCGAGTTCCTCAATCAGCCCGGGATCAATCAGGGACGCTGACGTGGCGGGCCGCGGGTCGAATGGCATCGCACCCCGCTCGGGGCCGCCGCCCGACGTCCTTACCATCGCCGGCGCGGACATCGACCTGGTGGCGACGAACACCACGATCGATTCGCTCACGTCCTTCGACCGCGGCGGGGCCCCGTCGCTGGGGTTCTCCCGCCTCACGGGCACGCCCGGTGCCCTGCCCGACCCGTGGCATCTCAGGCCCTGCACGCTCTCGATGCGGTCCACGATCGTCTTCGCCGGGACCGTCACGGGCTATACCGACCGCTACCTGGCGGACCTCGGCTGGCTGCGGGAATATCGCGCCGTCGGGCTGGGCTACAATGCCAATTACATCCCGGTGACGGACAGTCAATCGCTCACCGACACCTCGACGTGGAATCTACCCGGCGACGACGTCAACATGGTCCCGGCCCGCGCCGGCCAGTCCGTCGGCCAGATCGTCGGGGCCATCCTGACGATGGTGCAGAATGCCAACGGCCTCGCCGCCGCCGGGCTCGGCAACTACACGACCGCGCCCCCGTACACCTCGCCGCCGACGCTGCCGAGCGCCACCGCGAATGACCTCGCCGCGCTCACATTCATCCCGGTCGGGGCGGTCCGCGTCGCCGGCGAGCGGATCCTGGCCGCGCTGGAGGGATTCGTCAGGTCGTGGCATCCCAATCATTTCTTGCACGTCCAGCCCGACGGCACCATCCGTTTCCTCGACCCGCGGACCTTCCCGGTCACGATCGTCACCCTCAACGACCCGTCGGATCATCGCTGGGATATGCCCGAGCTGACCCGGGATGCCTCGGACAACTACAGTCAGGTCATGGTCCGGGGCAACACGCTCTGTCGCGGGCTCACGCTCCAGGACAAGCCCTGGCCGGGCTCGACCGCGGCCGACGGCGGGCTGTCCGAGGACTTCGCCCACGACGGGATGACCAACGCCGCGGCCAAGTCGGCCTGGGTGCCGACGGACTGGAGCCAGCCCAACGGCGGCCTGGGGCCGGCGATGGAGACGGGGACGTGCACCGCGACCGACACGACCCATCTCACGCTGGCGACCCGCAACAGCTACGCCGCGAACCAGCTGGCCCAGGGGGCGGGCGAGCTGCTGGGCTGGGTGAACCTGTCCTCGGATTCGCTGCTGAGCACCGTCGATCAATACTGGCTGGCCCGGGTCATCGCCAATGCCGCCAGCACCGGGAGTGCCGGGGCCTACTCGACCGCGATCACGATCGATGCCCCGACGCCGGATACCACGTACGGCAGCTATCAGCTCTTCGGCCTGGCCGCCGGCGCCAACGTGGTGGGCCGGCGGTACAAGGTGACCAACGCGGCCATCGCCCACGCGATGCAGCTGGTCGCCCCCTATCCGCTGGCGATGGCCTACGCCAACGGCTCCTCCGCCGAGATGACGTCGACCCCGATGGGTTTGATCCAGTTCAGCCCGACCGGTGGGACGTCGCCCCCCTACGCCGTCTCGTCCGACGGCGTGACGATCGACCCGCAGGGGGGCCTCATCTACTTCGACACCCCGGTCCAGGTGATCGCCGGCGGGCTCCAGACGCCCGTGCGCTGGCCGGCCATCGTCCAGGCGTTCCTCATCGTGGGCGTGGGCACGATGGCGGCGTATGCGCCCTCCTCGACGGGGCATGCCGGCACCCTATACACCGTCGAGGGGGTCGCCCGGACCAAGACGATCACGGTGCTGGACTGGCGGGACCAATCGAACCAATCGAATATGCAGACGTACGCGAATGAAGTCCTCGACTCGGTCAAGGATGTCGTCGTCGAGGGGACGCTGCCCTACCAGGGATTGCCCGACATCTCGCATCTCGCCCCCGGCAAGGCGGTGTCGATCGCCGGGGCCGACTTCGTCACCGGGTGGGAGTCGATCGCGCTGCCCGTGGTCGCCTGCGAGGTCAATTTCCAGAACGGGCCGACCGGGACCAGCTATCACACCACGCTGCGGCTGTCGAACCGCCGGACGCCGTATGACGCGTCGAACTTCCTCCGGCCCAACATGACCATGGCCATGATCGCCGGCGGGCTGTCGGGCCCCTTCGGCGCGGCCTATGCCCCGAGCCGGGCCGAATCGGCCTCGCTGCAGCAACAGGCCCGCGACCTGACGGCCTCATCGCGGCGGCCGGCGGCCGGGTTCACGGGCCGGACGATCGCCGCGTCGGACGTCGTGCCCGGCGGGCTGGAGTCCGCCGCCGCGGGGATGGCCGGGGGCCTGTACGGCGCCGGCGTGGAGATGGCCGGGGCCTTCGGCGTGGACCTCGGGGCCCCCGGCGGGATGGCCGGCGACCTCGGCGACATGGGCCCGGAGGGCCGGCTCCCGAAGGCCGGACGCCTGCCCTTCGAGCGGCCCGGATTCGAGCGGGTCGCGGAGGGCGAGCGGCCGGGATTCGAGCGGCTGCCCGCCGCCGAGCGCGCCGGCGAGGCCGAGCGACGCGAGGGGATCCGCCGCCGGCCGGAGGGGCCGGATTAGCATGGGATGGGTCGAGTCCCGCATGATCCTGGCCGAGCGGTCGATCGAGGACCTCTACCGCCGGCTGGTCGACGTGATGGCGCAGGTCACCGCGTCCCGCCAGGGCCTCCGGGCCGCGAACCAGGCCCTGCCCGCGTCGGCCCCGCCCGGCGGCGGCGGCGGCGTCTTCACCTGCCCCGGGCCGACCGTGTCCACCATCGCCTCGGGCGCGAGCTTCACGTCGTCCGTCTCGCAATGCCAGGGGGGGAGCCTGGCCGTCGTGGGGAGTGCCACCGTGTACAACTGGCTGCCCGCGGCGCTGGTGCCGTCGAAGACCTGCATCGTCCTGCCCGACGGGACCGGGAGCTATGTCGTCGTCTCGCAGAGCTGCACTTGAGTGGCCGGGTTCAATCTCTTCGACGTCGGGGGCTGCCATTGCGACCGGGACTGCCTGCCCTGCCCGCTGCCCGCGGCGGGGCTGACGCTCACCTCCGTCGTGGCGGGGGCCGGCTACACGACGCCGCTGGCGTATACGCCCGGGGCGTTCGACACCTGGGCCGGCTGCGTCCCCGCCTCGCTGGGGGGCGGCTCGCCGTCGTTCCGGTTCGAGCTGCGGTGCCAGGGCGGCGCGTGCACCTGCGTCAACATCTACACCTATACCGGGGCCGGCTGCACGGGGACCGGCTCGCCGGCGTATCACTGGAGCACCACACCGCCCGGCGGGAGTTGCCTGGGCGTCGACCCCGTCGGCGGGGGCGATTCCCTGGTGGTCCCCTCGGCGACCTGCTCGCCGCTCTCCGTGACCTGGGCGGTCGGCGTCATCCCGACCTGGACGTTCACGATCGCCCCGGCCGCGGCCGCCTCGGATGCGGCCCCGGGGCCTTCGATCGCCGCGGGCCGGCCGCCGGCCCGGGTCGACTACGGCGCCGCGCCCGCCGGCCCCTGCGGCGGCTGCCCGCCCCCGCCCCCCTGCTGAGCCCGGGGCCCGCGCCGCCGCGGCGGTCGCCGCGCCGCCCCCCGCGCCGCCTCCTCGCGGGCGTGCGCCTGCATGATCAGGCCCGAGATCCATGCCGACATCGACACCCCACGATGGACCGCGTCGACCTTCGCCGCGCGGGCCGCCTCCGCCTCGATGCGTATGCTCACCGTCGCATGCCTCATGATCGGCCCTCGGCATCCCGTCCTCCCCACGCGGACGACGAGTCTACCGCACGATCCACGGCCCCGGATCCTTTTACCACAATGCGGCATTTACCACACAGTCTCCATCCTCCGCGCCGGCCGCGTAAATGATTGTAAATTGCTTGCATCATGAAGACGGCATGAATAGACTCGCCAAATTTGTTGGCTCCCATCGGGAGGCGGCACCATGTCCCCGATCGCCCGCACATCATCGATGCCCGCGAGGCCGCCGGCCATGATCCGGCGGGTGCTGAGGCACGCGCACGCCGGTCGGATCATCGAGACGGAGGTGATCGCCGCGACGCTCGGCGACTGGGCCGACTGTCCCGAATCCGCCGGGCCGGGATGGCAGGCGCTCTACGAGGATCGCGTGGTCTTCGCGGTCCGGCCGGTGGCCGACCGGATCGACATCCCGGTCCGCGCGCTGGGCATGTTGCCGATGCCGGGCCTGCCCGGCGGCTGGTCGATCCGGCACGCGATCGGCGCCGAGCTGGTCGCGACCGCGCTGGTGACCGGGCCGGCCTGGTCAGACCCGGCGGGCCCGTCGTCGCCGTGGCTGCGGCTGCGGTTCGGCGACCGGTTCGTCGACGTCGCGCCGGTCGTGGGCGCGGACGTCATAGCCGCCCAGGGCCCGTAGGTCGGGCGGCGGCGCGTAGGCGGCGCCGGCCCCGGCGGCGAAGATCGACGTCGTCCGCCGCGGGATCGCCGCGGCGTCGATCCGCCCGGGGACCCGGCCGTGCTCGGGCGGCAGGGTCGAGAGGTGCGACTCCAATCGCCGGCCCTCCTCCAGGGCGCGGATGAGGTCCTCGTCGCAGAGGGACGCCAGGAAGGTCAGGCCCCACGACGTCGCCGGCCCGGGGCCCTTCAATTCGCCGGCCCGCACCGGCTCGCCGCGGGCCCTGCGCGTCATCGCCCATGATCGCGCGAAGTGCGCCAGGAAATCCCGCACCTCGGCATAGAGCATCACGTCGACCCGGCATCCGTCACGCCGCAAGTCCCGCCCGCCCGCGTCCGCCATGGCCCGTCCTCCTCGCGGCCTCGCCCCCATCCGGTCGCCTCCGGCACGAATCCGGATCATAATCATCCTTTCGGGGCATGGCAAGCCGATCCCGCAAGTCCGGACATGCGGACGTCCCGATGTTCGGAAGGTCACTTATTGACGCGCCCGGGGCGCGGGGCTAGTCTCGGCGCTTTCCGCCCGCGGGCGGCCCCGCACCCCGGCCGGGATGGCGCGGGGCCGCGGGGCGGGCCGATCCGCTGGCTGCCCCGGATCCGGATCCGGCCCCGGCCACCCGGTCCCCCCGTCCCCGCGGCCCCGCATCATCCGGCCGCCCCGGGCCGGGGCGCCATCGGGGGATCGGCCGAGGCGGCGAGGAGGAGCGACAATGCGGAGCTTCGTGAAGCACCACCTCGAACATGACGACACGATCGTGGCCCGGCTGGAGGGGCCGGGCATCGAGGCCCGCCCGGCCGCGGCGATCCTGCTGGGCGGGGTCGTGATCTACGCCACCCCGGGCCAATGCGCCGCCCTGCGCGACGCGCTGGACCGGATGCTCTCGGGCGACGCGCCGGGAGGGCCGCCGGTGGGGTGGGAGGAGGGATACGGGATGCCCGCCGCGCGCGAGGGGCCCGCCCGGCATTAGGAGGCGTCCATGGCCGCCCATTCGCGCGATCGCGGGATCGCCACTCGCATCCGTCGGGCGCTGCGGCACGACCCCGATCGGCATAACGCGGCGATCGCCGCGTCGCTCGGGACGACCAACGCCTACGTGCGCAAGGTCCGGCGCGGGCTCGAGTCGAAGGGGCGGATCGACCGGGTGCCGTTCCTCGTCATGCCCTCGGGCAAGGTCGTCTGCCGGGTGGCGCCGGGGCCGGCGCACCGCTACCTGAGGCGACAGCTGACGAATCTCCGCTGGCTGACCAAATGCGACGGGCGCCCCGAGTGGCGGGACGCGCCGCCGGCGCTGCGGCGGGAATTCTGGTCGCTGGCCGAGGCGTGGCTGGAGCGGATGGGCCGCTCGATCGACCCGGCCAGCGGGGAGCTGCTCCATGGGGGCCTACCGCGGGGGCCGCGACCCCGGCCGGGCCGGGCTGGTCCGGGTGCTCAACGCGATCGCCCGCGCCCGGGATGAGGCGACGACCGACCCGGCCGCCGCCCGGCCCGCGCTCGTCGAGGCCCTCCGCGCCGCCGGCCTGCGCGACGACGAGGCGGCGCGGACGGCGGACCTGATACTGGCGGACCTAAAAGGATGAAATCCCATGGATGCCGTACACGACCGGATCGCGGGGTTGCCGGCCGTCGCGACGCCCGCCCCGCTCCATCAATTCACCGTCGCCGAGGTCGAGCAGATGGCCCGGCACGCCGCCGCTTCCCGGATGTACGGGATGGACGCGGCGCAGGCGTTCACGCTGATGATGCTGTGCTATTCCGACGGGATCGACCCGATCCAGGCGGTGCGGCGCTATCACGTGATCCAGGGCCGGCCCGCCATGCGCGCCGACGCCATGCTCGCCGAGTTCCAGCGCCTGGGCGGATCGGTCGAATGGGTCCGGACCGACGACGAGGGATGCGAGGCGATCTTCAGCCACCCCCGCCACGCCCGCAAGGGCCAGCGGGTGGCGTTCACGCTGGACGACGCGCGGCGCGCCGAGCTCGCCGCCAAGGACAACTGGCGGCACTACCCCAGGCAGATGTGCCGCGCCCGGGCGATCTCGGAGGGCATCCGGTTGGTGATGCCCGGGATCGTGGTCGGCATCTATACGCCGGAGGAATTGACGGATTCGGCCCGGACGCCCTCGTCCTCGCCGGATGACGAGGTGACCGGGAGACGAGGTGACCGGGTGACGAATCCGCCGGCCCCGGTCACCGCGTCACCCCCTCACCCCGTCACCGGGTCATCCGCCGAGCCGGCATCCGACCTGCCGCCGGCCCCGGTCACCGCGTCACCCCCTCACCCCGTCACCCGGTCATCCGCCGAGCCGGCCCCGGTCACCGCGTCACCCCCTCACCCCGTCACCGGGTCATCCGCCGAGCCGGCATCCGACCTGCGGGAGTTCGTCCGGGCGCGGCTCCGGCGGGCCGACGACGAGCTGCGCGAGGCCCTCCTGGTGGCCGGGCGATTCGACCCCCAGGCCCCCCCGACGATCGGCAACGAATATCGGCTGATCAACGGCCTGATCACGCGATGGGCGGCCCTGGGCCTGATCGACGAGCGGGACATCACGACCGACGGCAAGCGGGACCGCCGCCGGGCCGGCGCCGAGGTCCAGCGGCTGCACCGCGACGACCCGGACGGCGTCGAGCTCGACGTCGTCGAGGACGTCGCCCGCCGGCTGCGCGCGGCCCTGGCGGCGCACGGGCTCGGCCCCGACGCCGACGAGTCGCAGGCCACTTCGGATGACGCGGTGACCGGGTGAGGGGGTGACTTCGGATGACGCGGTGACCGGGTGACCGGGTGAGGGGGTGACTTCGGATGACGCGGTGACCGGGTGACCGGGTGAGGGGGTGACTTCGGATGACGCGGTGA
>Ga0126371_10000353_pt1 | contig 37349 bp, 29 predicted proteins | sample PanSoiMetaPlot_4_FD_110145 | JGI IMG/M metagenome (GOLD analysis project Ga0126371, IMG submission 110145) | Tropical forest soil microbial communities from Panama - MetaG Plot_4 | ecosystem: Environmental > Terrestrial > Soil > Tropical forest > Bulk soil | place: Panama | collected 2016-02-17
GGCCAAATTCGCAGAAGCAGTTTGCTGCTTGGAGTCCTGCACCTGGACAGTGAAGTTCGCTGTGCCAGCAGAACTGGGCGTTCCCGAAATGGCTCCGGAGGAGGTGTTCAGGGTCAAGCCGCCCGGGAGAGCACCGGCCGTGATGCTCCACTGATAGGGAGCGGTTCCACCCGAAGCGTTGAGGGTTGCAGAGTAAGCTGTGCCCACTTTGCCCGTTGCCATGCTGGACGTGCTTATTGCCAGCCGGAGAACCGGAGAATTCGACGGCTGGCTAATGCTGGCGCAGCCTGAGTTGTAAAACGAGGCAAAGGTTAGGAGACTAAGCAGAGCAATGTTTTTCAAAATGGATCTCTGCTCGCCAACATAGAGTGATTTCCCAGGCTCCGCTCACTTTCGCAGCGGGTTATGCGACAGAATGCGTCAATATTACAGAGGGGAGTAAACTCTGCCTACTGTCTAGAGGTACAGCTTGAGACCATAGAACCGCGCCCTGGTCGACGTACAGCACAGACACGGTCGACAGCAATCTCCATCTTGAAGATCACGACGTTCTGGCTCGCGAACCTGTCGGCGGCGAATTACTAAACTCAGGGCGGCAATCGGTGTTTGGTATAAGCCTCGACAATGCTTTTGCCATCGATAACAGCTGAGATTTGCTGATGAGTGATCGGCGTTGACGCCCGTCACCTAGGTGCCCTTTGCGTCCGGCGTGCGTTCGATGCTCATTATGATAATTGGAAGTAGAGTAGCTTGGCCTCCAGGTCGAGATGCAGCAGCGTGGATGGCTTCAGGACGATGGCGCAACGCAGAACGCGTGCCGGCTCCCCATGAAACGGGTGCGGAAACCGACAATGAAACGAATCTGTGGCGCGCAAGTTGGGAGCACGCTTGCGGCCGCGATTGAGGATCTGTAGTTAATGTTTGACGAGCAGCGACTCGGCAACGACGGAACGAAGGCCTCCCGGCCGGGCAAGCCGGACGACGGTGACGATCAAATGAAGGAAAAGGATGACGAGATCGCGCATCCAGGCATGGTATCAAAACCCGAAAAAACAACTAATTTTGGTAGCCAATTCAGTAATATCGCCATCGACAGGGTTCGGGCTCATCTTCTGCGCAAGAAGATACTAGCGAAGAGAACGTGTGGCCGACGAGCACTCCACCCAATTGCCAGTTTCACGCAATTCGGCCGTGCCCGAATTGGAACTACACACTGGCTCCGGCAAATGGTGAATTTATTTTTTCGTGAACCCTTAGCCTCCTAAAAACTCATCAATTTGGCGCAGTGAGTACATACCTTCCCCACGGCAGGCCTGGCATCTGACCGGAAAAACCCTTGCGCCCAAATCTTCTAAAGTTGTCTCTTCCGTGATCGATATCTGTGATATCTGTCCCTCGATGAACGACGCGGACAACTTGATTGGTTTTCCGCAGGAATTACAGATAACACCTCGAAATCGTGCAGGGGCGGCGCGCATATTCAACTCCGAAGTTAGACTGACCGAGCGGGCGAAGCATATCGCAGGGAAGTGTGTTATGTCGAGCCGGGAAAAGTGGAGAAAAGGGGCGATGGGAGTGACGACCTATTGAGTATTGCATAATATAGTTACATCGGAAAGAGCTCGGCCTGTTGCCGGACGGCTATGGCCAGGGTTGGACGGCGACGCATGCGTTTGAGGGCGCGGATCGCTTGCAGGCTCAACTCGCCAAGGTTCTTGGGGCAGAGATTGGCGATCTCATGTTGCTTCAGATGGCCCCAGATGTATTCGGTCGGATTCAGTTCCGGAGCATAAAGCGGGAAGAAATTCTAACCAGATGCGTCCCTGCTGTTGGCGCACGAAGTCCCAGACGGCACGGCTGCGACGCGCGGGCAAGCCGTCCCAGAGAAATTCGATGATCTGCGGGCTGCGAATGGCTCCGGGAAAGAGCCGGAAATAAAGTTCCAAAAAGTGATTCCGGGGATCGTTGAAAGGGTTTGCCCGGTGAAGTGATGCTGCAGCACTGGTGTCCGTCCTTCTGAGCCCAGGTGCGTGTTCGGTGCGGTCGCTCGCTCAGTCCACTTTCGTCGACAAAGACGATGGTGCGCCTTTCTTTTTGGGCTTTTTTTTAATCTCCACCCAGCGCTTTTCCTTCCACTCCCGGATCTTGGCTTCATCTCGCTCGAGGGCTAGCCCCACGGGACGCTGGTAACTCCAGCCTAGCTTCCTCAGGATGCGCCAAGCTTGCGAAGGATCGTAGCCCACGCCACATTCTTCTCCGATCAGGTGAGCCACGCGCCAGGCAGTCCACAAGCTCGTTTCGTAGCCCAGTGCTTCGGGTCCGCGCTGCAGTCCGCGTTCGATGCGCCGCAGGTCGGCGGGACTCAGGCGCGGCTTGCGCCCGGCGCGTCCCGCCTTCTTCAGCGCCTTTCGTCCGCCCTCAACAAGTTGCTGGGCCAAGCGACTCACCGACTGCCGATGCACGCCCACCTGCCGGGCCACTTCCGCCTGAGGAACGCCCTGCTGCAACAGTCCCGCAGCGAGCAGGCGCCGCTCTTCCAGTTTTTCGAAGTCCCGCCGAACCCCTTTTGGATTTCCCATGCTCTGAAGATAACACAAGCATTTGCCGTGTCACTATATTAGTCAATGCCTTAAACCTATTCTCTATCACGTTAGTTACGATATGTACAGCAGCTCTCTTTCAAGCCTTTCAAGCCGCTGCTCATCTTCGGCGATATCGAGCACTCTCTCGGAGGAGGTAGTGGAAGTGGCACCACTTGATGGCTTGGACGGTGGTAACGCGCTCCTCAAGTTCTGCCCTTCAAAACGGAATGCTTATCCCGGACTTTCTGCAATCCGTGAGGATGAGACTTTGACTGAAATCCATCCGCAGCTGCGCTCGCTCCGCTCGCTGATTCTGTTCCGGGGGTCGGGCGGTTCTTGCCCAGCGTATGAAGTACAAACTCCACTCTCGAAGACAAGCCTAACTTGTCGTAGCATTTGAACAAATAGTTGCCGACGGTATGTCGGCTCAAGCCAAGCCGTTTGGCCACTTCCTGGTTCGTTAGACCTTCGGCCACCAAACTGGCAACCTCCTCCTCCCTTTTCGTCAGGGGGGAAGTTTCACACGGGATCGTGAAGCGTCTAGGCCTGGTTGCAACAAGACTTCGGAGAATCAACTCGAGCTGTTCGGAGTTCGCCCAGACTTGCCCCTGGTGAACCGCCCGAATGCATCGAGCCAAGAATCGAATCGGTTCCGAGCGGCAGAAGATGCCCTTCGCACCATTGCCAAAAGCAGTGATAATTAGATCTGCCGTCAGAATCTTGGCGAGCAGGATTGATCGAATCGCTGGACAATTCTCACGCAAGTAGTCGATGACCTCTAGACCACTGCGCCCACCATTCTCGATCTGCTCATTGACGAGGGCCACATCGATTTGGTTATCCTTGGTGGCCTCAACTATCTGAGCGAATGTAATGATACTGACAAATTTACCCACTCCGGCCTGGGAACGCTGGAGGCTGCTTGTCAACAACTCACACCCCATACGTGTGTCTTCTGCGACCAGAAGGCAAATCGACTTGTGCCCAGAAATCGCCGCGCGGGTTACATGTTGGATGGAGGCACCCATATTCTTACTCTTTCTGAAGAAAAATCATTTCACTAAAGTAGTCACATTGAGTTCCTACTTTCCCGGGGGCCGGTTTTGGACGGTCGAGTAACGCTTGCTAGCACACCCCATCGTAGATCGTAGGTATTCCTAGCGTACGACACACTCGCGGTTTGCCCGCCTTCGGGATCTCTACTTGGCCATCTCCAGATTCTTCCGCTTGTATACCTTGTCCACTAATGAGTGGAGTTGTTCCTGTCGTCCACTAATGAGTGGAGTTGTTCCTGTCAGGAGTCCGTATTATCTGAGATAGGGTGTACCCCAAGTCAAGGTAAAATTTGTTAGCACGATACGGCACGAGGCACCTAGGATCGCCACACTCAAGGTGCAGGGATGTGAAATTCCCACCGTAACTCAGAATCATTAATAAGATACTCCACAAACGTCAAAGTACTCGCACCATCTCAGAAAGCCCATCTATGTGATTTCGAACTCCCGCAAAATCTTGCCGGCCTCGTGGTAGTTTTTCGCTCTTGTGAACACGGACATTGCCCCTTAAAATTTGCGCTCGCTCAATTGGTTGGCGGCCAGGTTCCCGTCAGTACTGAGATGTTTCTTCAGGAAATGTAAGTCGCAGTGCGGAGCTGTATCAACATGAGTGAGAACATTGGGGAACAAAATGCAGTTGCCGCCTGGTATGCGCTGTATACCAAGTCACAGCACGAGAAGGTGATTGCGAATCTTCTAGTGAACAAGAGCTTCGAAGTTTTCTTGCCCCTCTACGCGGTCGGGCACCAATGGAAGGACCGTATCAAGTTGCTTTCGCTGCCTTTGTTTCCGTGCTACGTATTCCTGCGGGATTCACTGGAGCGGCGACTTGACGTCTTGAAGACACCAGGTGTGCTTCAAATTATCAGTTACTGTGGCCGTCCAGCGTCGATTCCAACGGTAGAGATCGAGGCGATACGGTTGGTAGTGGGAGCTTCGTTGAAGCTTGAACCGCATCCCCTGCTGCAGAATGGTGATTTTGTGAGGGTCAAGACCGGCCCGTTGTCGGGAATCGAAGGCATCCTGACTCAGAAGAAAAATAGATTTCGATTAGTGCTGGCGGTAGAAATGCTTGGGAAGGCAGTGTCGGTGGAAGTAGAAGGAAGTCAAGTGGAGAGGCTTGGCAGAAAAGAGCACTGCCAGTCCGTGCCTCAGAGGGTCTCCTAAGGAGCCTATTCCGCTGAATTCTTATGCCATGTTTTTAGAGCCCTGGTCATAGACTCCCGGCAACAGGCCGAGCTCTTTCCTGTGTAACTATATTATGCAATCATCAAAGGCTTCCGTTGATCTGATTGGAAGAGCACTCGAATCTCAATGCTTGGGCCTCGAACAACATGAATCACCAAGTATCCCCAAACCCGCGGTGTGATCTGATGAGTTTCCCGGTAGACAGTCTTACGATGGAGCAAGCCGTCCATTGTGTCGGTAGGTGTCTTGAGAGAAATGATTTTCACCACGTGATAGCCATAAACGCAAACAAAATTTGGCTCGCCGAGCGCGATGGGACGCTCAAAGAGATTCTTCGGGGGGCAGAACTTGTGATCCCTGAGTACGCCGCGGTGTGGGCTTGCCGGGTGTTGAGGCGGCCGCTGAGGGGGCACGTCGGCGGTGTAATGCTGCTGAAGAAACTCTTGCCTTGGCTCGACAAGGAACTTTTTTCGGTGTATTTCCTTGGCGCAAGACCCGAAGTTCTCCAGCTACTGAAGGCCCGAGTGCAAGCACAATATCCGAACCTGGTAATTGCCGGAATGCATTCTGGATATTTTGAGCCCAGCCAAGAAACGGAAATCGTCGATTCGATCAATGAGTCTGGGGCAGCTCTGTTGTTTGTTGCCATGGGCTCGCCGCGACAGGAGTACTGGATCGAACGGAACAGAAAACACCTTAAGGTGAAAGTGGCTATGGGGGTAGGCGGCAGTTTTGATGTTGTTGCTGGAGTCAAGAAAGACGCCCCGGATTGGGTCCGCCACGGCGGGGAATGGCTGTACCGATTGCTCCAGGATCCGGGGAATCTCTGGAAGAGATATCTTAAGACCAATCCCTGGTTTGTCTATCGCGTTCTGCGCGAACGAATGCTTGCCAATCGATAGCGAGAAGTGGCTGATGGCTTCGACAGCATCCTTTCAATACGGCGGGCCCATGGAAACTCGCCAACAAGGCTGGAAACTTCTTGTGAAGCGAGGGCTTGACCTGGTGTTCGGTAGCATTTTGCTGGTGTTAGTAGCCCCAGTTATGGGCTTAGCCGCGTTCGCCGTTTGGTTCACCGATGGGCGCCCGGTATTGTATCAATGGCGCGTAGTAGGGCAGCAGGGGAAGCCTTTTCTAAGTTGGAAATTTCGAACCATGGTGCGGGACGCAGATAAACGCAAGCAAGAATTGATGTCCCTGAACGAAATGGCAGGGCCGGCTTTTAAGATGCGAAACGATCCGCGCATCACAAAGGTAGGTCGCGTACTAAGGCGCTACAGTCTGGATGAACTACCTCAACTTTGGTCGGTGATAAAAGGAGAGATGAGCTTAGTCGGGCCGCGTCCGCCGCTGGTGACTGAAGTCGAGCATTTTGAGACATGGCAAATGCGCAAGCTCACGGTGATTCCCGGATTGACCTGCTTATGGCAAACGATGGGCCGCTCCGACATCAAGGATTTCAATGAGTGGGTCACGATGGATCTACATTACATCGATAATTGGTCTTTGTGGCTCGATTTGAAAATTCTTATCGAAACCTTCAAGGCAGTGGTACTCGGCCGCGGAGCGTATTAGAAGGTTCTGATAATTCTCTCAAGCTAAGGAGAAGAGATTGCGTGCTTTGGTAACGGGCGGAGCGGGCTTCATCGGCTCGCACATTGTGGATGAGTTCCTTCGTCAAGGATATAACGTCCGAGTCATCGATAGTCTCGATCCACGGGTCCACCCGAAGGGTTTGCCGCGTTATTTTCCAAATGACGCAGAGTTTGTAAAGGGCAGCGTGACGGAGCGAGCTACTTGGGAACATGCACTTGTTGATGTTGATGTGATTTCCCACCAGGCTGCCTATCAAGATTACATGCTAGACTTCGCGAAGTTTCTCGCGGTGAACGCCGTGAGTACGGCTTTGCTTTATGAAGTTCTGGTGGAACGCCATATGCGACCGGAGAAAGTGATTGTGGCTTCTTCGCAGTCCGTATACGGCGAGGGCCAGTATGTCTGCAGCGCGCATGGGCACGTGCTACCTAAAACGCGAGACCAGGAACAACTGCTGGCAAAGGATTGGGAAGTGCGTTGTCCTATTTGCAAGGAGTCCATTGCGCCGAAGTTTCTCGAGGAAGAATACACAAATCCAATAAATCAGTACGCGGTGTCGAAGCTGTCGGGGGAGAAAATCGCCCTCGGCCTGGGCCGGATCCATGAGATCCCAACGGTGGCGCTTCGCTATTCGATTACGCAGGGTCCTCGCCAGTCTTTATTCAACCAGTATTCTGGGATACTGAGGATTTTCCTTAGTCGCGCCCGCGCGCGAATGCCTTTGGTCGTCTATGAAGATGGACGCCAAACGAGAGACTTTGTCCACGTGCAAGATGTCGTCGATGCAAATTTTTGCGTACTCAAGAAGGGCAGTAACTACGAGGCGTACAACGTAGGCAGCGGTACGGCGATCAGCGTTTTAGAGTACGCCGAATTGATGACACGCACGCTCGGCAGCGAGACTCAGGTAATTATTCCCGGCCAATATCGCATCGGTGACAATCGGCACAGCGTCTCCAGTGTCGAAAAACTACGGAAACTCGGATGGTGTCCCCAGCGTCTGCTTCCGCAGATACTCGAAGATTTTCTCACCTGGGTGGACGAATTTGGTGGGATGCCTTCGAACATCCCAGATGCCTACCAAACAATGTGCTCCGTGGGCGTAGTGCGGGCGGCTAGCTAAGCTAGATAAACGTACGATTTCATGTGCTCTCTCCGAGGGCACTCCGTGTCCCTCAAGCGGCCAACAAGTCTGTGATCAAGCGAATGATAACCAGCAAGGAGTCCCGATGAACAAATCCATCGAGCAACGCAACAAGAGTGCCGAAACGCCCTGCTTCCCCACAATCACAGAAGCGCGGGGATACTTTGGGCGCTTGGCTCGGATACTACAATGGTTGCCTTACGAAACTGTGGATCAGGTTGTGCGGCAACTGTTGCAGGCGTACGAAGCGAATCGCATGGTCTTCACTTTCGGAAATGGCGGAAGCGCCTCACTCGCGTCACACATCGCATGCGATCTCGGGAAAGGCACGTCGGTTGCCGGGTTGCGGCGCCTCCGGATCATGTCGCTTACCGACAACGTTGCTTTGGTGACGGCGTGGGCCAACGATGCAAAGTATGAGGATATCTTTGCGGAACAATTGCGAAACTTCGTTGAACCAGACGATGTGGTTTTGGCGATCAGCGGCAGTGGCAACTCACCGAACATTTTAAATGGTTTGTGCGTGGCGCGCGAGGCTGGATGCTACATCATTGGTTTGACCGGATACGAGGGCGGCAAGATGAAGAGTTTGTGCGATCTCTGCCTGGTGGTTCCTTCCGATAACATGCAATTCATCGAGGATCTGCATGTCTGCATAAGCCATTGCATTTTCACCGCGGTTCGTCACGAGCTTTTGCTTAGAAGTAATTCGCGGGTGGCACTGCCCGCTAATGCCGACGCCGACTCGCCGAATCGTGGCGCTAGCGTTGAGCCAACCATCGTCGCTTATTTTAAAGCGAACTAATGGCTTTTCACAAATGAAAACGATCCTGCAGGAACCGAAGACCTAATGAGTCGAACCATCCCACGCTTTGTCCTCTTCTTCGACATCTTATGGATGTTACTTGCTCTCTATATGAGTTACGCACTGCACTACGGGCCATCTTTGCCGCACAGCGAAGGCTTTTATCGCCTGCTGGCAGTCGCTTCGGTTGGAGTCTGGATAGCACTGTTTTATCGGATTAAATTAGATTGTTTGAATGGCGGCTGGCATTTGCATCTTGCGCTTAGCAAGGTTGCCACGGGCACGAGTTTTCTCCTGGCTTCGATTCTAACTTTCGCGTACTTTGTGAGACTCGACTACCCCCGTCTCATGCTCGCTTCTTTTGCGGGCCTGCTGTTTATTGGATTCCTGGCCATCCGAATAGGAACTTACATTTTCCTTTGCTGTCAACAGAAGAGGGGGCGCACCAATAAGGTGGTTCTCCTCGGAAGCGAACGATTTATTTTGGAGCTTAACTCGAAGATCCGTCGACACCCTGAATTGCTGTACCAAGTGGTCGGAACGCTTCGCCGTGCCCGGACGGATGATGCTGGAGACGCGGACCCATTTGGTTCCAGCAACTGGGCACTCAGCTCGGAGGATGTGTTGGCGGCCTTGAAGGAACGACATGTCAGCGAGATAATTGTCCTCCTCGACGAGTCGCCAGGGTTGGAGTTCCAAAGCTTTATCGCCCGTTGTCGGACTCAGGGCTTAGCGGTCAGGGTTCTACCGCTCGGTTACGAACTTTATACCTCCAAGCCGAAACTCATGCACATTGATGGATTTCCACTCGTTGCTCTCGAGGAGCGTTCGATCGGGCCGGCTGCCGCAATCTTCAAGCGAGTGATGGACTTGGTCGCTTCGCTACTTCTTTTGCCACCGATTGCTTTCATCCTTACGGGCAGCGCAATTGTCCTGCGCTCAAAGAAACGGCGCGTCTTCCGGCGCGAGCTCAGAATCGGGAAAAACGGCCGCTCTTTCTGGATGTATCGGTTGGATCTGAATTATGGCGAAGCGAATGTCCCGACCTATGAACGATTCCTATTGGACCTCAGTATCTCAGAACTGCCACAACTCTGGAATGTCCTAAAGGGAGAGATGAGTTTGGTGGGGCCACGACCCGAGTGCCCAAACCGGGTCAAGAACTATTCCGAGTGGCAGCGACAGCGTCTAAAAGCAAAGCCTGGGGTGACCGGGCTGGCTCAAGTTAACGGATTGCGCGACCGCCATGCCTCAGAGGAGAAAACGCGCTATGACTTGCAGTACTTGCTCGACTGGACTGCCTTCATGGACATCGTTTTACTTGTACAGACCCTCGGTGCCTTGATGAGACGTCTTTCGCCGAAACATTCAATCTCAAACTTGTCCAGCCAGATGATCGAAAATCCAAACGAACGCACACTACGACAGGGCGCTGTTCGTGAGATGGCTCATGCTGATCGTGCGTAGCCCCGTACGGATCAGTTTTGGAGGGGGTGGAACGGACCTCCCCGTGTATTATGAAAAATACGGCGGCTCCATTTTAAGTACCTCCATCAACAAATATTTCTACACGATCCTGTCAGGACGCGACGACGACCACATTCAGATCATCTCATCTGACCTGCGTGCGATCGAAAATTGGAGCAATCTTGCTTACATGGTAGTTAAAGGCACTAAACTGGAACTGCCGCTGGCTGTCCTGCAATCTCTTCAACAACACGTCGCGGTTAACTTGTTTCTCGCGTCCGAGATCCCGCCCGGAACTGGGTTGGGCTCATCCGCAACCGTCTGTGTAAACCTGTTAAAGGCATTGACTACGTATCTGCACATCAAGATGTCAAAGTATGAGCTGGCCGAGAAAGCATTTGAGATAGCACGGCACGTACTCGGCAAGCCGGTCGGCAAGCAAGACGAATACGCGTCCGCCTTCGGCGGACTGAACTTTATTCGCATAGAGACGGATGGCAAGACGCTGGTGGAGCCTGTCAATGTGGTGCGAGACGCCCGGAGAGAGCTGAATCAGAACCTCATGCTCTTTTTCACGGGCACGGCAAGGGACTCGGGCGCAATCCTACGTGAACAGGAAAAATCGAGTGAACACGAGGGCCGTGCGGTAACGGCACTCCATGAGATTCGTTCGCTAGCAGAAAAAATGCGAAAAGCTCTGGTGAGCGGGGACCTGAACAAGTTCGGCCAGTTGCTGGACGATGCCTGGCAGGCGAAGAAGCGTGTCTCAAACAAGATTTCAAATACGGGTATCGACGAATTGTATGAGCTCGCCAAATCAAAGGGCGCATTGGGTGGAAAAATCACCGGCGCGGGAGGAGGGGGGTTCATGCTGCTCTATTGCGAGAAACCGCGGCAGCAAGGGATACGTGACGCCTTCATGGTCCGCGACATTCCAGAAATGAGGTTCGAATGTGAATCGGAAGGAGCCCAAGTGATCGTGAACGATCCGTTCCTCGATGGCAATGGCGGACCCGGATTACGCTGGAACCTCGTCTGGGACGCGCCCTTTAAAACGAGCCCGAATTACTCTGCTACCCCGAAGCGTATGCTTTTGTCCGACGCCAGCAATAGGTCCAACATTTTTCACAAAACTCTATGAAAGCATTCTTGCTCGCAGCAGGTAATGGAACACGACTAAGGCCGATCACGGATACGACTCCCAAGTGTTTGTTGCCGATTCGCGGCAAGCCGCTGCTTGAGATCTGGCTGGAGTTGTGCCGCCGCACCGGAATCGATGAAGTGCTTATTAACGTGCACGCACACCCAAAGGCCGTGCGGGACTACGTGGCAGGGGACGGTCACGGTTTGAAAATCAAATTATTCGAGGAACCGATGTTGGTAGGCAGTGCCGGCACCGTGGCTGCAAACCGCGACTGGATCGCGGGCGAGAACGCGTTCTGGATCCTCTACGCCGACGTGCTTACCAACATCAATCTTGCCGCGATGTGGAGTTATCACTCATCGCGTGAAACACCAGTGACTCTGTCGGTTTACCAAGTGCCGGACCCGTGTCGATGCGGCGTGGTAGTTCTGGATGCTGATGGTGTTGTCCGAGAATTCGTCGAAAAGCCTGCAACCCCCATCAGTAACTTGGCGTTTACCGGCGTGCTGCTCGCTGGCCCCCAGCTGTTGGACTACATCCCGGATCGCCGACCTGCCGACATCGGCTTCGACGTTCTGCCTAAACTTGCGGGCAAAATGTCGGCGCACAGGACGACAGACTATTTCCAAGATATTGGAACGATTGAGAATTACCAGCTGGCACAAGCAACCTGGCCAGGTATTTAGCAATCACGACCGCTGGCCACACTTGTGCGATCGAATGCAATGCAAGATCGAGATCGAGCATCCCACTGTGGAACTTAACTAATGTGCGGAATCACGGGCGCGTTGTCTTTTGCTAACTCGCGCTATTCGATAACTGAAAACTACATCACTCGGATGCGAGACACTATGACGCACCGTGGGCCAGACGGTGCCGGCACATGGGTTTCGAGTGATGCTCGTGTTGGACTCGGGCACCGGAGACTGTCGATCATCGATCTGTCGGACAATGCAGCACAGCCGATGTGTAACGAAGATCGATCTATATGGGTTACGTTCAACGGTGAGATTTACAATCATGCCGAGATTCGAAGCGAGTTAAACCAGATCTCCCGTCATCAGTGGAAGACAGACCATTCGGATACGGAAGTAATAGTTCATGCATTCGAGGAGTGGGGTATTGATTGTATCAAGAAGTTTCGCGGAATGTTTGCCATCGGACTCTGGGATGCGCGCAAGCGGGAATTGTGGCTCATTCGCGACAGAATCGGCATCAAGCCTATTTACTACAGCATCCAGCACAATCGGCTGACGTTTGCGTCAGAAATCAAAGCATTGCTAAAGGATCCAGATCAACGTCGTGAGGTGAATGAAGAAGCCCTCTATCACTACCTATCTTTCCTGACGACACCGGCACCGAAGACCCTTTTTGAAGGGATTAACAAGCTGGAAGCGGGTTCTTGGTTGCGTATCAGCGAGAACGGTCAAATCCAAAAGAATCGCTACTGGGATGTCTGGGATCACACAGTTCCACTCACGAACATGTCAGAGACTGAGATCGCCGAACGTGTGCTTTCCGAACTTAGGACTGCGGTCAAGTTGAGAAAAGTCAGTGATGTGCCCGTGGGTGTGTTTCTCTCAGGCGGTATCGACTCCAGCACCAATGCCGCACTGTTCTCTGAAGGCGACTGCAGCCCGGTACGCACGTTCTCGATTGGCTACGACCAGGAGTACGGCAGCTATCCGAGCGAGCTTCGCTTCGCCCGAATGATGGCTGAGACGGTTGGCGCCGAGCATCGCGAACGGTTGTTAACGGAGCACGACCTTCTGAACTTTCTACCGGAGATGGTGCGTTTGCAGGATGAACCCATCGCGGATCCCGTCTGTTTTCCTTTGTACTATGTATCGAAACTCGCGCGCGACAATGGAGTAATCGTCTGCCAAGTGGGCGAGGGCGCAGACGAATTGTTCTGGGGTTATCAGAAGTGGAAGATCCTGCTTCGGCTGCAGCACCAGGATGATCTGCCGGTTCCTCGCTCGCTCAAGAGCTTGGGGTTGGCCGGCCTGAAGGCTCTCGGTAAGGATGAGAGCTGGCCCTATGAGATGTTGCGCCGCGGCGCTGAAGGCAAGCCGGTGTTCTGGGGCGGTGCCGAAGCGTTTACGGAGACCAGGAAGAAGCGAATCCTGTCGCCACGCCTAATAAAGCATTTTGCTCAGCTAACATCATGGGACGCTTTGTCTCCAACCCATGAGCGGTTTGCAACCAAGGCGTGGGAAAAATCGCATTTGAATTGGATGAGCTATTTGGATCTAAATCTTCGATTGCCCGAGCTTCTCTTAATGCGTGTTGACAAGATGAGCATGGGAGTAAGCCTGGAAGCCAGGGTGCCATTCCTCGATCACAAGTTCGTTGAACTGGCAATGAGCATTCCGGAGGCGGTGAAGACTCGCGGAGGTGTTCTGAAATACGTTTTGAAAAAGGCTGTGCGCGGAGTCATTCCAGATGAACTCATTGACCGCAAGAAACAGGGTTTCGGTGTGCCCGTTTCCGAATGGTTCATGGCGAATCTCGGGCCTTATGTTCGTCAAGAACTAACGGATTTCTGCCGCCTGACGGATTTCCTGGACGCGAAGAACGTCTTGGAACTTGTAGAGCACAAGGAAAATGCAAGCCAAGCTTGGTATTTGCTGAATTTCGTCCTGTGGTGGAAACAATATATGGGCGACAGCCGCAACGAAGAATTTGGGCTTCCTTTGGCTCCAGCGACGACGGTCTAGAGTGTTTATGGCTTTAGCGATCACAAGATTGTTTCGAGATTTTGGCAGCACGGCCGGAGAAAACCGCCTGCTTATCTGCATTGGATTGGCGGGACTGGGAACTATCGCGGCAGTTCTCATGGGCGTGCCCAAAATGCTCATTGCGTTGAGTTTTGCCTCCGTCGTTGCTGTCGCGGTCATAGTGCTCGTTATAGCAAGTGCGCTGTTTGGGCGTCTTGATTTCATTCTGATGGGGTGGGTGCTTCTATTCCCGCTGGGCTACTACTTCTTGTCGATCCCACGGGAGAGATCGGTCTTTACTCTCGATCGGGCGCTGTTATGCAGTTGCATTGTGGCCATCGCGTTCACCTCTCGCGTGAGACGAACCTTACCCACACCAATGCGAACCGCTGCCATCTGGTATGTCTTGTTTCTGTTTGCTGCATTCACTTCGCTTCGCAATATGGATAATGCCTTGGGAGCCTCGAAGGAAGTAATCGATGCGTTCATATTGCCTGGAGTTCTCGGGTATTACGTGTGGCGGAACTTTCCGGTCCGTTCGAAATTATCTCAGTTGCACGCTCTCAGTAGCTTAATGTGTGTCTATGTTTCGGCGATCAGCGTGGCTGAGCTCTTGCGGGGTGAGGATTTGTTGCCGCTGCCCGCCGCCATCATATTTAATGACGAAACAGGAACGTTGCAAAGAGTCAATGGGCCATTCGCGACCAACAATTCCTTGGGACTGATTGGCTTGATCAGCCTGTTCTTTCTCATTTTCCTGCGCAGGGCAATCGGTACGAGGATGCCTGGTTGGCAGCGAGTGCTGCATGTGGCTGGGTTAGCTTCGGCATTAACGATGGCTCTCAGCCCGATGTTTCGTTCGATCGCGATTACCCTTGTGTTTATCGGAATCTTGGAGGCGTGCTGGAGCCGTAGCATCAAGGTTCGGCTGATGATCGCTGGCGTAGCCCTGGCCGGGGGCGCGAGCTTTGCCTTCCTTCACGTAGCTTTCCCTGGATTCTTTCAATCTCGCGTCTCCGACATGTCAGATCTCTACGGTCGAATCGCTCAATACAATCAAACCTGGGTACTCTTCAAGTCTTATCCATTGAACGGTGTTGGTTTAGCGAACTACGCCACGGTGGCGGACAATGTTCCTTCGACATACTACCGGGGCGTGGAATCGGTAGGTTCCGCGCACAATACACTGGCTTCCATTCTGGTCGACACGGGTTTGGTTGGCTTCCTTGGCTACTTTCTAGGCCAAGTCTATTTTTTCATTGCCTTTTGGCGGCTGCATTTACTCGGCACGCCACAGGCAAAGCTCGCAACTAGATTTGCACTCTACATTTTCCTGTCCTATTGGATCACAGGGATGATGTTAACCAGCGGCTACTACTCGGACTTGAACCTCTGGTACTTGTTCACCATGGCAGTCGTCTACAAGTTTGCAAATACCGAGACAGAACTTGTTGGAATTGCTGTTCGAGTGTGGGAATCATCCGCGTCTATCAACCTTCAGCCGTATTCGGTGGCCCTCCATGAGCTCTAGCAACCAAGTGTACTTGCATGTGTGGAACGGCAACCACGACGAAGCGCGTCGCACGGTTTGCCGCCAATACCCCGACTTTCCGATCGTGGAGGTATCCCACCAGGAATTGCGAAGTCGAGGATGGAAAGGTCAAATTCGAGCCCTGCGGGGCCTCAAGGGAAAAGCGCTGGCGGTTTTCTTTGAGTCCCTCGAGGATAGCCCACAACTACAGTTGGTGTTATGGACAGGACTAATCCATCGATGCAGCGAGACTATGCTCGCGGATGGTCTCGGGAATGTCCAAGTGTATAAGATACAGGACCTGTTTCGCGTAATCCCGCGGACTGTTCTGAGCTTGTTTTGTGACATTGCGGTCTTCTCGTTCCTGCGACTGTTTCTCACCGTCTGGTGGCCGATGGTTCACCGAAGTCACTCCATGCAGGATAAATCGGACGGCCTAGACGTTGCCTATCTCTTTCCGTATCCTCTCGTGCGGGATATCGCCGGGGGCGCAATGAGTCACATTCGTGGAGTCTTGGGCGGGCTGCAAGCAAACAGAGCGACCTGTGAGATTTTTTCGGCCATTCCCCTGCCTTTCGAATCTTTTCCGATTCGGGAGATCGCTGCTAAGAGGCGGTTCTTCATGTTTTGGGAAAGTCTGATGCTGAGCTATGGATTCAGTTTTGCCCGGCAAGTGAAGAAGCTATTGGCCGGCCGGTCCGTGGGTACTCTTTACCAGCGCCACGGTAGATTCACGATCGCAGGAGCCCTCTTGTCACGGTGGACTGGAATCCCGCTCACTCTCGAATACAACGGATCTGAAAAATGGATGGCTGGATATTGGGATCCGACACGTTTTTATTCCTGGATGAGTTTGTGCGAAGACATTGCGCTTCGCTGCGCTTCCTTGATCGTCGTTGTGTCCGATCCGATCAAGACCGAATTGCTGGAGCGCGGCATTCCTGTGGAGAGGGTCGTGGTCAGTCCGAATGCAGTAGATCCCGACTATTTTCATCCCTTGTGCGGAGGTGAGGAATTGCGGCGCGAATTGGGGATTGGGCCAGAAGAGGCTGTGGTTGCCTTTGTGGGTAGCTTCGGGCCATGGCACGGGATTTCGATCCTTCGGCAATCTATCGCCGAGATCTTGAAGGGCCCAACTTCGCCACGAATTCGGTTCATCCTCATAGGAGATGGCCCTTTGCAAGAGGAGACCAGAAAAATCCTGGGAGAATTTGAACGCACCGGGCAAGTCATCTTTACCGGGATGCTCCCGCACGGTCGTGTACGCCCGTATTTGGATGCCGCTGACATCTTGGTTTCCCCGCATCTGCCTTTGCCGGATGGAAAACCATTCTTTGGTTCTCCAACGAAATTGTTTGAATACATGGCGATGGCGAAAGCGATCGTGGCAAGCAGATTGGACCAGCTAGCCCAGGTCCTCACTGACCGAGAGACTGCGATGCTCGTTACCCCGGGCAGCGTGAGTGAACTAACTGCCACGATTCTATTGCTTGCCGCGCAGCCCCAACTTCGGAATCGACTCGGAAAGGCGGCGCGCCAAGCCGCTATTGCCCGGCATACCTGGAAGCAAAACGTCTTACCGGTGTTGGCGTTTGCGCGGCGCGCGAGCCAGGTGGATGCCGGGTATCTGCCTGCACCTGCCAACGAGCAAGTGGCGGGTAGTGGGGTCAAGTAAATCTATGTGGACAGACGTGCGTGCGCTCCTACGCATTCCTGCAACAAGCCTAGTTGGATCTGATCCTGGAAACAGTTCATCCGTTGCTTCCCGTCTGCGAAGTTACACAGAGCGGCTGGTTGCTTCTGACTTTGTCCGTAAGGTTGCGGAAACCTACGCGACTCAAATTGTGCTCCTGGGCCTAAGTTTAGTGACGAGCATCGCGGTTGCCCGGGCACTGGGGCCGGAAGGTCGCGGACTGTACGCGGTTGCGATGGCCATGGGGACAATTGGCGTTCAGTTGTGCAACCTTGGCTTACACGCCTCAAACACCTTCTACGTCAGCAAAGACCGCCTTTTGCTGCCTACTCTTCTGGGAAACTCGTTCCTTGTCAGCTTGGGCCTAGGGGGTGGTTTGGCTCTCGTTGGCGGTGCAATCTTTGCCATATGGCCTCGAATCGCTCCACTAAGCGGTCCGCTCCTCTGGTTGGGGTTTGCGTGGACACCTATTGCACTGGCCTTTCTACTGATGGAAAACTTGTTTGTGGGTCTCCAGGACGTGCGTTTCTACAACAAGATCGAAATTACGAACCGAATGTTGGCGCTCGCGCTTGTACTGGCTATCATTCTTAGACATCGTACGACTCCAGTGACAATCTTCGTCGCCATGCTGGCAAGTATTACTCTCAGTGCCATATGGGCGTTTTCGCGCTTGTCCCGATTGATTCATCGATTTCCGCTACCATCGATGTCTATTCTGTCCAAGCACTTCGGATTGGGCATAAAGGCGTATTTGATCGCGCTGTTCGGATTTCTACTCCTGCGTATAGACCTGTTTATGGTCAAGTACATTCTCGGTGCGGAGCAAGCTGGTTATTATTCCATCGCCTCAACTATGGCGGACTATGTGCTGATGCTCCCGTCGGTCATTGGTCTAATTTTGTTCCCTCGGCTCTCCTCAATGAAGGATTTTGGAGAAAAACTTCGGCAAGCAAAAATGGCAACAAAAGGAACAGCCTTGGCGTTACTTCCGGTTCTTGTGTTTGCAGGAATCGCGGCGAGACCTGTGGTGTCTATCCTGTTTGGAAAGCCCTTTTCACACGCGGCTAGCGCTTTTCTATGGCTCATCCCAGGAATCTTCGCGATGGGAATCGAAAGCGCGCTTGTGCAATTCCTCAACAGTTTGGGGTATCCCGTCACACTTGTGTGGATTTGGCTTGCGGCAACCATCCTCAATGTGCTGTTGAACCTGTGGATGATCCCGGCTTTTGGCATAGCGGGTGCGTCCGCGGCTTCGACGATCTGTTACTCGCTGGTATTCTTCGCCGTGGTAGTAATTGTCCGACAGTGTAAGGTTCATGAATTTCAACCGGTCCTAGCCTGACATACGAAGGCGCATGTCATGGGCACGACAATTGACCACTCAGTTTTGAATTTTGCGATGTCCGAATCCTCAACAAGCAACAACCGTGAGATGAAGGAGTTCAAGGACTATGGACTCTCGGGGAAGTCTGTCATTTGCTTTGCCGGTGAAGACTGGTGGATACATCACCCGCATTCGAAGAACCACATCCTGAGGCGTTTGGCGGGTCAAAATAAGGTTCTGTTCGTGAACTCGATTACCATGGGCCTGCCTTCCATGTCGAACGCCGATTTCTTCTTCAAGATTCGGAATAAACTCCGGAGTTATGCGCGCTGGCTAAAGCGGATACCTGATGGTTTGTACGTCATGACTCCCGTTTCATTTCCAGTTTACGGGAACGCCGTCGGACGATTCATCAATCGGTGGCTGGTGGCGCTGCAATTGCGGCTGGTGATGTCCATTCTCGGGATGCACAAGCCTATCGTCTGGGTGGCAATTCCTTCCGCCGCGGATGTCGTTGAACTGCTCGGCAGGGGACTTTTGCTCTATCAGATTTCGGACAAGTACGATGCAAATGAAGATAGTGCACTCTCACGAGACATCATCCGGGGATGGGATCAAAATTTGAAAGAACGCGCTTCTTTGGTCATTTACTCCGGGCGAAAATTGTTCGAGGAATCGACGGTGCCGAACCGGTATTTCCTAGAACAGGCCGTGGATTTCAACCACTTCGCCGAAACGGCCACTGAGGTGGCGGAAGAAGTCAGGAACATCCCTAAACCGATTCTTGGATATTTCGGGTCGATGGACTATGTGATGGATGTAGAGCTGATGGAAGAAGTCGCAAGGCTGCGTCCCGACTGGCACTGGCTGTTGATCGGAAGAAAATCCAATCTTGTGAAGCTCGCATCTCCAAATTTCCACTATCTTGGCTCTAAGCCCTACGCCGATCTGCCGAAGTACCTTCGACAGATTGATGTTTACGTTCTACCCTGGCAGCAGAAGAATGTTTTTACGAGCTACGGAAGCGCCATTAAGGTAAGAGAATACCTTGCAACAGGTAAGCCCGTGGTGATCTCTCCTCTGTATGAGTATCTGAAAACCCCCGGAGTACGCATCTATCGAACTGTGCAGGAATTCATTGCGGCTGTGGAAGACGCATTGGCCAACGACACAGAAAGGGATCGCTTGGCGCGCCAAGCGGTTGTTCGCGATTGCACGTGGGATGTTCGCACCAAGCAGGTGGCGGCGCTAATCACGAAGCTTCTGACCAACCAAACTTCGTTTGACGTACGGGCTTACGATGTGAGGTTCAAAGCCTCTGAAACGTTTGACGAAGGTGGCGTTTAAAGCTCTTGAGTTTTTGTGGTGCCCATCCTTGCGTAAAAAGAGCATGAACGACTTATGAAAGCACTCTTGCAGACCGCGGGAGCTGGTGAAGTCTTGATGTTTGAAGTTCCGGAGCCGGCGCTGCTGCCAGGCGGTATTTTGGTTCGCACGGGATTTTCGGCAATCAGTGCCGACACGGAACGAGTTGTAAGAGCGGAGGCCAGTAGGTCGTTGCTGAGCAGAGCCACGGCCAAGCCTGACCTGGTCAAACAAGTACTCGTCCGTGAGCAAAAAGAGGCTGTAGCAGGTGCGTTTCAGGTCAGCTCGCGCTTGGAATCTCTTTCCCCGCTAGGATGCAGCTGTGCTGGCACGGTCATCGGCGCTGGGGAGGAAGTGCGAGATTTTCAGGTTGGCGACCGCGTGGCTTGCGCGGGAGGAGGTTACGGTCACAGTGAGATCAATTTTGTACCCCGCAATCTTGCGGCGAAAATACCAGATGGAGTAGGGCTCGACGCTGCTTCTTTAACCACCGTTGGCGCCATCGCGATGCAGGGCTTGCGGCAAGCGCAGCCGACACTCGGCGAAACGATCGTAGTCATCGGCGCTGGATTGGTTGGCGTTTTGACGATACAACTAGTCAAAGCAGCGGGCTGTCGAGCGATCGCCCTCGATCTGGATCGTGGCCGTGCTGAACGGGCATCGAAATTTGGAGCTGATTTAGCACTTTGCTCTGCGGATGCAAATGTAAGTTCCGCAGTGAAGGAATTTACACTACATGGAGCGGATGCGATCATCATCACCGCGGCTGCGCATTCCTCCGAGCCGATCGAAATTGCCGCTGACATCGCGCGCGACCGTGGACGCATCGTGATCGTTGGCGACGTTGGGCTAGGTGAATCCCGGCATCATGTCTATCACAAAGAGCTTTCGGTCGTTTTGTCGCGTTCCTTTGGCCCCGGCCGACACGATCCCTTGTACGAGCAAGAAGGTATAGATTATCCAATTGGGTACGTCCGATGGACGGAGAAGCGCAACATGGAAGCGTTTCTCGACTTGCTCAGATCTGGCGCGATCAATGTGGAGCCACTGATACAAAAACGCTACCCGGTTTCCGAAGGTTGCGCAGCATATTCGGCACTGCACTCTCCCCTAACGTACACGGTATTGATCGAATATTCGACATCGATGGCTCCTGCCATTGTCAGCCATCCTCCTGCCTCACGGGCGACTAAGCTGATTGAGAAAGCCGCCTCGATCAAGATCGGTTGTATCGGAGCGGGTGCCTTTGCCAAAAACGTTATCTTTCCCGCCGTTCGCGATGCAAAGCAAGCCGTGTTTCACTCTGTCGCGACTTCTTCAGGTATCGCAGCCGAAACGGCCCGGCGTTCGTTTGGGTTTGGGAAGGCGCAAACGCCGACTGAATTAATCGAGGATCCAGAGGCACAAGCGGTCTTTGTGCTGTCGCGTCACGACAGTCACGCGCGTTATGTAACCGCATCCCTTGCCAACCACAAGCCGGTTTTTGTAGAGGAGCCTATTGCAATCAATCAGGAAGAGTTGGATGAGATTCAAGCCGCAGTTGACAATGAGAAGCGACACGGACTTGCTCCCTTCATCATGGTGGGTTTCAACCGGCGCTTCGCACCGATGACTTGTGAAATCAAGCGTTTCTTTGCGAGTCGCAAGGAACCAATGATGGTGAACATTCGTGTGAATGCCGGGTATTTGCCCCCCGATCACTGGAGACAACAGAAGGCTAACGGTGGTCGAATTCTCGGGGAGCTCTGTCACTTCATGGATTGGACCCGAGCTATCGTTGGTGCGCCGATCGAGGAAGTGACCGCGTCAGCCTTGCCCGATTCGGGGCGCTACAGCCAGGACAACGTATCCGTCCGGCTCTCCTTTCAAGATGGTTCCATTGCCACCCTGCTCTATTTGGCCAACGGTGATCAGTCAATTGGGAAGGAATTCATGGAGGTGTTTTGCCAGGGATGTATTGCGCGGCTGGATGATTTCAGCGAACTTGCTCTGGCGCGAGGTGGAAAGTCCCAGCTTCGCAAGGCAGCGCAAGACAAAGGCCATGCTGAACAGATGCGACTCACTATCGAGTCTATGCTCCGCGGAATTGAAGCCCCAATTTCCTTTTCAGAAGTAGTGGAGATCGCCAAGGCAACGTTAGCTGTGGTGGACTCGATTTCCACTGGACAACCTGTCCCCCTTACCAAGCCAAACCGTCTCAAGACGACAGTTGAAGTCTGATCAACAAAAGACCGTTTCTATGGCAACTGAAAAGCTAGTTCCAAGGACTCGGCAAGCGTCTCCAGGAGAGGCGAGGATTTTACGGACCCAACCCTATTTTGTCGAGCATGAGAGCGGGCCGGGTTGGTCTGCGGAGGAGCCTCCGATTGTCGAATACTGGCGGATCCTCGTGAGGCGCCGCAAAACAGTATTCGCCTGCATCGCCGCCTCACTAATGCTAGCAACGGCCGCTTCGATGCTCATGAAGAAACGCTATTCCGTAGAGAGCCGGATTTCAGTCGGAAGAGAGAATCCAGACATGCTGCATTTCAAAGAAAATGGGTATGCATCTTTAGATGTTTCCGAATACAACATGGAATTAGATGCGCAAGTCCAAATTCTGACGAGTGACACTCTGCTATCCGAAAATCTGCTTCAACTGGAGGGAAAGAAGTTGCCGCCCGGGTCCGCCTCTAGCATCGATTTGACAGTCGCGCAATCGGCACCCATTTCGATGGAAGAGCAAAAGCTCATTGGTCAATACGGTGATCAGCTAGTGGTGTCGCGAATCCCGCATACCCCACTGATTTCAATTAAGTTTTCAGACCAAGATCCGCAATTTGCGGCGGACTTCGTCAACGGGCTTGTCCGCGTCTACCTCGAACAAAACTTTAAGACGAAGTATGAGTCCGCCCGCCAAGTCTCCGGATGGCTTTCTGCGCAACTCGAAGACCTCCGGGTAAAAACGGCGGTCTCGCAGTCAAAATTGGCCGCTTTTCAGAAGGAAACAGGCATTCTGGGAACGGACGATAAGCAAAATATCATCACGCAGAAGCTCGACGACCTCAATCGGGAACTCACAAGCGCTCAAGCAGACCGCATACAGAAAGAGGCGCTGTATCAGGCGACTGCCTCTCGCGATCTTGAATTGCTACCTGGTGTTGGCGAGAACTCAATCATCAAACAACTTAAGCAACAACAAGCGGAGGTATCAAACAACTATGCGCGGGCGACTGCCGATATGGGAGCCGCTCACCCAAAGGTTTTGGAACTCAAGAGCCAATTGAATCAGATCGACGAGATGCTGCAGTCGGAGTTCAAAAAGATTCAAGAACGCAATCACAATGCTTACCTCGTTGCTTCCCGCCGCGAAGCGATGCTACGTTCCGCACTGGACTCACAGAAAGAAGCTGCCAATAAACTTAACGAAAAAGCCGTCGAGTATGGAAGGCTCAAACACGAGGTTCAGTCCAACCAGCAACTCTACGACAGCTTATCGGAGAGAATAAAAGAATCAGGTGTCTCTGCCGGGCTAAGGTCGGGAAACGTGCGGGTGGTGGACTATGCGCACCGACCCCTTGCTCCCTCTGTTCCAAATATTCCTCTCAATCTTGTGGCGGGCTTGTTTCTGGGCTGCATTGGTGGAGCAGCTTTGGCATTCATCCTGGAGAGAGTGGACAACCGGATGCATACCGCCCTGCAGATCGAGGATGCCTCCGCCTTGCCGCTTCTAGGTGTAATCCCAGAGATGAGGGCCGGCGAGATGAGCATTGTGGCTGCTAAAGCCATATTCGGCGCAAGAGCGCAGACTCTATTCGGCGCAAGAGCGCAGACTCCCGACATAACAATTTCGGCAAATCAAGAGTCTCGCACCGAGCTGTTGGAAAGCTATCGCGCTTTATCCATGTCGTTGTTCCAGACCCACCAGAATTCTCCGCAGGTGATCTTGATCACCAGTGCACTACCTTCGGAAGGAAAGACGACCACTTGTATCAACTGTGCCACAGTTCTTGCTCAACAAGGCGACTCAGTTTTGCTCGTAGATGCAGATTTAAGGGCATCCCGCGTCAAAGCCTACGCCGGCATATACGGCTCCGCCGGCCTGACCACAATTCTGAAAAATGGGCCGCCCACAGCCGATGGTCAAGCAATTGTTCAGCATGCGTCCGTGCCGAATCTATTTATTTTGCCCGCCGGCCCGGTCCAGGAAGATCCTTGGAATCTGCTGGCCTCACCCAAAATGAAGCAAAAGATCTCCGAGTGGCGGCGAAGGTATTCTCGCATCATTATTGATGCTCCTCCGGTATTGGCTTACAGCGACGCACTTGCCCTGGCTTGCATCGTCGATTCCGTAGTACTTGTCGTTTCCGCGGGAAGAACTCCTCGACCTGCCTTTCTGCGCGCACGCAGTTTGCTCAGGGGGGTGAACGCGGAGGTGAGTGGGATCGTCGCGAATGCCGTCGATTTGGAATCTTCTGACTACGGTGACTATGCATATTGCGGTTACGGCAGACGCCGGGAAAATTGACAGTGCCACGAAAAGTGGCAGCCAATTCAGGATTCACTTATGAAATTACACCTTGGGAATATTCAGATCTTCGCACTAGCCCTTCTACCCCTACAAATATCCATTTATCCTGCAACAAATCTTTGGCAGGAACCTACAGAGGCAGCGACTTCGGCTCAGGCAAACAAAGCACCCTCGATCGGCACTTCTTCATCCGGTCTTGCCGATGAGCTGCACATCGGTCCCGGAGATCTGATTGAGATTTCCATGTACGGGACCCAAGACTTTCACGAGACTGTTCGCGTCAGTGATGCAAAGTCGATCATGTTGCCACTCGTGGGGAGTGTCGAGGTTGCGGGCCTCTCTCCCAAAGAAGCAGCTGATTTGATTCGAAAGAAGCTAATCGATGGAAATTTCTATACGAATCCTCAAATCTCGGTTTTCGTAAAGGAATATGCGACTGAGGGTGTCTACGTTCTTGGGGAAGTCCAAAAACCGGGCTTCTACTCCATCTTGAGCGCACGGGACGTGCTTCAAGCCATTTCACTCGCAGGGGGCACCACCCCGAAGGCTGGCCGACTGGTTACGATCAAGAATCCGAAGCGCCCCGGCTTGGTAACGGTAAATCTGGCTCACGCCCAGGCTGGAAGCCTCGATTCTGCAGGAGGAACGAGTATTACGCTGATGCCCGCTGACGAAGTCATCGTCTCGAAAGCGGGTGTTGTCTATGTAATTGGCGACGTCCATTTGCCGACCGGAATAATCATGGAAAACGAAAATCTGACTGTCTTGCAAGCGATCGCTTTGGCCCAAGGCACAAATTCGACAGCTGCGTTGAATGACGTGAGGTTGATTCGCCGGGGCCCAGACGGCCCGCAAGAAGAAAACATTTCCCTGAAGAAAATGCTCGCGGCCAAGGCCCCAGACCTCAAAGTGCAAGCCGACGACATCATCTTCGTGCCTGTGAGTACGGGAAAGGTTGTTTCAAAGAGAAGCATTGAGGCGATTTTGCAGGCTGCCACCGGTGTCGCTATGTACGCTCGCTATTGATCGGCTGGACCTTACTAGTTACGAGAAGGCAACCATGCACATTCTTCACGTCGTCGGCGCCCGACCGAATTTTATGAAAGCCGCTCCTGTGCTCCATGCTATCAGCAGCCGCAACGGAACGCGGCAGAGTCTCGTCCATACGGGCCAGCACTATGATACGAACATGTCTGACGTTTTCTTTCGACAGTTGGATCTTCCGAAGCCTGACGTGAACTTGGCCGTCGGCTCCGGAAGCCAAGCCCGTCAGACGGCTGAGATCATGGTCCGATTCGAAACCGTAGTTCTCGAACAAAAACCGGATCTGGTCGTCGTCTATGGTGATGTCAATTCGACCATCGCAGCTGCCCTGGTATGCGCAAAACTGCAAATTCCGGTTGCGCATGTCGAGGCCGGGCTGCGATCGTTCGATCACACGATGCCAGAAGAAATAAATCGGCTCATGACCGATCAGATATCAGATTACCTTTTTACACCATCGCAAGACGGAGACCATAACCTTCTTCGGGAAGGCATCCGCAGGGAGAAAATACACTTCGTCGGCAATGTGATGATCGATACCCTTATCCGGCTCTTGCCGCAAGCCAAGTGTAATCTTGAAGGATTGCCGGAACGCTATGCACTCATCACGTTACATCGACCGTCAAATGTCGACGACCTCGACGCCCTAGGAGCCTTGGTCAGCTCGCTCCTGAATATCAGCCAGCAGATTGACATCGTCTTTCCGGTTCATCCTCGGACCAGGAAACATCTCGCTGCACTCGGGCGGGATTTGAGCCGATTCCATCTCCTCGAGCCGGTGCCCTACTTGGAATTTCTCTCCCTGCAACGTGGTGCGACAGCTGTCATTACTGATTCGGGAGGAATCCAGGAAGAAACAACCTATTTGGGAGTGCCTTGCCTTACCGTGCGAGAGAATACCGAGCGACCCGTAACCATCACGAGCGGAACCAATGTGTTAATTGGAAGAGATGTGGACCAACTCACGGTTGAGCTGGCAAAGATATTGAGCGGGAACAAGAAACAAGCACAGATTCCGCCTCTTTGGGATGGGCATGCGGGAGAGCGGATCGCCAGCATACTCAGCTAATCGCCTGCGCTACGGATGCAAAGCTCCATGAATGAAATCAAAGATACTTCGCCGCGGCATCACATCCTCACCATCGGTCTGGATGACTACTATCATGCCGCTGCGCTGAAGAGCTCTATTCAGCGGGATAGATGGTACCGTTTCGAGTCACGCCTCGAGAAAAATGCAATGCGTACACTGGACCTCCTCGACGAAACTGGCACGAAGGCGACGTTCTTTGTGATGGGCTGTGTCGCGGAGAAAAACCCCAGTATCGTCAAGGAAGTATTGCGACGTGGGCACGAGTTCGCAAGTCAAGGATACTGCCACAAAAATGTGCGCTTTATGAGCCCCGCCGAATTTCGAGAAGATCTGCGCCACGCTCGGGACGTATTGCAACAGGTGCTTGGAATCAGGATCGCGGGAAATCGGTGTGCACGCCCCCTCATTTCTCCCAAAGACCTCTGGGCCCTCGACGTCTTGGTGGAAGAGGGATACGTCTACGATTCCAGCCTGCTTCCGTTGTTCCGGTCGTTTCACCGACAGCCGTGGCGTCGGTTCGTACATGCGCATGAATTTGGTGGCCAAGAACTTTGGGAGTTCCCGTTTTCGACTTGGAATTGTTTAGGTTTTCTGCTGCCAATCGCTGGCGGTGTCTACCTCCGGCAAATTCCTTATGAGTTCCACAGACGAAGGGTGGAGCATTGGAACCGAACCTACAAAGCGCCTTTCGTTATGTACTTTCATGTTTGGGAGCTGGATGCAGAGCAGCCACGAATAAACGTCGCCGCACCGCTCGAACGAATCCGCCAATATCGTAATCTAGGTAAGACGACTCATGTGGTTAGGCGCTACCTAAAACGCTATCGTTTCGGATCCATCTCCGATTTCCTTGCAATCGAAAAACCCCTTCTTGTCCACAGGGAAACCTTCGAACTAGGGACAGCTGCGATGGGGAACAGCGTTCTTCCTAAGGCAACAGACCCTGCCTCCAGCCTATCACTCAGGAAAACGGCGTCCGTAACGATGGTTATCCCTTTTTTTAACGAGGAAGCGACGCTGGAGTATTTCTCAAATACGCTCAAAAAAGTAGAGGTAGAACTGGGTAAGATCTATGACCTGCGCTTTATGTTCGTGGATGATGGGAGTTCGGACCGTACTTGGGAAATGCTGAATGACCACTTTGCAGTGCGGCCGGACTGCACAATTCTGCGCCATCCAACCAATCTAGGTGTCGCAGCAGCAATCTTAACGGGAATCCGGCATTCGGAAACGGAAATCGTGTGTTCGATGGATTGTGACTGTACCTATGACCCCTCCCAGTTGAAGGAACTTATTCCCGGACTTGTCCCAGGTATTGATTTGGTCACTGGTTCCCCCTATCATCCACACGGTCGCGTCGTAAACGTTCCCCGATGGCGTCTGACACTTTCAAAATCGGCGTCTTTCCTTTATCGCCAAGTCTTGCGCCAAAAGCTCCACACCTACACCGCCTGCTTCCGCGTCTACAGGCGAAGCGCGTTGACCAGCATTGTGCTTGAAGAGCCAGGATTTCTGGGAATGCCGGAGATGATCGGCAGCATGGACTTGGCGGGGTACCAAGTACGTGAGATTCCCGCAACGCTTGAGGCCCGACTCCTTGGCAGATCAAAGATCAAGCTGTTGCCAGGAATCTTTGGCCACCTGGCTCTCATGGCGCGTCTGCTGCGATTGCGTCTGTCGTCATCGGCATCGCAAAGGCCGCAAAAGCTGGAGCCCGAAAAAACAGTTGCGATCGAAAGCGCGAAGACCGGTCCGGTCGCGTGAAGTTCGCCCCTCCCCAACTCGACACTTCTAACCGATAGACAAAAACTAATGTCAGCATCCAACGCAAGTCACATCATTTCACGAACTCTGGACTCGCAAGCTCTGCCGGTGCAGCCCGGGATCCTTGATCCACAGAAGGTACTGACAATATTTGGAACTCGTCCTGAAATCATCAAGCTCGCCCCCGTGATTCAGGAACTGGAGAAACAAAAGGAATTCTTCAAGACCGTCAATGTCACCCCACGACAGCATGCGGACATGATTGATCCGTTTGTGAGGCTGTTTGATATTCGTGTCGATTACGATTTACGAGTTATGAGGCCCGGGCAATCCGTAAGCGCTGTTGGTGGTCGGATTTTATCCAGACTTGACCCCGTGTTAGACCATGAAAAACCAGACCTAGTTATAGTACAAGGCGACACCCTGTCCGCTTTCGTGGGAGCACTTGCGGGCTTTTATCACCGGATTCCGGTAGCGCATGTCGAGGCCGGGCTCAGGTCACAGTCCGATTTAAGTCCTTTTCCAGAAGAAATGAATCGCAATCTCATCACACGCTTGGCAACATATCATTTTGCGGCTACGCCGAGAAACCGCGACGTCCTGCTTAGCGAACGAGTAGCCTCAGAAAGAATTTTCGTGACCGGTAATCCGGTAGTGGACGCCCTAAAAGGTATCGCTGGGCGTTGCACCAGTAACGATAGACTGAAGGGAGTACTCCAAGCCACCGCCGGCTCCCGAAGAATTGTGCTTACCACACACCGCCGAGAGTCTCTCGGTCGAGTCATGACGCAGAACCTCAAGGTGATCCGCAACTTCTTGGAGCGGAACAAAGATCTGACACTGATTTTCCCTGTCCACCCGAATCCGCAGGTCGTTCGTGCGGCGAATCAGGTTCTTGCTGGCCATCCCAGAATCCACTTGAGTAGCCCGTTCGACTATGCAGAATTCATTCAACTGTTATCGGAGAGCTGGCTAATCGTATCTGATTCGGGCGGCATACAAGAAGAAGCCCCAAGCTTGGCCAAGCCCTTGCTGATCATACGCGACAACACAGAGCGCCCAGAGGTTATCGAAGCTGGTGTCGCGCGCCTCGTCGGCGGTTCCCCGAAAGTCCTCGCCGCGATGCTTGAGGACGCGTATCAACCCGGTAGCTGGGTTGACCAAATCCGCAGAGTTGAAAACCCATTTGGGCGCGGCGATGCTGGCAAGCAAATTGTCGGAATTCTCGCGAGTCTGCTGCCTCTGAAGCGCATTCGCGGGTTGCATTGATTCTTTCACCGGAGGACCCATGACACTCGCGCAGTCACAGGTGACTTTGAGTCTGCCTTCGGACCAGGACGCTTCCGGCCGCAGTCTGGGGAGCGAAGAGCTAGGGTGTCTTTCTGAAGCGATCGACAGTGGCGTCTTGACCAGTACAAAAGGGAAATTCGTTCACGAATTCGAACGACGCTTCTCTACCATCCTCGGGGCCAAGCACGCCCTTGCCTGTTCGTCCGGGACTGCTGCTATACACGCCGCTATCTCTGCCGTCGACCCCGAACCGGGGGACGAGATCATCACAAGTTCCATTACCGACATGGGCGCGCTCACACCCATTCTTTACCAGGGTGCGATCCCAGTATTTGCCGAAGTCGATCCCTGCAGCTGTAATGTGACGGCGGAAACATTGGAACCGTGCTTCAGTGGACGCACCAGAGCCATTGTGGTTACTCATCTGTTTGGGAATTCCTGTGAGATGGACCGAATCATCCGACTGGCGAACCAGCACAACGTTCCCGTGCTGGAAGATTGTGCCCAGGCTTTCCTGACCACCTTTCAGGACCGATACGCTGGGACAATCGGAAAAATTGGGTGCTTTAGTCTCCAGCAAGGTAAACACATCACTACAGGTGAGGGCGGAATTGTTGTGACCGACGACGACGAACTGGCACGTCACATGTTCCTGTTCATCAACAAAGGATGGGGATACGGCGACGAGGCGCCGGACCATGAGTTCCTTGCGTTGAATTATCGAATGACGGAGTTACAAGGAGCGGTGGCCGTCGCTCAATTGCCCAAGTTGCAGACGGCAGTTCGGAAGCGAACGGAATCCGCTGACCGTCTACGCGCAAAACTTACGGGCATCCCCGGAATTGAGAATCCTCGTGCAGCCGCGCAATCCGTTCACACGTACTGGAAGTACTGCTTGCGCGTCGATAAAACAGTCATTCCCGGGGGGGCGTCCGCGCTGGCAGCCAAATTGAAAGCAAGGAGCATTTCTTGTTCGCCACGATACATCCAAAAACCCGCGTTCATGTGCAGAATTTTTCAGCAACAAAAGACGTTTGGCCGTAGCCGTTTTCCTTTCACCCTCGCGCGGCCAGAGGCCGTGAACTATGACCCAAGTCGATTTCCCCTGACCCTGGATGCTTTGGACGGTGTGCTTGTACTACCTTGGAACGAAAATTATCAGAGAGAGCACGTCGAGTACATCGCAAACGGAATCACAGAATCAATTTCGGAGCTCTGTCAATGACCAAGAGGCACAACGAATTAAAGGTTGGACTCATCGGTGCAGGTAGGGTGGCTCAGATCTACGCGGACGCGCTGATCCATAGCGAGGATGTCAAGCTGGTTGCTGTCGCAGACAGCTGTTCGGAAGCGGCCCAGGCTATGGGCAAGAAAATAGGTTGCCCCAGCTACATAGACGCAGAGTCAATGGCGAGGAATTGCCCTGTAGACGCAGCCATTGTTTGCACCCCTCCCGCCAGTCATCCGGAGATTTGCATTGCTTTGTTGAATGCTGGAATCCATGTCCTGTGTGAAAAACCCTTCAGCATAAAAGTCCAAGATGCTCGCCGAATGGTGCATACTGCACGGAAAAATGGCCTGAAACTAACAATGGCCTCTAAGTTTCGCTTTGTGACCGATATGATTCTCGCTACGAAAATGGTGTCATCCGGCGTCCTTGGGGACTTGATTCTGTTTGAGAATGTGTTTGCAAAACGAGTTGACATGTCCAAACGATGGAATTCGGTTCCAGAAATTAGCGGAGGAGGGGTCCTTATCGACAATGGCACGCACTCCGTCGACCTAATGCGTTATTTCTTGGGATCTTTGGCGGAAGTGCACGTTCTGGAGGGCAGGCGCAGCCAGGGGTTGCCAGTCGAGGACACAGTCGCGATGTTCGTGCGCAGTACAACGGGCACGATTGGCAATATTGACCTTTCCTGGAGCATCGATAAACAGAGGACGAGCTATCTAGATATCTATGGTTCGCGAGGAACGATCTCGATCGGTTGGAATGAATCTCGCTATTTTGACTATTCGGTTAGAGAATGGGTAATACTTGGGGAAGGCTACGACAAACTTCAGGCATTTCGGAGTCAGATCGAAAACTTCTCTGGAGCCATACATGGCGTTGAACCCTTGCTTCTGACCGATGAAGACGCCCTAACTTCGGTCGCGATCATGGAAGCAGCCTACCATTCCCTTCGGCAAAACAAATGGGTCGAAATCTTGCTACCGAAGCCCGTCGCGCAGGCGAAGAGGGACGGTGCAGCGGTATGAAAGAAATGGTCAACCTCGATCTGTCCGTCGCGCGAGTACATCCGACGGCCATTGTCGAGCCTGACGTCCGACTCGGGGCTCGCACGGCCGTGTGGGACAATGCGCACATACGACGTGCAGCAAGCATCGGGGAAGACTGCATTGTCGGCGAAAAAACCTATGTCGCCTACGGTGTGCGGATTGGAAATCGCGTCAAAATCAACGCGTTTGTATACATATGCACGGAAGTTACGATTGAAGACGGTGTGATGATCAGCGCTGGGGCGGTATTTACCAACGATCGCCATCCACGGGCAGCCACCTCCGATCTGCAGCGCCTTCGTGCCTCCGAACCAGATGAGCACACTTATCCAACGAGGGTGCGGGAAGGGGCATGCATCGGTGCCAACAGCACAATTGGGTGCAACCTGGAGATTGGCCGTTTTGCTATGGTCGGCATGGGGGCTATTGTCACCAAGTCAGTGGCAGATTTTGCGCTGGTATTGGGTAACCCCGCAAGGTGTGTAGGATACGTTTGCCGTTGTGGCTTTCCGCTGTTGCGTTCAGAAGATGGACACTTTCCGGATTTGGTGGACATGCAATGTCGCGAGTGCGGACTGACCTACCGGCTTGAAAAATCTATCGTTACCGAATTGGCTCCGAATGACGCTCCCAAGGTGTGATCGTACGTCTTCAGATCCCAGCATTCACCGTTCCGAGTGGGCCATCGTTGGCGGCGGGTTTCTCGGCATGACGCTCGCTCTCAGACTCGCACAACAGGGCAAGGCGGTAACCATATTGGAAGCTGCCGACGGACTTGGCGGTTTGGCTTCTGCTTGGAATCTCAACGACATAGTATGGGATAAGCACTATCACGTCATTCTGCAAAGCGATTCCAGGCTCCGCTCGCTCCTCCGGGAAATTGGATTGGAACAGGAATTGACTTGGGGCACGACACGGACCGGCTTTTATGTCGATGAGAAGCTCTACTCTCTTTCCAATACATTGGAGTTCCTGCGGTTTCCCGCACTCAACCTTCTCGACAAACTGCGGTTAGCGGCCACTATACTTCACGCGTCCCACATCAAAAACGGCAAGGCCTTGGAAGGTATCCTGGTCGCGAACTGGCTCCAGCGTTGGTCCGGGCGCAAAGTCTGGGAGAAGCTCTGGCTTCCTCTTCTGCGATCTAAACTCGGGGACAGCTATCGCGAATCTTCAGCGACATTCATTTGGTCAACGCTCACGAGGCTCTACGGTGCGCGAGACTCTGGATCGAAAAAGGAAGTGTTTGGCTATGTCCGCGGTGGATACGCACGCATAATTGAGAATTTTGCATCCCTGTTAAGTAAAGAAGGTGTGCGGTGTCAGTTGGGGGCCACCGTAAGTACGATTTGCTCAGAAGGAAAAAAGGTGCGCATTGTACTTCCCAACAGCGGCAGCTGGCTATTCGACAACGTTGTCTTGACCACAGCAGCCCCGATTGTGTCGCGGGCTTGTCCGCAACTCACGCCTGGCGAAAAGGCGCGTTTGGGAGCGATCAAGTATCAAGGCATTATTTGCTGTTCGCTGCTTCTGGACCGACCACTCTCAGATTTCTACATCACCAACATTGCGGCAGACTGGGTACCGTTTACGGCGGTTATTGAGATGTCAGCCTTGGTGGACCGGAAAAACTTTGGCGGGCGCTCGCTCGTCTATCTGCCCAAGTATTTGTCCTGCAATGCCGATGAGTTTCAGATGAGCGACGAGGATATCCGCGACACCTTCCTGAACGCTCTCGGTCGTATGTTTCCGAGATTCAGCCGGAGTAGTGTTTCTTGCTTTAGAGTCTCCCGGATCAAGTACCTGCTTCCGATACCTACGCTTCACTACTCCGACAAAGTTCCCGCAGTGAATACCTCTGTTCCAGGTATTCACGTTGTTAATTCGGCCCAAATACTGAACGGAACCTTGAATGTGAACGAGACGGTGGGTTTGGCCGAACGAGCTGCTGCAAGATTCGCAGGGATCCCTTCGCTCGAGAGTGATCGAGGCGTTAGCGAACAAACTGATGAAACCCATCGCCACACTGTCGCTTGATCTTGACAATTTGTGGTCGTACATGAAGACCCATGGGGATCTTGGCTGGGGGTCTTTTCCGAGCTATCTGCCGGCGGTCATTCCCCGTTTACTGGACTTCTTTGGGCAACGCCATCTGACACTCACTTTCTTCGTCGTTGGTCAAGATATTGCCGAGGTCCGAAACCGCGACGCGATACGTGCCATCGCTGAGGCCGGACACGAAATAGGCAACCATTCATTTTCTCATGAACCATGGCTTCATCTGCAGTCTGACACTCACATCGAAGACGAAATTGCTCGCACGGAAGAACTCCTGGTATCAATTGTCAAGACACGGCCTGTCGGGTTCCGTGGACCGGGCTACAGCTTTTCGGCAAATACGATGCGCGTTTTGAAGCGGCGAGGCTATCTTTATGACGCGTCGCTGCTTCCCACCTGGATCGGGCCATTGGCAAGGTCTTATTACTTCCTGATGAGCCATTTAAACGGCGATCAACTAGAGCAGCGGCGAGCTCTTTTCGGATGCTTCCGGGACTGCTTCGAGCCACTGAAGGCACACCAACTCGGCCCAGAACTTGGTGACCTGCTTGAAATTCCAGTGACAACTATGCCGGTTTTCAGAGTACCGATACACGCGAGCTACGTTTTGTATTTGGCGACTTTTTCTCGCAAGCTTGCACTTTCCTATTTTCGTTTTGCAGTGTATTTATGTCGGCTAACGGGCGTCCAGCCCTCGCTGTTACTCCATCCTCTGGACTTCATAAGCAGCGGCGAGGCACCTGACTTGGCATTTTTTCCTGCCATGGGATTGCCCGCACGGACGAAAACGGAACTGCTTACTGAAATCATGGATATATATTGTGACTCTTTCTCTGTTTTGACCTTAAAGGAATATGCCGAGCAAATTGCTCCCATAGCAACCCGTGCAGTTGAGCCGCAGCAATCATCTGTGTTCTAGGACATTTTCTTGACAGCCTGAGATTTTTGAAGTTGGCATCCACTCAGAGGAGCTGTGATGAAGATCGACCAGCAGGCGGTGCCCCCTTTCCGAGTGAGCCGGCCAGGATTCATTCGCCTGCGCACTTCGCGAAAGCGCATCGTCGTCGAAGCGGGTACTCTATTCATGATCCTGCTGGGGTCGTTCCTTTGGCTAGATTCCGGGCAGGATGTTGTCGCCCAGTCACCGAACCCTGCAACGGTTGGCCAGTGGGCTGCCCTTCAGAAAATGTCCTTTGAGTCCGTTCATTCGGTCCTGCTTCCAGCGAATGGGAAAATACTGTTCTGGCCTGCCTTCGATCTCGGCAATAACCCAAATACCTGGGATCCTGCAACCGGTAATGTTGTGGCCGTACCCCCGGCCTCCTATAACATTTTTTGTGCGGGCCACTCTCTTCTCCCAAATGGTCAAGTGCTCATCACGGGAGGCGACTTTACAACGGGCGTGGGCGTTCCCAACGTCACGATCTACGATCCGGTGACCAATACCTGGGCAGATCAGCCCGACATGAATGCAGGGCGGTGGTATCCTACCAATATTAACCTTGCGAACGGTGATGTCGTCGTACTTGAAGGCGACATCAACCAAACGTCATATAACACCCTTCCCCAGGTTTTCCAACTGGCTACTCATACCTGGCGTGATTTGACGACCGCGCAACTCTATCTTCCCTCATACTCGAGTATGTTTCTTACCGACGCAGGCCTCGTATTTAACGCAGGCCCTAATCAACTTTCTCGGTTTCTGAACCCGACGGGCACAGGCGCATGGACAGTGGGCCCAAATAGCCTTTTTGGTTTTCGTGACTACGGGCCAGCTGTGATGTATGACCACGGCAAGGTACTGAAAATCGGTGGCTCGGATCCACCGACGGCTACGGCAGAGGTCATCGACATCAATGCCCCGGTTCCCGCTTGGCGCTACACTCAACCCATGAACTACCCCCGACGCCAAGCAAATGCGACGATCTTGCCAGATGGAACTGTACTGGTGACCGGTGGCAGCAGTGGTCCCGGTTTTGATAACAGCACGAGCCCGGTTCTTCCCGCTGAACTGTGGAATCCTAACACAGAGACCTGGACCGTTCTGGCTAGCCTTAGCGTCTATCGCGGGTACCACGCGACAGCTGTTCTTCTCCCTGACGGCAGAGTGTACTCAGGTGGTGGCAATGCTGCCAGCTCCGAAGTTTTCTCTCCACCCTACCTGTTTCGGGGTTCGAGGCCGACCATCAGCGTCGCGCCTACGACAGTCACCGGAGGTCAGACCTTTTTTGTCGGGACGCCGGACGCCGCCACCATCACGGCCGTGAATTGGATCAGCCCCGCAGCGACAACACACTCTTTCAATCAGAACCAGCGCTTTAATCGTCTGACTTTCACGCAGACCGCCGGTGGTCTTAATGTCACTCCGCCGTCGAACGCCAACATGGCTGCACCCGGGTACTACATGCTCTTTCTCATCAACAGCAGCGGAGTTCCATCCATCGGGGCTTTTGTGAATCTGAGCTATGCGTCCGTGACTCAGAGTCAGATAGCCCTCTCCGCTCTCAATCTCACTATGGGAACGACGATACCTATCGGCAGCACTAGTGCCGCGCAGACAATAACGATTACTAATTTAGGTTCCGCTCCTGTGGCCATGAACGGGTTTACGTTCAGTGGGCCGGACTATGCGCTAAGCGGCACGACTTGTGGCATCAGCCTTGCGTCCAACAGCAGCTGTCAAGTATCGATCGTTGAACAGCCGACGGTTGCGGGCCCGTTGTCGGAAACACTCTCCATTAATGACTCTGACGTTTCGAGCCCGCAGGTGGTAGCTTTGCGTGGGACAGGGACAGCATTGTCGGCATCATCCCATAGTTTCAACCTGGGTACGTTTCCCCTGGGCACTAGGAGTTCGACCACAGCTACGCTTACCCTGAAGAATATGGGCAAAGCGCCGATTACGATAAGCTCACTCACGTACTCCAATTCTGAATTCACTGAGAATACGGCAACCACAACGTGTGGGGCCACGATTCAACCTGGTAGTTCCTGCATCGTTTCTACGGTCTTTACTCCCAATGCGACTGGCGCGCAAACCGGTACACTTTCAATCGCTAGTTCCGATCCAGCCAGTCCAACCGTCATCACATTTAACGGTATGGGTACCGCGGTCCAATTGGTTCCAAACCACTATGCTTGGGGAACACAGCCGGTCAATATAACGACGACGCCCCAGACCCTCACGCTGACGAACGTCAGCACCGTTCCGCTGAACATCTCGAATCTAGCCATTATTGGGACGAACAGTTCGAATTTTGCGATTCAGTCAACCACGTGCGGGGCACAGGTAGCGGCAGGCGCAAACTGCTCAATTCTGCTCACGTTCACGCCGACCAGCCCAGGGACGTTTACCGCGTCGCTGGCTCTAACAGATGATGGCGGAGGAAGTCCCCAAACATTTCCGCTTGGAGGTGCCGGAGCTTCCACGCTGGCGGCGGTGCTGACATTTCCGACGAATGGGCAGACTGGGGTGAGCGCGAACCCGACGTTTACCTGGAATAGCATAACGGGAGCTACCTACACACTCAAAGTGGGGTCGACAGCGGGCGCTTCGGATGTTTTCAGCAGCGGATCGTTGAGCGGCACGAGTGTGACGGTATCCAATCTGACAGGGCTGACAACGTACTACGTGACGCTTTCCACGGTTACCGCACAGGGGACGTCTTCTTCGGCAAGCACATTCACTACGGCACC
>Ga0126371_10000354_pt1 | contig 37345 bp, 58 predicted proteins | sample PanSoiMetaPlot_4_FD_110145 | JGI IMG/M metagenome (GOLD analysis project Ga0126371, IMG submission 110145) | Tropical forest soil microbial communities from Panama - MetaG Plot_4 | ecosystem: Environmental > Terrestrial > Soil > Tropical forest > Bulk soil | place: Panama | collected 2016-02-17
ACCCCCCTACAATCACCACCACTGCCCCCATCACCCGCCCACTACTGCCCACCGCCAACCACCCCCAACCACCGCAACCAACGCCCCGTCCACCACCGGAGCCGACATAGGGAACCGGGATGTCAAGTGAACTCTGGGGTTTTAGTCCTGGCGACGATCCTGGCGATGGCGATTGGCCTGCTGAGCGGGATTCTGCTGACCACGCTGATCGCCAACAAGAGGAACGGGACCTCCAGCGGTTGGAGTCCCTCATCCGATCCGCAGTCGCAAGGCCAAGCGGACCGGGCCTTTCTCCAGTCCCTGGTCCTCGGCCTCCTAAGGTTGGACAGAAGTTCTACCGAGACGACCTCTCCGGACGCCACTCAGGCCCCCGACGCCGCCGCACTCCTCCCGGCCTGGGCGACGGAGCCGACCTCGCCGGAACCCCTCGAACAAGTCCTCCTGATGGAGCGCGCCACGATGCAGGAGGAGATTCGGCGCTTGCAGAACGCCCATCTGACGACCTCGGAGACCGAGTACGACAACGCGACCTGGGAGCAGATGATTTCCCCAGAAGAGGACTTACCGTAGACGCGGAAGACCTCCCGTCGAATTCGCAAGGCCCACGCAACTCCGCCAACCACGACATCCCCCTCACCTTCCAGTCGGCCGAACTCAGCGCCATTGTGAAGGAAGTGAAGTTCGTGTCGTCCGGCGACATCGACATCAAGATCACCGTCCCATACGAGTACCGCGCCGAGGCGACGAAATTCGGAGATGCATACGGACTCCTCATCGACATCCGCGCCGCCCGTCACTACTTCACCTCCCCCACCCCCTCCGATGGCCCTGACGCTCAGTGAAATCGCCGTCTCACTCCTAGAACAGTCCATCTCCCCGCGCGTCATCGCGGTCGCCCTTCGCTGTTCCGAGCAGGAGATAATAGACCTGCGCACCGATTACAACATCACCGTCCAGGCATCTGATGTCATCGGCGCCATGAACGACCTCGCCTGGCAGGCTTATAACCGTGCCGCCTTCCTCCTCCACTCGGGCAACCCCAATCAGCAAATGAACATCATCCGCATGATGTTCGGCCACATGCGCGGCCTCGCTGGCTCGACCTCCCCAAAGGAGATGCAGGAACTCATCGACATGTTCCGCTCCACCATCGAGATGTCTCCCGACTCTCCCGACGAGGACGATTACCCGATCCCAGAGGATGCCCCCGCGTGAATCGCCTCAACCTCACGCCCATCATCGAGGACCTCGTAATCTCCACCAAAGACGCCACTATCGAACCTATCAACCTCACGAACCCCACCGGACCGGATTTCGAGTTCGCATGGGCACAACGCCGTCTCGTCAAGGAAGTGGAGCGCCAATACAATGCTGGCAAACCTGTCCGCATCATTGTCCTCAAGGCTCGACAGCTTGGCATTACGACGATTAGCGAAGCGGTGCTCTACGCATGGTCTTTCATTTTCCCTGGAACTTCCTCACTCGTCATCGCCCATGAAACAGACACTTCTCAGTCGGCTTTTGAGAAGAACGTCATGTTCTGGGAATACTGGCCGTACAAGGACTTCTACAAACTCCGCTCCACGACACAGCGCCGTATCGTCTGGGAGCACGGTTCGGCTATACGTATCGCCACCGCTCGTAATGTCAAGTCTGGTCGTGGTCGCACACTCCAAGCCCTCCACGCCACCGAGTGCGCCTTCTGGGACGACCCGCAAACCCTAATGACAGGCTTACGCCAAACAATCCCCAATAAGCAAGGCTCAATCATCATTCTCGAATCAACAGCCAATGGCGTTGGCAACTGGTTCCACGGGACATGGGAGGATGCAGTCGATGGACGCAATGACTACACCCCCCTCTTCTTCTCCTGGCTCGAACACGACGAATACCGGCTCCCCTGCCATTCGATAAACCCTCTCGCCCCCGACCTCGACTCCACAGAAATCAATCTCCTCCGTCTTGGCGCCACCCTCGAACATCTCGAATGGCGGCGATGGGCGATTCCCTCCCTCTGCCATGGTGACGACGACTACTTCAAGCAGGAATACCCCGCCACCATGGAAGAGGCATTCCTATCCACTGGGCGAAACGTCTATCCAATCGCCAAGCTCGATGAGCAATACGAACCTCGCCACGGTCACCGCGGAGAACTCCTGGAAATCGACGGCCGAATGCGGTTCTACGACGACCCGCTCGGCAAGCTAATCCTTTACGCGACTCCCTCTCTCGACCGCCAACACGGCCAGTACATGGTTTCTGGTGACCCATCCCGCACAACAATGGGTGACAACGCCTGCATCCAAGTCCTCAACATCAACACGTTCGAACAGGTAGCCGTCTGGCACGGCAAATGTGACCCTGTTACCTTCGCGGACGAAATGGCAAAGGTGGGTGCGTTCTATAACACCGGCTGTCTGATCCCAGAAATGGAGGGTCCAGGTTACGCGACCATCGCCGCCCTCATCAAGATGAACTACCCGAACCTCTACAAGTTCCACCGTGGTGACCGTGGCGGCATGGCCCAAGTCGCGATGAACGTCTACGGTTGGTCTACCAACTACCAGCGCAAACACTGGGCTGTCGCCAATACGATCAAGTTGCTCTACGACGGTTCTCTCGTCATCCATGACCCCGAAACCTACCATCAGATGCGTAACTACGTCGTCCTCGACAACGGCGAAATGGGAAATGCCCGCGAAGCCTGGAAGTATGATGACGCCTGCATGGCATTGAACATTGCAGTCGCCGGAATCATTACCCAGGGCGGTGTACAAATGCTCGAAACCGGTCCCCTCGGGCACTCCGACTACTTCGATGAACCCCCCGGCACAGCCTGGAATACCACCTTGACTGGGCTGTAATCCCCTGTCACACTCCCCCTATGCCTCTCTACGAGTTCAAATGCCGTAAGTGCGGCCTAATAACAACCACAACTCGTTATGGAGTCGTCCCCGAGTGCGATGTCTGCGGCGCCGAAACACGCAAGCAGTTCTCCTTCTTCATCGAGAAGCCTTTCGTTCCCCACTTCAACCCGTCTGTCGGACGATACGTCGCTTCCGAACACGACTTCAACGAGGCCCTGAAAGCCGCGTCAGATGCCGAGTCCGCTCGTACCGGCATCGACCATAACTACGTCCGCGTTGACAATGCCGACCGCGATGCATTCGGCGCAACCGATGAAGGCATGGACAGTTACTACGAATTCAATAATAACGCGGCCCATGAAACCCTTCTCCCATGACTGACACCTCCTCAACCTCTCGTCTCGACTCCCTCGAACTATTCTCCCGCCTCGATTCTCTCTACTACAACGCCCTCACCAAGAAGCGCCGTTACTACGAAGAGTGGCGGCGCAACTATCTCCTCCTCAACAACAAGATGTGGTCGGAGTGGCGTACTGCTAACTGGCTCCCCACCCCTACATCCTCCGAAATCTTCCCCATCCTCTCTGCCCTCATCGCCTGGATTACTGACCAGGACGTGATCTTCTCCTGTTCAGCCTCTTCCGATCCCCACACCCTCTACTCGGACTGGCTCTCCAAGCTCTCTAATGACCTCGAAGCCATCCTCCAGTCCAACTGGCTGAACAACGCCAACGACGAACAGGTCTATCTCTCTCTCTGGGATGCTGGACTCTTCGGCTCCGGCATTATGAAGGTCGTCTGGGATGCAGGACTTGTGGATGGCTTGGGTGATGCGGTCCTTCGACGCGTTGACCCGTGGTTCTTCTACCCAGACCCTAATGCGTCGTGCTGTGAAGACGCCCAATACTTCATCGAGGTATACCGTCTATCGTTCGAGGAATGCCAACGCCGGTTCCCGCTCGCCTACGATGAACTCATGGCGTCGGAATCTCTACTCTTCGGGTCGTCTGACACCTTCGACTCTCGCCCCAATCTCTACGACCAAGAACAATTCCCCAAAGCCAATCCCGGTGCCATGCCATCATCAGGCACTCTGGGATCGCTTGGCCCCACAGGACGCCCTGGTTCTTACGGGTTACCCGGCCAGGGTCGTCGTCAATCCTCACTATCTGAGGGCATCGTCGTCAAGGAGTTCTGGCTACGTGAGAATCGGGTCGAACATGTGGAAGATTCGGTTATCGAAGAGAAACCGAATCCTAATTTTGAGTACCCGGATCATATAGTTACCGACGAATGGCGCGTTGTCGTTGTCGCTAACGGTGTCGTCCTCATGGACGAGTACGCCTCGGACCTCTGGGCATCCGGTCGCCATCCCTATGTCCGCTTCACCTTCGATGACATCGGGGAATTTTGGGGCGTCTCATTGGTCTCTCACCTCGCGCCAGCCCAAATCGCCATCAATCGTCTCCTATCTGCTCTCCAGCACCACGCCGAACTCACCGGCAACCCCATCTTCCTCGAACCCGATGACTCCGGCATCGCCCGTACCACCATCGTCAACCGCCCCGGCCAGCGTCTCCGCATCAAGGGCGGTCCCAATGCGCAGAACTACCAACCCAACTGGCTCAATCCGCCCCCCATGCCACAACAAGTCCAGCAACTCATTGAGTTCTGGATATCCCGAATGGAAAATCTTAGTGGACTATCGTCGGCCTCCAAAGGCCAACTGCCGCCTCCGCGGACACCATCGGCCTCGGTACAAGCTACGCAGGAGTCCGGGTTTGTGCGTGTGCGACAAGCAATGCGAAACCTTGAGACTTGCCTTCGAATCGCTGGGAATCTCATCACGGAACTCATAACCGAGAACTACACGACCCCCCGTGTCGTCGCGATTGTCGGCCCAGACGGCGAGCAAACGTCCCTCCAGACCGCGGCACGTCATTTCTACGGCCCTAATGACTCCGGCTCAGTCCCATTCCGCTTCTCCGTCTTCATTGACGCGGGTGCCAACAACCCGACCTCGCGCACATCGCGTATCTCCGAAGCCGACACCCTGTTCGCCATGCACGGTATTGACCGCCAAGCCCTACTCCAAGCCCACAATTATCCCCACGCCATGGAAATCAATGCTCGGATGGAGCAACAAGAGGCACAACAGGCCCAGCAGAATCCTCCTGGGGCGCGCGTTCGCGCACGTCGCACCACTTAGTACACATCTCCCCCCTCATTCCCCCCCCGGTCTCTCTTGACAGTCGCCATCCCCCCTCGCCAACCTCTCTCTAATGCCCGATTACGCCTACCATCGCTGGAGCCGCACCACTCCCGACAACCGCGATGACTATGCGGAGTGCGATCCCGGCGTTATCGCCGCCGAAGACGGCCGCACCGCGATCCTCCAATGGTCTGATGGCGACGAAGACGACGAGGACTACATCTACGCGATGATCCACAACCGTCGAAACGTACGCCCTCTTCCCGATGCCCCCGATCCCTACTTCAAAAGGGGTCGCTAGACGGTGGGAAGGTGGTGATTCATATGGCACGTCGCGGCCACCGTGGACACAAGCGGCGCTAACCACGCCCGTGTAACTCGCTGAGGGGCTGTGGTTGATGAATGTGCCGTTGCCAAATCACCACAGCCCCTCATTCACTTACAAGGAGAACTTCACATGGCAGAAGCAGGCGGTAGTCGGGGCGGCAAGGCCCCCATCATCAAGCAGGGGCAGACCTCCGGGCAGTTCGGCAACGACCCTGCCGTCAAAACGGTCAACCGCCCGGCGACTCCGTACACGAAATGACCGACCCGGCGCCTCCCTACGTCCACAGCGACGACAACTCGGACCCGTCTGACCCCGGCTACATCCCACCCGCCGCTCAGTCCACCTCACATGGGGGCTACACGGACTGCCTGTTGTGCGGGCAGCGGATCAGTAAGGCTGGCATCAACGACGGTTGCCAGGCTCTCGACCCGAGTCTGTTCGTAGACACCTGCGACCGCTCCGAGTCGGCTATCGAGGCTCGCCAAGCTGCCGACACCGCCGAAGCCGCCGACCTCGCGGCCGAGGAATCAGTCGCCGCCAAGTCCTCGTCTTCCTCGCGCGTCTCCACCCCGACCTCCACCTCTTCCTAAATGCCGGGGTCGTCATCTGAGCCGCAGTCGATGAACGCTTCTCTCGGTCGCGTTCTCCAAGACATCGCCGGGGCGATGGCGGCTCCAGACGCCGACCTGCAATTCCTGTCGCAACTTCAAGGCGTGGTGGTCGGGCGGATGCGACAGGCGGTTGTACCACCAACGGGTCCCCGTGGCCCTGGTGGTATGCCCGGTGGTGGGCCTCCTGGTGCTGGGGCAGCTCCACCAGGAGGACCGCCACTACCCCCTCCGGGTGGTCTGGGAGGCCCTGGTGGCCCCGGTCCCGGCCCCGGTGGCCCGCCGCCTGGTGCTGGTGGTCCACTCCCGCCTGGTGGTGGTCCCGGTGCTGGAGGTCCGCCGCCCGGTGCAGCCGTCCCCCCCGGTCCCCCCGGTGGCCCCGCTATCCCCGGTCAAGCCCTCCCTCCCGGTGGTCCTCCCGGTGCGCTCGCCAACGCCCCCACCCCGAACGGCGTCACCCCCCTCGCCCCTCAACCGAACCCCGACGAACTCCGTCGCATGATCGCCGGTCGCGCAGGAGCCTGATATGCCAGGTGGCTTCGACTACTCCATCACCCCCGAAGAGGAACAGGAACTCGCGTCCGCCTTCGCCAATCTCCGCGCCCAGTGGGACAGTGACCCTGACTCTGCCTCTGCCTCTGACCCTGACCCCACGGAGCCACCAGATGACGATGAAGAAGAACAGGAACCAGACGGTGGCCCAGAAGAGGGAGAGGAGACTGAATCTCCTGAGGAACCACTATCTGAACCCGAACCTGAATCAGAAGACGCCTCCGCCGACCGCCTCACCCCGGCGACAGCAGCAGAACTCCGTTCCCTCCGCGCCCTCCGCGCCTCCCTGGACGCAGCTAACGCTTCCGGCTCCCTACAGGCCGCTACGTCATACCAGCAGCAGCAGCCGCCCGTGCCTGCCGCGCCCGGACCTAGCTACGAATCCCCTTACACCACTCCCCCGGAAGACCTCGACCTAGAAGACCCCAACATCCGTGCCCTGTGGGACAAGTTCTCCCTCCTCGGCACTCAGTTCGAGGCACAGCGTCAGCAGCTTCTCTACCGCGAACAGCAGGAGTCCGTCGCCGCAGTCAATCGCGCGGTCGAAGACTGGAACACGCGCTACCACCTAGACGAGACCACGTTCTCCAAGGTCCGCCAAGCCGCAGCCAACCTCAACATCCTCCCCAACCTCGCGGCCTCCGGCAAATCCCCCTACGACGCCACCGTCATCGCCCTTGACACCGCGTTCTGGTCTGACTCCGACTTCCGCGACGCCTATGTCAACGCCCAAGCGGCCGACGACAAAGCCCGTGCCTCCGCCGACCGCGCCCACTCCCGCAAGCTATCTGCCCTAGCTGGCCGCAAGTCTGCCCCGTCCGCCCCCAAGCCCGTCTCTCAGATGTCAGCCGACGAACGACGGGAAGCAATGGCAGCAGAAATCGCAGAACATCTAGCTAGGAGCTGAGTCAATCATGGCCGTCACCCCTATTGGGACTGATGTAGTCACCGCGATTTCTCGCCGCTACATCACACCGCAGATCGCAGACAACATCTACGGGTCCAACCTGATGTTCCACCGCCTCAATGCGTCCAACCGCCGCATTGTCCAGGGTGGTTATCAGATCGAGCAACCCCTGATGTACTCGAAGTTCTCGGCTGGTGGACCCTACCAGGGTTACCAGAACCTGACAATAACTCCCTCCGACACGATCCTCAACGGGGCGTGGCAGTGGAAGCAATACTACTCCCCCGTCACTGTCGATGGCCTCACCCTCATCAAAACGGACGCCCCAGACGCCATCGCCAACTTCCTCAATGTCTACTTCGCGCAGGCGGAGATGGACTTGGCAGACCAGCTCGGCCAGGGCACATGGTCAGATGGCATCACCAACACCCTCCACATCGACGGCCTACTCGGCGCGGTGGACAACTCATCTGTCCTCGGCACCTATGGTGGCCTCTCCCGTGCCACCTTCACCTGGTGGAAGGCGCAGGAAGACAACGTCACCACGGTCACGGCGATGGCGAAGCTCCAGGCGCTCTTCGGCCAATGCACTTTCGGTGGTCGTCACCCGACAATCATCGTCAGCATCCAGCCGAACTACAACTTCTACTACGGCCTCCAGACTTCTCTCCAGACCTTCCCATCCCAACCCGCAGGCCAGGACGAACAGCTCGCCCAGGCCGGGTTCAACAACCTTCTCTTCAACGGTGTCCCGTGGACGGTCGATTCCCACATCGCCACGGCTCCCGGTTACGTCGCAGGCACCACCGGCAATGTCTTCTTCCTCAACGAAGACTACATGTACCTCTGGGTATCGCCGCGTGCCAACTTCACCCTCGAAGACTTCCAGACCGCCATCAACCAGGACGCGATGGTGGCGAAGCTCCTCTGGGCAGGGAACCTCACCCTGTCCAACTGCAACGCCCAAGGCAAGTTCACAGCCCTCACCTCATAGCCTCATAGTCAGGAGTCCTCCATGGGTGGAGTAATCGACCTCGAAAACTCACTCCTCGCATTCCAGTCGGCGGGTCAGAACGGTCCACCTTCCCTCCCGTCCCAGTACGTCGTCTCCCTCCCGGTCACGGCCGCGGTCGCCCTCGGTCAGATCGTCGCCGTCTCCTACTCCGCCACCTCGGGCCTGTTCACCTGTGCCCCGGCAGGTGCCGGTGCGGCCGGGACAATCGGGGTCGCGCTCGCCGGACAGCCCCTGATCGGTGGCCTCTGCCCCATCGTCGTCTACGGTCCCGCCCTTGTCACGGCTTCGGCGGCGCTCGGTGCGGGCACGATCTTCTCCTCGGGGGCGGCAGGAACCGCCGCAGCGGCCTCTGCGACCATCGGCGCGAACGCGGGCATCCTCGTGCAAGCCTCTTCCGGAGCCGGACAGCTCGTCGCCTGCTGGGTCTGCAAGTCCTAGCCCCCCATGCAATACGACTCGATGCTCCGTGTAGAGAACAACTCGCCCACCCTCTCGTACATTTTCTCCTTCAACTCCAAGCGCTACATCATCCCGCCTCAACGCACCGCCTTCGTTGACTTCGACGCGCTCGTCGTCGGCCTCGGTGACCCGCGCTCCGGCCCGGAGCCGTCCCATTGGGTCATCGAGGGCCGCGAGAAGCCGGTCCCGATCCCCTCGCGCAAGGAAGAACTCACGCGCCTCGGTGTCCAGTACGGCGTCTACACGACTCACCCGGACACGCCAGCCTCCCCCTACTTCGAGGACGTGGCTGGGCGCACCCTTCGCGACATGATGCCCGATGTCACGGTCTACAACATGTCCGACAACGAGCCAATCGTCTTCCCAATAGACGACCCGGACTGCAACAAGTACCTCCCGCCAGAAACCGACCTCTCGACAGTCGCCTCTCTCCAACGCCAGGTCGAGGCGCTCGGTCGTCAGCAGGCGATCCTTCGTGAACAGCTCCGGCAAGCCTCAACCGGTGAAATGGCGCTTCCCCTCGAAGACCTCCCCACCGATTCCCCGTCCCCCACCCCTCCCCCCACCCGCCGTCAACCTCAACCCCCCTCCCCATCCCCCTCCCAATCACCCCGCTCAGCCTAGATGTCCTAGATGTCCACCCCGACCAATGTCACGTTCACTCGCCCAATCCAAACGTATCCATCCCTCGACCCTCAGGACCTCGAATACTACCTCCAGCTCACCTATTATGAACTCATCATCTCCCTTGAGGACTATGGCCGCATCCAAGGTGACGAGACTCGCTCCAAAGGCGAAGCCTGGATGCATTCGACCGAGGCCACCATTGCGGGTCGTGAACGGGATGCTGAATCAGCCGTCCTCTACGTCACAGAAGAACGGCTCAAGCTCCGGGGGAAAATCGAATCACTCAAAGAGGAGCGCGACTATCTCCTCCACCTCCTCCACCCCTCCATCCCCACTCCTCCTCCCACTCTCCCCTTAGGAGGCCCCATTGGCTCGCATCCAACCGTCTAACGCGCGTGGCCTCGGTGCTTCCCGTCACCGTGGCTCAGGTGGCTTCGGTAAGAACGCTGGCACCAATCGCGACACCGTTGCCCTCGCCAAGCGTGGTCGCGCTGCCCGCCAGACCAAATCGCACGCGATGATGAAGCAGCACACGCGCGGTCGCAAGGGCACTCGCAATCTCTCCTGGTGGATGTCAGCAGGCCGCTGATGGCTAAGTCCTCGTCCAATTGGATCAAGGGCGCGATCAAACGCCCCGGTGCGTTCTCCGCCAAAGCCCGTCGCGCGGGGATATCAACCTCCGCCTACGCCAGCAAGATGTCCTCTGCACCCGGACGTACCGGTCGCCAGGCCCGTCTCGCCAAGACCCTCATGTCAATGCGCAAAGGTTCCCGCAAATCGTCGTCGCGTAGCTAACTCCCCGGTGGTGACTCGCTCCCATGCCTTCTAACGTCACCACTTCACAGGGCCAACAGCAGGTCCTCACCCTCAACGACTTCACCCAGGGCATCTTCGATAACGTCGAGACGCCCACCGCCAACTCCACCACCTACTTCAACCGCGCCCCGATCATCTACGGGAACACGGTCACGTTCACCCACAACACCTACGGCGTCATGGGGCTGGTGAATGGGGGCCTCCTCCTCGGTCCGTCCCTCGTCAACGGTGCCGCCTTCGCCACCCAGCCGAACTTCGGCGGCTTCTCATTCGCCAACAATCAGGTCTACGTCACCGGAGTCGTAAAGGGTGCGGCTCAGGGTGCTTATGGCATCACCATCTCCGGTTACATGCCCACCGCGCAAGCTATTGGCACGGAACTCTACTCCGCACTCGGCCCCAACCTCTCCCCATCCGGCGCTGCTCTCGCATTCCTTCAGTCTGGTTCCTCAATCCCCTCGAACCAGTACCAACTCGCCTCGATGCCGACATTCCCCTTCCGCACTCTTCTATCAAACGGCACCAACTTCGAAGACTCCATCATCTTCACATGCTGCCAGGGCTCCGCCAACAACGGCATCGTCTACTACAACGTCGCTGGCACCGGCAACATGCTCGCCACTACCTCCCGTTTCGGATTCGCCATCCCCGCCAATGGCCGTGTCTGGTTCTGTGAGGGTGGCGTCGTTCCCCGAGGGCCATTCTCACTCGTCAACTCCAACGTCATCTCATTCACCGACCCTACTCTCGCTGCAAACACCGCCAATCTCTCCATCGGTACCCAAGCCACCCTCGTCGACTACGACGACACCTCCACATTCGGGGCCTGGGGTGCTATTTCCTCCTCTGAATCCCTCCTCGTCAAGTCCACAAACGGCGGAATCATCGTCTCAGGAGACATCTTCAACCCTACAATCTCCCGTTCTCCTGCTGTCCAGGGCACTAATGGCCTCCAGGGGCAGTCTGCAATGACCCCAATCGGCCTCGTCTACCGCTCAATGCGCGCCGGAGTATGGTCCTGGGACGGTGGATCGACGGCGACAAAGCTCTCTACGCAGATCAACGATGCCAACTGGCCCGAAAACTCATTCGGTATCGGCTCAATCACCGGTCCTCAGCAGACCTACAATTCCGCTGGACCCTTCTTCAACGTCCAAGTCATCCGCAATTGCATCTTCTTCGACGGTGGCTGGTTCCTCTCCCTCGACACCAACTCCTGGTGGCGCCTCCCACCGTGGAATACGTCCTCCTGGACCATCTCCCAGGGCCTATTCTCTCCCACTTTCTACCTCGACCACACCCCGATGGGCTATTCCAACGTCCCATCATCCCAAACCGGCATGTTTACCGCCATCTACATGGCTGGTGTGAATGGTCTGCAACTCTTCGGCACCACCTACGCGTTCGACATGGGCGTCACCTCCCTCCAGCCGCCTGCTCTCGGTACTTACTACCACTCCTACATCGAAACCAACCCGATCCAACTAGACGACGGTGGCGCCATAGTTGAGGTCCAGGAGATGGACGTTGTAATGCAGGGCAATGGCGCCCTAACCGTCTCCATCCTCGGCATCGCGGGCGCATTCCTCAACTCCCGCACCGTTCCTGTCAACAATTCCTCGTACGGCCGCATCTCCATCGTCCTCCCCACCCTCGAAACCGATGTCCTCATCCTCCAATTCGGCTGGACGAACGCCCCTGGAGGCAACAACCCTACCCCTATCATCCAAGAAATCAACGTCTATTGGCGTCAGCGCTTCCCAGTCCCGAGAATCTGATTCCCATGTCCCCAGTCAACCCCAAATCCCTCCTCTCAGCCCCAATCCTCCCCTACACTGGCATAACCAACCCTTCCAAATCCCAGCAATCCCACCAGCGTTCCGACAACGCCAACCAGCCGTGGACAGCCGCTTTCGCCCTCTCTGCCAACTTCGCATTCGCCTATGGCGGTGGTGCATACGACGTTCCCATGGACACTGTGGCCTGGACTACCTATAAAGGTCTCCACGCCCCGTCCTCTCTCCTCATCCCCTCTCGCCAACTCACCTCTAATGGCTCTTACACCCGCCTCTACTTCCGCATTCCCCAGTATGGTATCTATCATTTCCTGGGCCAGATGGGGTTCACGAACACCAATGCTGGCTACGCGGTCCCCTATATCTGGATCAACGGTAGTAATCTCATATCAACTGGCTCATGGGTTGTCTCCGGCAACTCTACCCAGACGACCAACATGGAAATCTCCTACTACCGTTACTGTTCCCCCGGTGACATAATCCAATTCGTCTTCGGAATGTCTGTCACTGGCACTTTCACTACGAATACATACGGCACCGACTTCTTCATTCGCTATCTAGGACCCACATAACATGCCCTGGTCTACATCAGACGCCTCCCGTCACAAGAAGAACCTCAATCGCGTCCAGTCCCACGCGTGGCGCGACATCGCCAACAAAGTCCTTGCGTCGTCGGGTGACGAGGGGAAGGCTATTCGCATCGCCAATGCCAAAGCCCCCAACGCGCGCCGCATCATCCATCGCACCCGCACCCGCACCCGCACCCGTACCCGTACCCCTAGGAGGTAGTGATGGCAGGACTCCTCAACATCTGGGGGACGCAGTACAACACCCCTGGTGGCGGGGTCTACAACGATGGCCCCTTCGCGATCCCCTACTCCGCCACCTACGAGGCCGTCCTGTGCCCTCAGGGCGTCACCACGACCGTTCCCGTGCCCGCTGCCCCGAACACCCCCGCGGGCGTCATCATCCTCGGTACGGTGGCCTCTGTGGCCTTCTCCGCGGGCTTCATCGTCGGCCAGCTCACCCGCTTCTCGGCCTCCGCCTACCCGGTCATCTGGCCCTTCGACCCCCTCTCCATCCCCGCCAACGTCATCGTCACGGTCGGGGCGGCAGCGGGTGCCCTCGTCACGGTCCGGTTCTTCTGATGTACACCCTCTCGGCAGAACTCACGGCCCTCGGACAAGACTTAGACGACATCAATAACGTCTACTGGACTCAACTCGCCCTCACTCAGTGGATAAACCAAGGTCTCGTCACAATAGCCCGCAAAGCCGAATGTCTCCTCGGCACCTCCTCAGTCCCCGCCTCCACCAATCAATCCCAGTACCCCCTCCCCCCCGACCTCGTCCGCGTCCATGAAGTTACCTTCTCCCCCAACGACCCGACGCAAATCTATCCCCTCACCTTCAAGGGTCGTCAGGAGATGAACACGATCTGGTACATCAACCAGACGACTCCCGCCTCCTACCCCATCTACTACACGACATGGGCGCAGCCACCAGTCACCTGGATGCAGGTCTATCCAGTCCCCGCCCAACCCGGCAACTTCACCTACCTCTACTATCGCCTTCCCCGTACTGCTGTCCTCACTACCGACACCCTCGATATCCCGGATGGCTACGAAGACGTTCTCCGTGCCTTCGTCCGCTACAACGCCCGCCGTCGCGCCGGTGACCCCATCTGGCAGGACGATATGACGATCTTCCAAGACGGTCTCTCAGACCTCATCACCAACTCCCGCAACTGGACAGACAACGCGGGCATGTTCACCACAGGTGGAGTCTTTGTCCCCGGTTGGTTGTACGGGGGATGGGGGTCCTAGTTCTATGCCAACCACCTCAGAAGGCATCGTCACCGCGGGTGCGAAGACCGGTTCCGGCACCCCACAGCCCTCATCCACCGCCGCCAAACGCCCAGCCCCCGCCCCCTCCGCAGTCTCCGGCAACCCCGCGTTCGGCCAGGCAGAACAGCAAATCCTCGCGGGCAAGCCTGTTGACATCAACAAGGTCGCACAGCAGTTCGGCCCGAATGCTGGCCTCGTCTCGTCACTCCTCCAGGGGGCGGCGTATCAATACCAGTCCGGCCAGGCACAGCAGAAAGCCCTCTCCGGTCAGCTATCCCAGGCCCAGACCCAAGAGGCGGCTACGGTCGCCCAACAGCAGCAGCAGGCCGCTCTCTCCCAAGCAGGTGTCGGCCTCTCGCGCGCCTCTCTCGGTGTCGAACAGCTCGGTCTCGGGCAACAGCAAGCCTTAAACCCAGTTCTCCAGCAAGCCGAAGTCGGCCAGTACAACATCTCTCAGCAGCAAGCCGCACAGGGGCTACAGGCGATGGGGGTCCAGTCAAATATCGCCTCCCTCGGCCAACAGGGTGAACTCCAGCAGTTCGCTAATCAGTACGGCACGCAAGACCTGAACGCCCTCAACGCCTACCTCGCGAACCCGTCCTCAGTCCCCCCCGACGTGGCTGCGCAAATACAGAACTCCCAATGGGGGGAATCCTACCAGCAGGGGCAACTTGGGCTGTCCCAGCAGCAACAGGGCATCCAACAGACTCAGGAAGCCCAACAGCAGCTCAGCAACACCATGGGCTACCAGACTCAGCAATACCAGCAGTCGCTCCCTGTCCTCGCCTCACAGGCAATCGCCACGGGCGCTGGTAACTCTCAGATGGCCCAACTCACCGGTCAGCAGAACACCCAGGCATACCAGTACACCCAGGGGCAAGAGCAGCTCCAGCAGCAACAGCAGTCTCAGCAGCTTCAACAGCAGCAAGAAGCCCTCCAGCAAGCCCAACTCGCCCAGCAAATGTCCATCCAGCAGGCTCAACAGGCATCACAACAGCAAGGCATTGAGGAGCAGCAGTACCAACAGCAGTACGGCACCTATAATCCATCCACCGGGAAAACAACAATCACCCCCGGCTCCCTCCAGGGTCTCTCCCAATCCCAAGCCATCGAGGCCATTCGCTCTGCCACTATCGGTCAGGGCGCGGAGCAGGCTCAGTACAGGTTCTCCCAACAGCAGCTCGCCAACCAGGCCAAGTCCTACCAGATCGCCGGATCACAACTCGGCCTGTCCTCTGCCCAAATCAACACCCAACTCCGCCAGGCGCTCCAGACAGCCGGAATCTCCTACACGTCATTCGCGGCCTCAATCGCCTCCCAATCCGCCCAGGATCAGGCCAACACCATCGCCAGCGTCATCCAAGCCCTCGGCCCCGGTGCCATTGCCGCCTACAACGTCACCCCAGCGAAGAAGTGAGCACCCATGTCACCGATGACCACCAATCGCCAACCCACCCCCGACATCGCCGGTCGCGCCCTCGGGGAATGGGGAGTCCTTGCGCCGACCTCCGCTGACAACCCCACCTCCCTCCAGCAGCAGTCCCCGCAAATCCCTTCCGCCTCCCTCTCGACCCCCCAAACCATCCCCGTCAATCCCCAATCCTCTGGCCCCTTCGGCCCGACCCCCACCCCCCTCTCCGCGCAAATCCAACAGCAGCTTCGGAACTACAACAACAAACCTGGCGACTACGGCGCCAATATGCCAGCCCAAATCGGCCCTCTCGCCAATCAAACCTTCGGCGCCAATCCGCCTTCCGTCCCCGTCAACTCTCAAGGCCCATCCCTAACAACACCACCCTCTCTCGCTACCCCCACAGGCCCAGTCAATAACGCCCCGCCTAAGTCCACCACCCCCGCTTCCACCTTCACTGACCCACTCTCCTTCCAGGCCGCGATGTCCTACGCAATCGCCCCCCTCCTCCACGGTTTCGCCGCCGCCAATTCCCCCGGCCAAATCAATGCCGCCCTCGAAAACCCCCAATCCGCCGCCAACTCCCCTCTCTCCACGAACCTCGCATCTCAGCTCTCCTCGAACATCCAGTCCCAAGTCGCTGACTACCAGTCCGGTCTCAACGCGCTAGCCCAGTCCTCAGGCGCAGCACCATTCAAGGGACAGCCCGACTCGGCCACCCTCCAGGCAATCCTCAAGGGAATGACAGAAATCCTCGCCTTCCCAACTTCCTACTCTGGTCAACAGGGTGCGCCGCCCTCAGCAGCAAACTCCCCTCTCATGACTCTCCTCTACTCCACCCTCAACGCCTATCGCAATCCCGCATCCGTCTCCGCAGGCCCCCAGATTGGTCCCTCTGCCGCAGTCAACCCGACAGCCCCCGTCTCCACTCTCCCAACCTCCAACGCAGCTCAATACTCCACCATCAACAACATGCTGTTCCCCCAGAACGGCTAGTACACCCACCACACCATGGCACATCCCCCGATCCCCGAGTTCTCCAAGTGGGAACAGAACTGGAATGGCCGCGAGGTCTGGGCGAAGAACAACAACATCCCAGCCGCCGACTTCCAACAAGTCCTCCAGGCCGACTACAAGCGCCTCACTAACCCCAATGGCTATGGCACCCCAATGGGGGACTCAGAGGTATTCACTACCCTCTCCGCGATGCAGCGTGGCTACTCCCCCTTCCGCACCCCCTCCGACACCCCCCCGACCGTCTTCCAGAACCCCGCCAAGGCCGTCTACAACAACCTCCAGGACATCGTCACCGGCCTCTTCCACGCCCCTGGTGTCCTTATCAACGACTTCACCCAGGCGATTCGCGGTCACCCTCACCCTCTCTTCAACACCCTCGCCAACCTCATCCCCGGCTACACCGACATCACCTCCCTCTTCTCTCCCTCCGGTCGCCACTACCTCGCCTCCAACCCCCTCTCCGACATCCTCGACTTCCAGGGCTTCGGCAGGCTCGGGGACCTCGCCGCGACCGGTCTCGCACACGCGGGCATGGATGGTGCAGCCGCCACTCTCCGCGCCATCCCCGATCACCCAATCGCCAACGCGGTCCGCGGCTACACCCTCGACGCCATCGCCAAGTCCAAGTACCTCTCGACGCGCGCGGAGAACATCACCAACGTCCTCGGGCAAGGCGGCTATCTCCCGTCCCAGAAGCCGATCCTCCGTGGAATCGCTGCCTCCCAACAGCAGCTCTACCGCGCCCGCGCCTATCCGCGCACCCCTCTCCTCTCCCCCGGTGAGTCACTACAAGCTCTCTTCTCCAAAGTAGCTCAGTCCGCCCCGGACGAAACCTTCTCCCACATGCAATCTCTCGTTCGCAATCTCTCCCCCGAGCAAATCCGCAACGTCGAATCGGTGATGACTAATCGCCATCTCACCTACCCTGAAGCTAACCACACCATCTCCGAGCCAATCGACACCGCCACCTACATGACAGACCCTGGCTTCAATGGTGAGGCCAAGCAGCTCATGAAAGCCCTCGCCGAATCCACTTCCGCTCTGCAAACTTCCCACATAATCGCCGGGGACCTCCACATCGTCACTCACCCGACCGATGGATCAACCGGTGTCACCCCGGTCGATGGGCGTTGGGATGCATACGAACGCCGCTACACACAACTCCTCGAAGCCTTCTGGAAGAAGGAAGCGATCTGGGCGAATGACCAAACTCGCCTGGACGAAGCCGAAGCCTTCCTCTATCGCAACTCCCACCGCCTCCCCGAAACCGTTCGCCAATCACTCCCCGGTTCCTCCGACTATCCCCTCCGCGGTGCGACTCGATACCTCTCCGACTTCTTCTATTACAACCGCGAGGGATTCTCCCGTCGCTACGCCGCCTCCCCCCGCTCCCAAAAAGCCTTCCTCCGCCGCATCGACACCCTCTTCGGCCCAGGCTCAGTTCCCGGTCAAGGTCTCTTCCGCAAACTCCAGTCCGAACTCGACACCCTCGCTCCCTCCGCCGAGCGCGTCTCCACCCTTACGAAAACCCTCCTCGCACGCACTCGCGCGCTCCCAGCCGACTTCCCCGCCAAACAGTGGATGCTTGATACCCTTATCGCCATTCGCAAATACGCTGGCCTCTCGCCCAATTCCAACAAGTCCTGGCTTATGATCCTTCGCGGTCGCATTCCCCGCGTCACCGAGGACATGAACCAGGCGCGTCGCACATTCCGCGACCACGACGCCAATCTCCAGTCCACCTGGAATCGCTATACCCAGCTCGAATACCAGTCCATGGTCAATGAGCACTACTTCAAACTCGTCCGGGAATACTATACCTCGCACTACTCGACAGGTGAAATCGCCGTCACAAAAGACCTCCGCCGCAACATCGAACGCCTCACTCGATTCCACCCTGGGGGTCAGGTCGGAGAACTCACCCCGGAAATCGCCAGCAACGCCTTCAACGCCGCTGAGCAACTCTGGGATACGTCACCAGACCTCCGCGCGCTGATCCCCGACTACGAACGCGAGGAGATGATTAACTCCGCGTACATGATGATAGACGAGTGGAAGAGACAAAACCTTTCCCCACCCATCTACGTCCTCCCGGTCTCCCACGAAGACGTTGTCCGCTTCCAGGAACACCCACAAGCCCTAATGAAACTCGGACAAGTATCCCAGCTCCGCCACGACCCCGTCACTCGCGAACAGCTCCCTTTCGGTAAAGCCTTCCGCCCAACAGTCGCCATCCCCAAGGACTCAATCGGCCTCTACCATCAGGCGATCAACGACTCCCTCATCTACGACTTCTTCCTCCCCAAAACCATCGACCCATCCACGTTCGCGCAGATGGCGATGGATGAGGCAGAATCAATGGGCACTCGCCATATCACCCCTGACGAGGCAATTGCCCAATACAAGGATCGTCACCAGTACGTCGAGTGGTCGCCTACCACCATGGCCGAACTCACCCCGCACGCGCGTACCGAATCGACAGCACTCGCCTCAACTGTCTACATCCGCCGTTATGACCTCAACCTCATCGACCGCTCCCTCCGCCAGATCAACGCTGACATCAAGGGTGCCTACAACAAGGTCATGCAGGTCTATCGGTTTGGTATCCTCAACATCTCCCCCCGCTACGCAATGCACCTCGCCGCTGGCGGTGGCTTAATGACACTCCTCTCGATGTCCCACCCGGTCATCGACACGATCCGTTTCACTCGCCAATCCCTCAACATGGCGATGCACCCGGACCGTTCTCCTCTCCCCGTCTACATCTCCCCACACGCGGGCGAGACCGACATCCACGGGCGCATTGTCGCCTCCCCAATCGAATCCGCCCAGCTCCTCCCCGGATTCAAACTCGGTGGCCTCATGCAGCAGGGGTGGATCAAACAGGGTCTCAAACCCCTGGAAGGCTGGCGCCGGTTCCTCGAACGCATCGTCCTGTTCCAAAAATCCCTCCTCTACCTCTCAGGTCGGGCACGCGCCACCCCAGAGGAAATCGCCGCTGTCTCTGACGAAGCTGCCCAGTGGCAAATGGACCCCACCGACCTCGTTGGCGCCAAACTCGCCACTCGCGCACTCGCAGACACCTACACCATTCCCCCACTCGAAAACTCAGTCCTCCGCTTCGTCTTCCCCTTCTGGGGATGGACGCGCACCATCCTCCGTCGCACCTGGCAGCTTCCACTCGAACACCCCCTCCGCTTCGCGATCCTCAACTCTCTCTCGATGACCGCCATCGGCAACAACTCTTCCTACCCCGACTTCCTGATGCGGCTCTTCTTCCTCGGTGCCCCAGACAAGTCCGGCAACCAACTCGTCTTCGACCTCCGCCAGTGGAATCCGTTCCGCGATGTTGCCTCCTATCTCACATGGGGGGGTGTTGTCGCATCAATGAACCCATTCCTCTCAGCAGCGTTTGAATCTGCATATGGCATTGACTCAGCGACAGGAACACCGCAACTATATCCCGAGTTGACATACGACTCATTCTATGGCTCTCAAACTCCCGTAGAAGGCGAGTCATATCCGCTAGCTTTTCTCCAACAGCTATCGCCGCAAATTGCAACTCTAATGGGTGTTCTATCGAAGAACTCCGTCCTTCGGCAAGAAGCCTATAACGATCCATCGAAACTACCGTATCTGATTGCCGACTCTGTTGGGTTCCCTTGGATTCCATATCGCCTTAACCTCACGCAAGAACAACTGCACACTCAAACCGACCGCTACTCAATCGCCTCCGCCGCGGTCCAGCGTGCTCTCCAATCCAACGACATGTCCGCGCTCGATGGTTTCTCCGGCTATCTCCCACTCCCGACTCCCGGTGGAACCTTCATAGCACCGAAGTCCTACATCGCCCAAATCATCGCCGGTGCCCAGTCCGTCAACCTCCCGGCATCGCAAGTCTTCGCGCCGCCCTCCTACGCCTCTCCCTATATGCCTAACTACCTCGGGGCAACAGTCGCAAACGCCCCAACTAGGGCCGAGGAAGGCCCAATAGCAATGGCAACTGGTTTGGTTAGCTAACCCCAATCAAACCCTAATCACCCATCAAAAGGAGTCTGTCTCTATGGGCCTCCACGACGATCCGACCCCGCCTCCCGCGAACTACCCGACCCACCGGACTCTCCCCGATGGCACCGTGGTCCGCATCGAACCCCCGCGCACCACCAAACTCCGCCAGCTCCTCATCCACAACACGTACCCCCAGTACGTCGTCGCAGGGGCCTGCCACATTCACCCGGTCCAACTCTCCTACTACGCGCTCGGTCGCAAACCGATCCCTACCCACCACCTCGTCGCCCTATGCGCGTACTTCGAGCGAGAACCCGAAGATATCCTCGGGTACGTCAACCTCCCGGATGTTGTCGATTGGATCGACAAGTCCGAGAAGGGCCGGTCATCCTAATGGCTTGGTTCGCCTGCGCCACGCGACGCCCAATCGCGGCCAACACCGGAGGCCCTCTCAACCCCAATCTCGGTTGCCTCCTCCACCACGCGGTCACCGACGCCGACTCCCTCTTCTCCCAGTTCAACTCGCCCTCCGCAGGTGTCTCGGCGCACTTCTACATCACCCAGGCGGGCCTCATCGAGCAGTACGTGGACACCGCCTACGTCGCATGGCACGCGCGCGACCTCAACATCAACTACGTCGGCGTCGAAACCCAGGGTTGCGCACAACCTCCCTACGCAGACCCAATGTCCGACGCGATGGTCAACGCATTCGCCCGCCTCTACGCCGAGGGTATGCAGATTCACCGTTGGCCTGCCGTCCTCATCTCCCAGAAGGGCCAGTCAGGCTTCGGCTACCACCGTCTCCCCGGAAGTGAGAATGGACCGGGTGGGCGCTATCCGACAGGGTGTCCCTGTGATGTCCGCATGAACACCAGACAACGCATTCTCGACATCGCCACAGCATCTCCAGAACAGATCGGACAGGAAGACATGGTTCTCTTGGTTCAAAACCCCAACAACAAGGGTTGGGCGATCCTCGATATCGCCACCGGCACATACAAGGGCCTCTCCGATGCCTCAGTCCTCGACTTCTATCAGCGCAACGGAGTCCCAACAGCCAATCCCCAGCCGTCAGCATCTCAATGGTCGAAGTTCAAGCAGTCAGGGACGATATAATCCCGCGCCCGTCATGGCAGGGAATCGCCGCAGTCATTCTTGCCGCCTTCTCGGGCTTGTCGATCTTCACCATCGCCTTCGGCTCGATCTTCACCCACAAGTACGTCCTCAGCTCCGAGGAATCCACGCTCATCGGGACGGTCGTCGGTGCGTCCGTGGGGGCGGTCGCGACGTACCTGTCGATCCGCAACGGCGGTCACGACTAGGCGGCTACTCACCCCGGAGAGCACATAGCCACATAGCGGATATCGGATACCTAGATATCCGCCATAGTCCATGGATATCCGTATACCCAGATATCCCGTCTAGTAGAATAAACTGAATGTCCAGGTCGCGGAGCTAAATATCTAAATATCCACCTTAAGAGCGTATACTTAGATATCCCTAAGAGGCTTTCCAGATATATGAATATACGCCAAGAGAGTGGATATCTCGCGGAGCTAATACATAGAAGAAAGGTGGGGGCCTTCCGTGACACCAAGAATCCCTTGCTTCGTCCACCGCCGCGCGCCTAGGCTCAGGCATCACGCGCTCCCCCGTCCCCTGGCGGGCGAGTCCCCTCCAGGGGACGCCAGGGGCGGGGGGCGCCGCCACCTTTTCGCCCGAGGAGGTAATCACCGATGAGTGATGATTCTGAGTTCCTTCGGCTCATCTCCGGTGAAAGCGACAATGCTGAGTTCACGTCGTTCAACGAACTCGTCGCTGAACTTGAACCGCTCATCATCTCTCATCCTGAGGCAGTCGTTCATCATGGGAAGCTCCCCAAGTTAAAGTCCGGGGAGAAGGCAGATACTGTCAAGGTAATGTTGACTCTGCCCAGTCAACTAGACGCCATCCTCAATCGCTTCATTGGGACCCGTGGACTCCTTCCCGAGTTCGACACGAAACAAGACTTCATCCGCTTCTGCACTATCGTCGGTGTCTCTGTCAGCTTACGACACGTTGAGGACGAGAAGGTAGTCGCCACCTACAATCAACTCATGGCGCAACAGAATGCTATGGATAAGCTGCAATCTCAGGAACACGATCTTGAATTCTATAAGAAAATGAGGGAAGCAAGCGGTAACGAAAGTCTCTCTCGCTCTGCCAAACGGGAGCTAATGATGAGTATAGAAGCCGTCCATCTATCTGACCCAGAACTCGACGCTCAACTGCACGGCCTGTACTGGGGATCACTTGACCAATGATGAATCCCCCACCTGGCTATCACATCTCCGTCCTCACCAACCCACCGCCATACAATCCATCCTGGAACACTACACATCCAACAACGATATCGTCTTCCTCGAAGCACCTACAGGTTCAGGAAAGACGCTTATCGCCGAGATGGTTCGACAAAACCTTGGTGGTCGATGTCTTTACCTGTGCTCCTCAATCTCCCTGCAACGACAGTTCCTTCGTGATTATCCATACGCGTCGCTCCTCATGGGTCGCGCGAACTATCCGACTCTTAACCATCCTTCACGTTATGACCCCCACAACACGGCGTTCTCCCTCTCCTGTGCTGACTGCACAAAACACAAGGTAACCGACCACTGGGAGTGTGACTGGTGCGATCCTGTTCTCAACTGTCCCTACGAGTCAGCCAAAATCTCCGCAGTCCGTTCCCCACTCGCCTGTACCAACACGTTCTACTTCCTCTACGAAGTGAACTATGTCGGCGCCTTGGGTGGACGCGACCTGATTGTCGTAGACGAAGCCGACACACTCGAACGCACCCTCATGTCATTCATCACGGTCGAAATCACCCAACGGCGCGTAGAGGAATTCGAACTCCCCACCCCTGACAAGAAGACCGTCGCATCATCCTGGCTATCCTGGGCACAAGAGACTAAGGAACACGTTGACCGACTCGTCCGCCGCCACCACCAACAGCCGCTTTTCAAAGCGGAACCGGACCTACGCGACGTTAAGAGAGCTAATCGCCTCTCTACTCTTCGATCCGACATCAACCGCCTGCTCGATCCAACATACGGCCTTGAACAAGGAAACTGGGTCTACGACGGTTACCGTGACAATCACATTATCTTCAAACCCATCACAGTGGCTCCCTATGCTCGGGATTATCTCTGGCGCCACGGAGTCCGCTGGCTCTTAATGTCAGCCACCATTATCTCTGTAGACGAGATGAAGGAATCACTAGGTGTCGATTGAACCCATCCCCACTCCACCCACTATCCCCTCCGATGACTCCACCACCCACCACCGTTCCGGCTGGTACCGTTCCCAGCGCCTCGACATAGTGAACGGGTCACTGTCCATTCAGCACGCAAAAGAAGGAGGCTGGATGAAACTACGCGTCTTCCCCAAATACGAGAACGCCCAACGAGCAGTCGCCATCCTCAACGCATCAGAGGTCGAATCACTCCTCGACCTCATCATGCAGTACACGCACGGCGAGAACATCGTCCAGGACGCCTAATGACAACACCTACTACATCACACACAACACACTGGGACCCCTACACGCCAGAAGAACTCTCCGCCCTATTCGACTGGTGGTTCGGTCGCACCAAGAAACTCCCCACGTTCATCATGACAACCGGCAGATGGATCGAGACTGTCCGTGCCCTACAAGACCGCCTTAGTCAAAGTTCCGTCCACGTTCCCGCCATCGTCCCGCCCGATCTACATCTACCCTACCGCCTCGATGTCTCATCGCAACAAGGAACAAGCGTACCCGTTGATGGCAACGGCCGTCCAATCAATCCTTCAACGACATCCTAATGACAGAATCCTCGTCCACACCGTCTCCTACGACCTCACCCGATACCTGGACGACCGCCTACGACAGTCTGATCCTGGAGACCATCTCATTGTGTCGTACACAGGCCCGTCTGATCGAGACTATGCAATCCGAACTTACACCGGCAACCCTGGGGGAGTCCTACTCGCTCCGTCCTTGGATCGAGGACTTGACCTCCCTGACGACGATTGCAGGGTCATTGTTGTATGCAAAGTCCCTTACCCCAACCTCGGAGACAAGCAAGTCAACGCCCGAATCCATTCAAAGGGAGGAGAACTCTGGTACATAGTCCAAACCATTCGCTCTCTCGTCCAGATGACCGGTCGGGGAATGCGGTCGGAGTCAGACTACTGCGCCTCCTACATCCTCGACACCCAGTTCATCAACTCCATCTACCGTAAATACCGTCATCTGCTTCCCTCCTGGTGGAAGGAAGCCCTAATCACCCAAGGACTCGGCAAACTGATATGACCATCGAACAGTGGGAATCCTTCTTCGGCTCCGGCCTCCGCACGGACTACGACCTGACAATCGATGTCGCTTCCTTCGGCACAGATGCTTCCTACAACAACGGGCAAACCTGGCTCCTCCTCCTCACTGGCCACGACGAGAACGATGATGTCGTCTCCGAGATGTTCTCTGTCGGCGATAAGTGGGAGTCCCTCGACGGCGGCTTCACCCTCTCGCGTCCCGATGGCAAGGGCACAATCAATCGCAACTCCAACTACGGCAAGTTCTGCCAGTACGCCGCCGAAGCCATTCAGAAGGCCGGTGAATCCTGGATATTCACCGCCAACCCCTTCGACTCGCGCATCTGGCTCAACACGCATTGGCACTTCACAGAAAAAGTCGCGATGGCGGCGTGGCACAACCGCGCCACCAACGAGGACATCCCGGAGCGCAAGCGTGCCTTCCCCGACACCTACCTCGGGCGCGTGGCAGACGTGCCTCCATCGACCCCGCTGATCGGTCTCGGCTCGCCTCCAGCGCCCTCGAACGGTCTCGCCGGTCCCATTCCCCCCGCCGCTGCTCCTGCGGCCCCACAGGTCTCCAATTCATTCGATGCCCTAAGCACCCTGGCGCGTTCCTCCGCCACTCAGTCCGCATTCGCCGCGGCTGCTGTCCAGATCGAGTCGGTTGCTGCTGACGACACCCTCCTTCGTGATGTGCTCGACGTGACCGACCAAGGCTTCTATGCTCGGAACCACGGCTAATAGAAAGAAGAACTCACCATGACCGTGGAAAACACTTGGGACGACGCCCTTTCCGACGACGACCCTGACACCGACGACTCCGACGACTCCAACTCCCCCGACGACGACTCCGAGGAAGGTGTCCTCGCCACCATCGACTCGATGATCCCGGACGACTCGTCCCTTGCCGGACTCGCCCTCGCATTCGAGCCTCGCCCGTCCACCCTCCGTCCGGTTCGCCCGTCCCCTCTCCCGCGCGTCGTCCTTGCGTGGGAGGAGTACGTCGATGTCCTGACCGATCCCCACAACATCGGGCGGACGATGCGCCTGTTCCGCTACGTGGATGACGGCGTGTACGTGGAGGTTGGTGAGGAGGGCAAGCGGCGTTCTGTCCTCCGCGCCAAGCACCAGGCCCAGCAGCGCGCCCGTTCCGTCCGCAGTCGTCTCCGCAAGACTCGGATGCAGCAGGTCTGGGAGGTGACGGCGGAGAAGGCTGGTGACTCCTCGTGGTGTGTCTACATCTCCTACGAGGGGCTGGCTACCCCCGAGGAACTTGCCCGTCGCGCCGAAGTCAACGCACAGCGGGCGGAACGCGGTCGGCAGATGGCCGCTGACCGCATCGCGCAGGCCACTGACTGACGCAGCTCCGGGCCGTCAGTCAGTTGAGGGGGAGGGGTGTCGGCGTACTTGTCCTTTCCGCCGATGCCCCTCCCCAATCCCCCATCGAAAGGACACACCCCAATGCCCACCGATCTTGACTACCCCTGCGTCTTCACCAATTCCTCCGGCACCACCCTCTATCGCGCTTCCACCCTCCTCAATTGCCCCCGCACTTTCATCTTCACCCGCAAATCCTTCCCCCAGTCCCCTCTCCCCACCCCCCTCGCCACTGCATTCACCGAGGGCCATACCCTCGAACCACACGTTCTCGCCATCCTCCAATCGCGCGGCTACCACGTCTACTCCCTCGGCCGCGAAATCACTCTCCCTCTCCCCCCGTTGTCTTCAACTCCATCCTCCCTCGCCATCATCGGTCACATTGACGCTCTCGCCAAACACCCCGACACCGAAGAACTCGTCACCGAAGTCAAGTCTCTCTCCCATGAGAACACTGAACTCTTCCGCAACGACTGGCTGACGCACTTCCCTGCCTACGCCTACCAACTCTCCTGTTACATGCTCTCTCTTCGACGCAAAGGTCTATTCGCCATCTATGACAAAGACGAAAAGGAACTCCATCTCATCAACGTCCCCACTGCACCCATCCCTCTCGACGCAATCGTCGCGCGCGTTGAGTCACTTGAAAGGGATGCGATGGTCAATGCTGCCACCGACGATCTACCCGAATGCACTAAGGACACATACTGTCCATTCTGGACTCTCCATGCCGAGTATGCCGACGAGCCATATAATCTTGACTCCGACCCTACCCTCCTCGCGCTTACTGCTGCGTACTCGGCTCTATCTACGCGAGTGGCGATATTCTCTAAGGCGCGCGATTCACTCCGCAGTCAACTGGAGGAATACTTAAATGCCCGCTCGATTACTGACGGTAGTGGGCGGGATTATAGTCTACGTCTATCTCATGTCACGTCTCGGCGGCTGGATAGCTCGGCGGTTACACGCTACCTCCGCGAATCCAACCTGCTATCAACATACCAAATCACTTCCTCCTATGACCGTCTGACGGTTACCAAGAAGGAATCCCCTACCACCGACACCCCATCAACAGAGAAGCCCCCGGTGAGTTAGGCCGGGGGCTTCTTCTGTGACATCACCTGGACCGGCCACGACATAACCGGCAACGAAAGGATACCATGCTGCTCTCTCCGCACAAGTACCCTGAGCGCATACTTCTGTACGGCGAACCTGGCACGGGGAAGTCCCATGCTGTCATCACTCTCGCCAAGTTCCTTGAAGCTACACACTCTGACGCCTACATCCGCGTCCTCGACAATGACCGGTCCTACCGTCGTGCTGTTGAGAACAACAACCTATCCCATGTTGCCGTGGAGGACGTTTACGATTTCCCGGAGTACCGTAAATCGCTCACCGAGTTCCTCCGCGCCAGTCAACCTAATGACTGGCTTGTCTGCGACCTCATGTCCGAGGCTTGGACGGCTGCCCAGACTTATTATACCGAGTCTGTCTACGGTGACGATGCCAATTATTTCATGCAGGTTCGTGCCGCGATGACGAACCCGAACAAGGAGAACGTCCTCGAAGGCTGGACTGATTGGCAGTTCATCAACAAGCAGTATTTCGCATTCGCTAAGCCCTTCGTCTACAAGTCCCCGTGTAACATCATCGCCGTATCTACAGCCGATCCCCTGAATCGTACTGGCCGCAACGTCGATGATAAAGAAACTGTCAGTGTCTATAATCAGGTCGGCTGGAAACCCGAAGGACAGAAACGGTTGAAGCATCAGTTCGACACCACCATCTTCATGTTCAAGGACAACTCCTCCAACTATCGGATGACATCGGTGAAGGACCGCGACCGCGCCCTACTCGTCTCCCGCCCCGTCAACAACTTCGCCATCGACTACCTCGTCACCACCGCTGGGTGGACAATCATCTGATGCCTCGGTCAGCGGGTTCTCCAACGTCTGATTACTGCTGCCCGACTCCTCAATGCTCGTATCCAGACCACTGTGAGATTCTGTGGTACGCCCAGGCCCTACGTACTGCATCGTTACTCGGCCTGAATCTGTATCAATATCTCTATGGACCCTTCCCCCAATCTCCTCCACAAAGCAGTCAATGTGCCAATACTCAGGAACATTGAACAGCCCCCCTGTCTCTATTATCCTCCAACTGTCCACTTCCACGCCTTGATCGTGCGCGTGAATCCGCGTGTTGCATCCCACACACACCTGACCCACAGGAGTCGCCATATGCGCGCCCTCGCAAACCGGAGCGCCCCAGTCCTGCCCGAACCAACGCATTCGATACTCCTTCCCTGTTGTTAGGGTGTTAGTCCTCGTCTCCCCTACTGAGCACTCCCCTGCCATCGCCTCCCTCGGTCGCTACTCTACAATTCCGGAGTCGCAGGGTTGTGATGTCATCATCTACCACGCTTCTATATGTCTCGGCGTTCAGCGTAAAGAGGTACATGACCTGATCGTCTCCATTCAGGACGGTCGGGTCGCCAAAGAAATAGCTCAGATGACAACTTCCCCAATTCTCTCCCATTCTGCTGTCTTCATTGAGGGACAGTTCAAATTCACAACTGACGGTGTACTTGCGGACCCCCATGTCCGTTCGAATTTCTCCCGCGAAGCTCTGAACATGTTCATCGTCGGTCTGCAACTCCAGGAGATAATCACTGTCGTCACCGACTCTCCAGTCACCACCGCTTCCAACATTCTCGCCCTCGCTACCTATCTCGCCAAGCCCCATCACGCCTCCCTCACCCGTCGCCCGAATCCCCCGCGTTCACCCTGGGGCCAGGTAACCAACCGCGACTGGTGCATCCATCTCCTCCAGTCGTTCCCCGGTGTCGGTCCAGACCTGGCAGGGCGTATCTACGACCACTTCTCCACTCTGCCAATGGCCTGGACCTGCACCGAGGATGACTTACTCGCCATCCCCGGTATCGGTCCTACCCTTGCCCGTCGCCTCCTATCGTCCCTTCGTCCATCGCCGCCTGAGCCTCGTCCCCTATCGTCAGACTCCTCTCGTACTCCAGCCTCTGCAAGTCCTCGAACTCCTTGAAGCTCATATCCAGCCATCCCTCGACTGGCCCGTCCTCTGCTGGCTTGTTCTTCACTTTGAACATAATCCTCGCCCGAATCTCCCTATCGTTGTGCACCATCGTCCACGCGACGACGTGAATCCCCTCCGGGTCCAGTGTCTCTACGAACTCCCAAGCCAGCGCCCTGTTACTATTCCTCCGCCACGCCTGCTTGTTGATCCTCTCGACCTCATCCGTTGTCATCAATATGGCTGTCGGCATCGCCTTTATTGTCCTCTCCCTCTTCTATTTCCTCATTAACCCGCACGTTCACCCTCACCACCATCCTCTGAGGTGGCCTGTTCTCCCGATTCCAGTATAGAATCGCCCGCGAGCTGATGAACTGAGAAATCTGCAAAAGAAACGCGTCAAGCGCTTCACTCGACCAACTCCTATCCGGTTCTCTCTCCCTACCCTCCTTCGTCCTGTCTATCTCGAACGTGAAATCCTCACCCTCCACGTCGAACCAATCGCCCGGCTTCTTACTCACCCTCCTCCATTCCCCTTCCTATTCCTCTCCCTATCCCTCTCCCTTTCCCTCTCCCTATCTATCCTCTCCTCCCTCTCCAACATCTCCCTCAGCAACTCCCCATCGTTACTCATCACCACCATGTAATTCCCCTTGACGAAATCGAACTCCTTCCCGCACTCGCTACATTCCATCCTCGGGTACACAGTGTTCGGCTCCTGGAACATCGGCCGCGCACCGCACCATGGGCATGTCGCCTTGAAGAACACATGACATGCAACGCCCTTCCTCAGATTCTCGCTAATCACCTCCTCCGCGCTCTCGACCAGTTCCCTAACCGGATAGTCGTTGTACTCGCTCATGTCCCCTTCAGTCGAACCATTTCCGTCTTGTCGCTCCGCAGTAGCAAATGAAATCGGTGTACCCATATCCCACACCCATAACCTCTTGCCAGACGTGATCCCTACGGCGACGGTGGAACCACAGATGCTGTGAGGCGATCCGAAGATCAACCATCGGGATTACTCTCATGCCCCACCATCCCCGCCATCTCCCTTTCCTCTCTCGAAATGGCTCTCCTCATACCTCGCTACCCTATCGCAGCCTCTACACACGACAGTTACCTCGTCCGTACTCATCCAGCCACCCGCCACCTTAAATGCGGCGATGACCTCCTTATGAGTCGTCGTCTGGTAGATGAGGTCATCGGCACACCGATGCCACCATCGCCCATCCTCCTTCAACCACTCGTCGGGTAACTGTCTCTCTATGATCCGAGGAACCTCCGCTCGTATTCCATCCTGAACGACTGCCGACTGGTGTAGGCGTTGCTGTCGTACCCATCGCGGATTCCCCGTAGTGTCTCTGTATATCCGAGCGAATATACGTAGTTGCGACTTACTACAATCCCCGAATTCCTCCCCCATAGCTCCCTCTTAATCGTCTGGCATCTGACGCACAAGAAACTCACTGGCATGTCCACGATGCTCTGCATGTCGATATGCCAATCATCCTGGGGGTAGTCCTCCCACTCATGCCCCAGTAGCCCGCATCTCAGATACTCCTCAGTCTCCCGCTTAGTCGGAGGGCGTGTGCTCAAGTTTCATCCTCTCGTATGTTGCAATCGCCCATTCTCGGGCTGCAATCTCAACCCCCGGTGCTAATCTAAACCCACTGGGGAAGGCCCCTGCCATAAACCCGTCGATCCACCCTTTCCTATAGTCCTCCTCTCTCACGACTCCCGCCATCATCCAATCTCCTTCACGATCTTTCTCAACCTCGGCAGGTCGCTCATCAACAGCTCCGTCAGCGTCTGCCTCAACTCCGCGTTCTCACGTTGCAGATGGCGAATGACCTCGCCCATCTCACCCGCGATCACCTGTGGCTCACTTCCCGCCAACGCCTGTCTCGTCTCCGCTTCCCTCGTTGCCTTCGCCGCTTCCCTCGCCCTCGTTATATGCCTCCCGCGAATCTTCACGTCCAACAATGAGAACCCGTCCTCTTCGATGAACTTCTTCATCGCGGGCTCATACTCCTCCCACGCCCCCGCCAACCTCATACTTACCGCTTGTTTTGCCCCCTGTGTCGCCCACTCCACATGGATCAGATGCCTGTCCTCCAGCTCAGCCCTCGTCCTCCTGACATAGCTGACTGGATCGGCACCACTCCTCGGATACCCCATGCCATAGGCAATCTCCCTATGCCACTGGTTCGAGTCCTGCTTCGGGTCCTTCCTCGTCTCATATCCCGGTTGCGTGTACAGCCACGCCATGAACCGAATGTTCCTGGCAGTCCCACTCGCCCCGTTCTCCCACCACTTCACCTCGGTCCCGCCAGCCGCCACTTCCTCCCTACTCGGGAACACGACCCCTTCCATCAGCCTGTCCATCTCTCTCTTGTCCTCGTCGTTCTTCGCCTGAAACGGCATCTGTGTCTACTCCCCTTCCTTTGTCGCTGCCACCAAGGCCAACATCGCGTACACGTTCGCCTTGGCCCTCCCAGTCGGAGTGCCCTCCTCCAACTCCTTCTCCGCCAACTCTGCGTACTGATCCGCCGTCTTCATTACTATCAGTCCTTCCCAATCAAGGTGGCTCTGTACAAGTTGCCTTCCTCGTCTTTGACGTACATATCGTTCGCGCTGGACCATCTGCTCTCCCTGACCGAGTACGCAATCACTGTCATCAGGATCAGTCTCTCCCCCGGCTTTGTAATCGCCGGTCTCTGTCTCTCTGATCCCCCTGCTGCCGTTGTCTCCCCCGTCTCCCCCGTCTCCCCCGTCACCTGTTCCATCTTGTAACTCTCCGGCACCTCGTTCAGCCGGTACTCACCGCGCTTAATCACCGCGATGCCCCAGCCTTTCCCCTTCAACCCTTGAATCGCCCCACTCACCTGCTGAGTCGTCAGGTTCAAGTCCCTTGCCAATTGCCTGAGAAACACTGTCCTCCCCAGCCTTGAAATCAGGTGGGTCCCGACGACTCCCTCTATCGAATACTGCGGTGGTCTCTGCACCATCCCTACATCCTTCCCACAATCACAAATCGTCCTCTCCACACAACATCCGCCGGGGGCAGGGCGGAAAGGACAAGGACCCTGCCCCCGGCTTGTGGCGTGGCAGGGAGTCGAACCCTGCCCAACTCCACCAAACTCCACCACTCACGCCTACCTTGTCATTCGCCAACCACTTACCACCATGGCGACAATCGCACCCACCATCACCCAACTCCAAATCTCTCTCACCTCCTTCTCCTCCACCATCGCCTCCCCATGTGGCAATGGTGCATACACTCGCCCTTGTACATCCACCCGCCACCATCACACTCCCAGCAACACTTACCCCTCCACGGCATCCTTCAACTCCTTCATCCCTCTCCTGAATTGGAACCCTCGGCCCATCATCGCCCTCTGCTCACCCGAGAACTCAAACCCGTCCACTGCCTCGGCGATCTGGTACATGAGACTCAGCGCGCTGACTGCCTCTGTCTCATCCCCCTCATTCAAGAACGGGAAGTACGCGCCCTTGAACGTGCTCCTCTCGTCCTTCATCTGAATCGTTATCAAATCCTCCCCAATGAACGGCTCTGCAATCTGGTGTGCAATCGCCAATCCACTCCCACAGAAGATGTCATGGCCGTCATACTCGGCCAATTCCTCAATCGCTTCCCTCTTGTCCATTACCCTCTTCTTCTCTCACCTCACACACGATCCTCTTATGTTCCCTCTCGGCCTGTTCCTTAGTCTCCCACCTCCACTGTTCCCCATCCATCTTCCCGCCGAACACCATCGTCTCGAAGATCAGCGGTCTGCCATCGCCAGTCCACCGGTGATTGATCCCCAGCCACACTGTGCTGACCCTGCACTCGCCCACCTGATCCAGCCCGATTCTCTTGTACTCGTACTCGTCACCCCCCGTCCCCTTAATCAGCTCACCCCACTCCTCCAACTCAATCGGCTTCCCATTGATGTCGAAGAACATCCCCTCAAACACCGCACCCTCCCCATATTCAGTTGTCATTGGAGTCTCCATCTACATCTACATCTTTATCTATCGTGGGTTAGGCAGGTCCCGAACCTGCATCTCCAACCTTGTGTACGTCCTATTGCCGTCTGCCTAGGACACGCGCTCAACGTACATCTTGTGGCGATCTACGATTGATCTACTAACCCAGGTGGGGCGAATGTGGCTGGCTCTCCCAACCAACCAACCACACTCGCCCCAGGCCCCTCTACCTCTCTGTCACCTCCTCCGGCAGCTCCAATCGCGCGAAGATGTCGTCGTGACCGTCTCTCCTCACCGCGACACCCTCGACGCTGTGTTGTGAAATCCGCTTGAACGCGTTCTCCAGTGAATCCACCTTCGGCGCGTCACTCGCAGCTTCCATCAGCTCCAACTGTGGCCGCAGACTCTTCGCAGCCTTCAAGAAGTCGTCGGTCGTCAGCATGGTCACTCCGCTGCCTTCCTTGACTCCTCGCACCATGTTCTTGACCATCGCCCGGTCCACCATCTCCCGGACAAATGCTGGCAAGAACCCATCCGCTGCCTGCCCGACGCTCACCCAGTCAACGTCATCCGCGATCTTCCCTTCCGGTGCGACCGCGTATGCCATCCTCCTCACGCCGTCACTGTCCAACTTGCCAATGTGGATCATTCCGTCGATCCGTCCTGGCCTCGTCAGACCCTTGTGCAACTGCTCCACCTTGTTCGTCGTGAACATCAGCTGCATTCGCAGCCCCTTGCTTTGTATCCCGTCGAAGATGTCCAGTATCCTCGACATCGTCTGGCTCTCTGAATCCACGTTCCCGATGATGTCGATGTCCTCGAAGAACACCACAGACGGCTGATACAGCTTCGCCGTCTGCATACACTCCTCGAAGTTATCTCTCCCCGGTCTGCAATACACGAACGTCACGCCATTCGCGACTGCCTTCTGTGCCGTCAAGTATCCGCCGAGCGTCTTGCCCGTCCCATACTCGCCGTACATCGCCGTGGACCGCTTCGTCCCGACGCCCAACGCTTCCAATTCATCGGGGTGCTCGATGAACTGCCACACGTTCTCGTCCAACTCCTCCATCGTGTCGTGGTTGTAGATGACCTTCTTCGCATCCACCCCACTCAAATCGATGAAGTTTGGCATCTCCTCGCCGTCGAAGCACTTGCCACGATAGATGCTTCTCTGTCGTAGCTCCTCTTCCACCACTCGAAAGATGCCCTCCGCGATGCCGCCGTCCTTCTTCGGGCATTCGATGGTCAACTGAAACAGTATCCCATCTTCCTTACTCGGCGCCTTGCCCGTGTAGATGTGTCCCCGTTGAAACCCTGGAACTTGGAACTCACCCCACGGACACCGCACCGTCTCGTTCACTCCGACTGGGATGTCAATGAACGTCGCCTGCGTGAACAGGCTATTGGGCATCCTCACAACTCCAAATGCATTCTTCAATGCATTGAAAGTCGCCACCGCGCCGTCCCACGGACGGAACTTGTACGTCTTCGTGAACGTCGCCATCTCCCGCTGCTCCGAATCCCACGCGTAGATGAAATCCGCAGCATCGGTCGGACGTTCCCGCATCGTGGCAGGAAGGATGATGCGCTTCCCTTCGAAGACAACATCGTCTTCGCCAGTCAGCCCACCACCCAACTCTCGCAACGTTTCCAGCACCGCTGCGACAGCCTTATCCTGTGTCGTCTCCGGCATGTTACCTCCAATTGTCAATGTTCTACAATCACGACTGGCGTTGTCCTTTCCGCCAGCCGGGTGTTTGTGTTTCCACCAACGAGTGCATTGGGGAGAGGTAACAGAATCCCCAATGCACCCGTTGGTAGCAACACACCTATGCCGCTGCTACCTCACATTCAATTCACTTCACTCGAAGTCCTCCCAGTCCACCGCCGCCCAGACCGCGTTATCCGCCTCCTCCAATTCCTCCGCCCTCTTGTCCAGCTCGTCGTCACCCATCTCCTGCAATCGCAAAGTCCCGACGATTATCGACTGTAGAAAATCTCTGCCATTCGCCATCACAGATACATCCCCGTTCCGCCGACGTGCTTGTGTAGAGGAATCACCTTTGCCATTCCCCCATCGCCATCGCCCTTCCCCTCCCCCTCCATCAGTCGCCTCTTCAACTGACACACGGCGCAGTCGCATTCCTCCTCGCCATCGCCATCCCCCATCCCTATCCCGTATATAATCTTAACTGCGTCCGCCGCCGTGAACGCATCCCGTTTCGTAATCACGCCCATCTCGTGCAGTGCGTACTCAGCACTGCATACGCGTGCTCATCATCCATCATATACGTCATCATCGTCACAGTCGCCATCAGCGTCTCTGCCTTTGTCAACTGTTCTGTGATGTACGCGACTCGCTGTACCCTGTCCTCTGGGAGCTGGCTAATGTCCAACTCCCTGCCATGCCACTTCATCTCCATGTCCCTTCCTTTCCCTTGTCCTTGTCCTTGTCCTTATCCCCGTGTCCCCGTCTCTCCTACGGTGTCCACTTTCCTGTTGCCACCATCACCGCGCTGTAGATAAAGAACGCAACCAACACCACAGTCGCAATCCCCGTCATCGTTCTACCTCTACCTCGACGTACTCCACATCCTGCGGCCTTTCCACTGAGAACGTGTTGTCGTCCCAATGTACGACTACCTCAAATACGTCCTCGCCATCTGGAATGTTCACCACCGTCCCAAACTCGGCGATCCCCCATGCCACTTGGCTGACTCTGTCTCCCACCTGATACTTAACATCTGCTGCTTTCATTGTGGTCCTTTCTCCACCCCATGTTCTCAACGCAGGTAGCAATGTCCTCACACCACGCTGCTATCTACCTTGAGACTCACTTTGAGCGAGCGGCGACCCCGCCAGAAACGGGAAAAGCCCCGCCCGGAGCCGGTCCCCCGGTCCCCGAGCGGGGCTGGCGGGCCGACCTGGCCCGCCCGCTCCCCGTGCGCTCCCCGTGGTTAGCTCACCCGCTGACAGGCCACCACGGCCGTGTCTGCGTAGCCGTCCCCGTTCTGGCGGGCCACTTGCCCCGTTACCTTGAGCAGAATGCGCCACCCTGACGGCGTGACGTTGGCAAAGCCCTTCCGCAGCTGGCCTTGCACGTATTCGGCGCCCTTGCTCCGCACGGCGCCCTCCGTCAGACCCTTGTACTGGGTCCGGCCGATCACCTCCGGTGTCGTCAGCGATCCCGCCAACGTCACCTCAAGGTTTGGCGGGAGGTAGCCGACCTCCTGCGTCGCACCCGAGAGCGCGTCCGCCATCAGCAGACTGACCACGTACTCGGTCACCTCCCGAAGCGTCACGTCAGCGGCGATTGCGACCCAGACCGCAGGTCGGGCCTCGCCACGGGCAGCGATTTCGCCCCGATTCGCCGGGCCGAACTTCGCCGCCAGCGTCGCCGCCCGCTCCGCAGCCGCTTCGGCCAGCTTCGCCACGGGCGTGGCCTCTGCCGCTTCCGTCCGCTTCGCAGCGTCCGCAGCGACCAGTTTCGCCGTCGTCTCCGGCAGCTCCACCGCTTCTCTCGCCGAATCGGCCGCAACCTGGGCCGTCCGACGCTCCGTCGTGTTAGTTGCACTTGGCATGTCATGTCCTTCCATCTGCTCACCTCCCTTCTTGGAAGCGAGCCCCACGGCCGTGCACGTCACGGCCACCGCTGCCGCCGCTCACCAGGTCAACTGTCGCCAGGGCATACCTCGCCCCCGCTCCCGCCGACCCGCCTCGCTGCCACATGGTGGCAGCGTACCATATTGCACGTCATTGCAACTTCTCTCCGTGGTAATTCCGGCCACGCAGCGTGACGATCCACAACTTATCCACAGGAAATCTCCGCCGACTAGTCACCCGTTGACCATCGCTGACCTGCGATGCTTCGACCATCTAAGTCAAGATTCGATCAAGTGTTGCGCTACTTGTCGCGCCACCTTGTCACACGACGAGTGATGCGCGACTTGTTGCGCCACTTCCGGCTGACTAGTCAACCGTTGACTACTGGCGATTCCCGACTATTCCTATCAACTTACTAGGAATTAGTCCCAATGCCCCGTGCGATTAACCCAGTGGGGGTAGCGTAAGGTTCCGCTAACGGAGCAAAATTTGCCCCCTACCACCCGGTTTACAA
>Ga0126371_10000355_pt1 | contig 37338 bp, 26 predicted proteins | sample PanSoiMetaPlot_4_FD_110145 | JGI IMG/M metagenome (GOLD analysis project Ga0126371, IMG submission 110145) | Tropical forest soil microbial communities from Panama - MetaG Plot_4 | ecosystem: Environmental > Terrestrial > Soil > Tropical forest > Bulk soil | place: Panama | collected 2016-02-17
CGAACTTCGCGTTTTACAGCGCGATTCTCGGGCAGGCGCCGCCAGCGGGCGTGGTCATTGGCGAGACGAACAATGGGCCGGACGATATCCAGACGAAAGATCAGATCGTGAAGTATTTGAAGGATTCGTTCGCGCTGGGACACAAAGCATTTGCCACGATTACACCGCAGAATGCGACGATTCCGCTCGCCAAGCCGCCGGTGCCATTTTTCAAGACGCGGCTGATGCTGGCGAGCTTTGGCTGCACGCATGCGTTCGATCATTACGGGCAAATGGTGGAGTATTTGCGGATGAACGGAATTGTTCCGCCCGCGAGCAAGGGACAGCCGGCGGCAAATCCATCATCGGGAAAATAAGAGCGGCGTGCGCATGTTGTTCACAAACTGCGCGCTAGTATGAGAACTCAGCAACCCTGACGCAGTTTACACTCCGCGTCAGGGTTTGTTTTTGTGGAAGAGTTTGCGGCGGATGTCGGGCCAGAATTCCTTCATTTCGTTGGCCGCGCCGTCCCACATGATGAGCATGCCCCACGTGCCGAGATTGCGGCCGACGGTGCGATCCTCGGGCGGATGGTAGATATTGGAAACGGCGGTTGCCGCGGCGTTGCCGATGATCTCTGAATAGTTGAAGCTAACATTACCCGAATCGGTGAACGTGACAAAGAGGCGCTCGACGGCATAGGTCATGCGCCGGGAAAAGCGGCCACGTTTCATTTCGTAATAGCGGGGATCCTCACGCAGGATCGTCGGGAAAATGCCGATGGTCATGTAGCTGCCGATGTCATTGTCGGCGAATTCTTCTCCAAAGCGTTTTCCGTAAGCGCCCCAACCCTGACCCCATGAAGGCGGAGAGTCGTTGGCCTGATCGATGGCGGCGAGAGATCCGACGAAAGGAGCGGTAAAAGGATCGAAGACCGCTGCGGTGGCAAGGCCAAACTTCTGCCGAGGTTTGAGCGGCGGCAGCTTCATGGCATCTTCGACGACGTAGTTGGGCATGGCTTCGAAGATGCGGTCGTTGACGGTTCCTGTTTCCTTCTCAATCTCAGTTTCTTTCTTTTTGCGTTCCTCGATGCTCTTGGAGGTTTGGGACTGCTGAGTTTGCGTCTGCTGCGCGGAGGAGGGCGGAGATTGCTGAGACTGCTGCTGGGCGGACGCTTGAGACACGAAAGCGAATGATGCAATGAGCATCGCAGAGAGCAGCAGTGGTGCACGGCGGATTGGAATCATCATCATCGAATCAAACACCATGGCATAGCTTGAAGAAGAAACGCCAGACCTTGTCGCGATGGGGTTTCCAAAGCGTTGAGGGCACTCGATGCAAACATTTTTTGCATATGCCTTCTTCATGGACATGATTTAGAGTGGGGCGGTATACTCCCGGTTCATTTGTTTCATTTTGTGATTTAGCGCGGGCGGTGGCGGGTGTGTCTGGCGCGCTCTGAAACTTTGTAAAACGAGTTTGCGTACTGGGATAGTGCGTTTCGCACACAGAGGGGAGATTTGTATGAAGAAAGCTATCTTTGCGGTGATGGTGTTGCTGCTGGCTGGGATTTGCTACGCGCAGTCGGAGCCCGGCCCGCTGCTGCTGCAGCAACCGACGATGAACAAGACGCAGATCGTGTTCGTCTATGGCGGCGAGCTGTGGAGCGTGGGGCGCAACGGCGGCGACGCGGTGCGGCTGACGACGGGCGTGGGGATTCAGTCGGATCCGCATTTTTCACCGGACGGCAAATGGGTGGCTTTCACGGGGGATTACGGCGGGAACCCGGACGTGTATGTGGTGTCGGCGGATGGCGGAGTGCCGAAGCGGCTGACGTACCATCCGGATCCCGACACGGTGGTGGGATGGACGCGGGATGGCAAGAGCGTGCTCTTTGCTTCGTCGCGAGACAGTTTCGCGAGTGGAGTGGGCGGTTTGTACACGGTTCCGGTGACGGGAGGACTGCCGGAAAAGTTGCCATTCCCACTGGCGTTCGAAGGGTCTTATTCGCAGGATGGAAACGAGATCGCGTACAGGCCGGTTGGGTTTCCGTGGGGCACCTGGTCGCATTATCGCGGCGGGACGGAGTCGAAGATCTGGGTCGCGAAGTTGGCGGATTCGAGCTACGAGGAGATTCCACGCGGCGACTGGAACGAGTTCGATCCGATGTGGCTGGGGAACAAGATTTACTTTTTGTCGGATGAAAAAGGGCCGTTCACGCTCTACGAGTACGACACAACGACGAAGAAAGAGACTGAGGTGGTGCCGAACGACGGCTTACCGATTCGCGAAGCTTCGGCGGGGCCGGACGGAATCATCTATTCGCAATTCGGCGCAATCCATATTTACAACCCGGAGAGCCACAACGAGCATGCGGTTACGATTCATGTGGCGGGCGATTTTCCCCAGTTGATGCCGCATTTCGAAAGTGTAGAAGGAAACATTCTTTCCGCAGATATTTCGCCGACTGGCGCGCGCGCGGTTTTCGAGGCGCACGGCCAGATTTTGACAGTGCCAGCGGAACATGGCGACATTCGAAATGTCACCCATTCACAGGGAGTAGCGAACCGATTCCCGTCGTGGTCGCCGGATGGGAAGTCGATCGCTTATTTTTCGGATGAGTCGGGAGAGTACGCGCTGCACGTCAAGAATCAGGACGGCATGGGCGATGTGAAGAAAGTCAGCTTGGGCGAACCACCATCGTTTTTCTACAACCCGATATGGTCGCCGGACAGCAAGAAGGTCACATACACGGACAAACGGTTGAGCGTGTGGTACGTGGATTTGGATAAGGGTACGCCGGTGAAGATTGATTCTGATGTCTACGAAACGCCGGAGATGACTTTGGATCCGTCGTGGTCGCCGGACAGCGAATGGATCGCATACACGAAGCTAATGGCGAACCACGTTCACACGGTGTTTGTGTATTCGCTCGAGACGGGAAAGAGTACGCAGATTACCGACGGGTTGAGCGATGCGCGCTATGCCGCATGGGACAAGAACGGGAAGTGGCTGTATTTCACGGCGAGCACGAATTCGGGGCCGACAACGGGCTGGCTAGACATGTCGAGCGAAGGGCACACGGTGACGCGCGCGGTTTACGTGGCGGTACTGGCGAAGGATGAGCCTTCACCGCTCGCTCCGGAGAGCGACGAGGAAAAAGCGGAGCCGCAACAAAAACCACCTCAAGCAGGAGACAAAGGCAAGAAAGAAGAAGCTGCGAAAGTAACGATCGACTTCGAGAACATCAGTCAGCGAATCCTGGCTTTGCCTGTTCCGCAAAAGGACTATGCAGCTCTCAAGGCAGGGAAGACGGGCGAGCTGTTCATCGGCGATATTCCGGCGGGGCAGGCAGGTTTTGGTCCGCCGTCCATTGAAGTCACAAAGTTCGATATGAAGACGCGGAAGCCCGCGCCGGTGGTTTCAGGAATTCAATCATTTGATATTTCGTTCAATGGCGAAAAGATTCTGTATTCGCAAATGGAGCATTGGGCGATCGCGGCGACGGCGGCTCCGGTGAAACCGGGCGAAGGCACGCTGAACATGGCCGACATGAAGGTTTGGGCCGACCCGAAGGCGGAATGGAAACAGATGTACCACGAGGTGTGGAGAATCGAGCGGGACTTTTTCTATGCACCGAATTTCCACGGGCTCGATTTGCATAAGGCGGAAGCGGAATACGCGAAGTATCTGCCGGGACTGGCGAGCAGGGAGGATGAGAATTTCCTGTTCAACCAGATGCTGGGCGATCTGAACGTAGGCCACATGTTCGTCTTCGGCGGAGCAGTTCCGATGGTGCCTCCGGTGAGCGTGGGCTTGCTGGGAGCGGACTATTCGATCGAGAACGGACGGTACCGCATCGTGAAAGTGTACAGCGGCGAAAACTGGAATCCAGGGTTGCAGGCTCCGCTGACGCAGCCGGGGGTGAATGTGCAGGCGGGGGATTATATTTTGTCCGTGGACGGGCGCGAGTTGCACGGCACAGACAATATTTACAGCTTCTTCCTCGATGACGCGGGGAAGCAGGTGGTTTTGAAAGTAGGGCCGAACGCGGATGGAACGGGCTCGCGGGAAGTGACCGTGGTTCCCATCGCCAATGAGCTGAACCTGAGGCACCGCGCGTGGACCTATCACAACTGGGAGACGGTGACGAAGCTGAGCGATGGGAAGCTGGCGTATGTGTATTTGCCAAATACGGCAGTAGGCGGGTTTACGAATTTCAACCGCTATTATATGGCGCAAGTGGGGCGTCAGGGCGCGGTGATGGATGAACGGTTCAACACCGGCGGCCAAATCGCGAACTACATTATCGAAATCATGCAGCGGAAGCTGACGAGCTACTGGTACACGCGCCAGGGCGAGGTATTTACGTCACCGCTGGACGCGATTTACGGGCCGAAGGTGATGATCACGAATCAGTTTTCGGGATCGGGCGGCGATTGGATGCCGTGGGGATTCAAGCACGAAGGAGTGGGGCCGACAATTGGCGAAAGGACGTGGGGCGGACTGGTGGGAATTTACGGGTATCCGGAGCTGATTGATGGCGGGTCAGTGACGGCGCCGCGCGTTGCGTTCTTCAATCCGAACGGGACGTGGGACGTGGAGAACCATGGCGTGCCGCCGGATGTGCCGATCATTCTGGATCCGAAGGCTTGGCGCGAAGGGCACGACGTGCAGCTCGAAAAAGCGATCGCGGTAGCGATGGATGAATTGAAGAAACATCCGCTGCCGACGCCGAAGGTGCCGCCGTTCCCGGATTATTCGAAATACGCACACTAGAGGCGGAAGTTGGAGGTAAGAAGTTAGAGGTTGGAAAAAGCCAAGAAGGTTCCATTGCGCATTCCGCCGCCGGCGGGATATGGGCCGCTGCCGTTTTCGAACGGCGTGCTCGCCGGCGAAACGTATTACATGAGCGGGCACATTGGCCTGGACCCGGCCACCAAGAAGCCACCTGCGGATGCGGAGCAAGAAGCACGTTTGATGCTGGACGCGTTTCGCGAAACGCTTTCGCTGGCGAAGCTGACGATGTCGGACCTGGTTTTTGTGCAGGTGTTCTGCTCGGACGTTTCCCTCTTCGATAAGTTCAATGCGGTCTACCGGTCGTACTTCCATGGCGAATTTCCGGCTCGGGCGCGCTGCTTTTCGGAGCGCGCTTTGAGATTCAAGGAATCGCGGTGAAGCCACCGAAGCGCGGTCGGCGTAAGAACCGGCGCTGAAGCACTCAACCTTCATTCCCTCGGATACCGAGGACATGGTAACATTGCTCCTCGGATACCGAGACCATTCAAAATGTCTTTTTTGTTTAGACTGCGGACGCTAGCGCTCTCCTTCGGTATCTCGTAACGTCTAAGTGTTGTGAAAACTTGAGTGGGGCGAACTATGCGCATTGAGAACGCCGAAGGGCTGGAATATCTAGAAACCGTACGAGCACTTTTTCGCGAATATGAGACGAGCATAAAGGTGAGCTTGTGTTTCCAGGGATTTGAAGAGGAGCTAGCGAGTCTGCCAGGAGGATACGCGCGGCCAAACGGACGATTGCTGCTGGCTTTTGATTGGGACAAGGCCGCGGGATGCGGGGCGTTTCAGCATCTGGAGAGCGGTGTGTGCGAGATGAAGCGGTTATTTGTGAGGCCGGAACATCGAGGGAAGGCGATTGGAGCAGCTCTGGCGCGGGCACTGATTGAGCAAGCGAGAGAAGCGGGCTACTCGCGAATGCGGCTGGACACGATGCCGTCGATGACACGAGCGATTAAAATGTACCGGGCACTCGGATTCAAGGAGATCCCTGCGTATCGATTCAATCCCGTGCCGGGATCGCTCTTCTTTGAATTACAACTTGCCGAAGTGACTGTGCCAGGAAAGCTATAGCGATTGAAACTTTGACGTTGCGGAATTTCCAGTTGTAGCTTCCTGCGAGACTGCGCTTGTGGAAGCTGTGAAGCGGCTTAAGAAAAAGGCAGCGACGCCGGCGATCAAGCCGCCACAGATAATCACGGCCTCCCAAGCGAGTCCAACGGCGGCGGTTTCGACGGGCGGGGCGCCGAACGGCACGAGCAGGATGACCAGGGCGGCTTCGCGCACTCCGATGCCGCCTTGGGTAATCGGGATTACGCCACAGAATTTGGCCAATGGCCACGCGAAGAGCCACGCGCGAAACAAGAGATGCAGTCCGGTGGCGTCAGCGGCGCGTGAAGTGAGCCAAATAAAACTTCCCTGAGCGAATAATCCCAGGCAAAGAGCGGCGACAACATACTGCGGTTTGCCGTGCATGGAGCGGGCTGCTCGGCGCAGGCGGACGGCGCGACGACGCAGCGCGAAGGATGTTTTTCGCGCGGGGAACCACAGGACGAGAGGAGTGATCAACACCGCAACGGTGACGAGGACGATGCCTCCGGTCACGAAGATGCGGCGCGCTTCGGCAGGGAGCGTCCCGGGTATCAGAACGGCGCCAAGGGCGGCAAGGAAGACGAGCGCAGCGAAGTCGAGGATGCGATCGATCAAGCCGCCGAGGACGATGGCGGCTTTGCTCTGGCCGATGCGAAAAGCAAGCGCAGCGCGTACGACGTCGCCGCCGACAATCGACGGCAGGAAAAGCGTGCTGAAAAGGCCGGAGAAGTAGCAGCGAACGGCCTCGCGAAACGAGAGGCTGGCTCCAGCCAGATTGACCATCATGCGCCACTTGGTAAGGGCCACCAAATGTGCGCATAAGTACGCGACGACCAGCAGCGCCCACAAGTGCGGAGGCAGGCGGCGGAGCGTGCGCCAGACTTCAGCGAGTGGTAGAAAATGGAAGAGGATCAGAAGGGCCAGCGCGCTGCCTCCGACACGAAGCGCCAGGCCAAGCCAAGGGCGGCGGGAAAGAGCATCCTTTTCGATTGAACCTGAGTTTGATTTTTGCACTGTACCAGCGAGCATTATGCCTGGGTTTGCGAAACGGTGCTGCGCCGCGACTGAGCGAAGTGCTTGCGTCAGTTTTTTTTCCAGTAAGACGCGATAGCGGCGTAATCCACGTCCGATTTTGCGGCGGTTTTGACGGCGGAATACGCCTGATAAGCCGCTTTTCCCGCAGGAAGCTCGATTCCGTTTTCCTTTGCAAGCTCGATAGCCAGGCGAATGTCTTTGTGCATCAGGCGCAGCGGAAAACTGGGCGTGAAATCGCGCTTCAGGATTACGGGAGCCTTGACGTCGAGGACCGGGGCGCGGCCCATGCTGGATTGCAGGACTTCTATTAGCTTGGTGGGTTCGACGCCGGAGCTGGTGACGAGTTCAAGGCCTTCGGCGAGCGCTTGCACTTCGAGGGCGAGGATCAAGTTCATGGCGAGTTTGACGGTTTGGCCGGCGCCATTTGGTCCCAGAAGAAAAAAGCGTTTGCCAACTGCCTGAAGGACAGGCTCGACGCGAGCGAGGACTTCTTTCTTGCCGCCGATCATGAAGACCAATTCACCTTTTTCCGCACCCCATGTGCCGCCGGTTACGGGTGCGTCGAGGAAGTCCACGGATTGATCAGCGCAGGCCTTTGATACGCGGCGGGCAAGCGCGGGAGAAACCGTGCTGGAATCGATGAGCACGCTGCCTTTTTTGAGAGCGGGCAGGGCGCCGTGTTTGCCCCAGAGAACTTCTTCGAGCGCGGGAGGGTCGCTGACGATAGTGAGCAAAACTTCGACTTGAGACGCGACTTCTTGCGGCGACTTGGCGACGGAGGCGCCCTGGGCCGCGAGTTTTTCAGATTTTTCGGCTGTGCGATTCCAGACAGTGAGCGGAAATCCAGCTTTGAGCAGATTCGCGCCCATGGGGGCGCCCATCAGTCCGAGCCCGATAAGTCCCACGCGTGTCTTCATGCGTTCCTCCCGGCAATTGCCGCGAACAAACAATGAATATTAACGGGTCACGGACTGCGACGAAAATGAAATTGTGGGGATGGGAAAGGGATTGAGTTCAGGCGGCGGGAGACGGTTCAGGCTGGCGGAGAACTTCGCGAATGCGGAGGAGGGCGGAGTAGGGAATGGCGATGCGCAGCGTGTTCTCGCGGCCGGATTGGATAAAACGGTCTTCGAGATGGATGTGATCGCCGGAGTCGCACGCCAGCGTGGCGGTGACCGAAACGTGGATGTCCGCGGCGCGATAGTTAACTTCTACGCGTTTACCGATAAGGTAAGTAAACGAAGGCATACGTATAGCCTAGAAGAGCTAGCAGAAAGCGTCAATAGTACGAGAAGAAAACTGTGGAAAACGCAATGTTCCAGAATGGAACAGCTAGCGGATCACGCTGAATTCGACGCGATTGCGGAAGGAGTCAATGCGCTCGGCGCGAACACGGAGGCGGTCACCGAGATGGAATTCGTGGCGGCTTGCGTGGCCTTTGCGGGTGCGTGAGGTTTCGGAGACGATGGCGTGATCGCTTTCGCGGAAGCGGAAACGCGCACCGAAGGTTTCCTCCAGCCGGTCGACGGGAACAAGGCCTTCCACGAAAACTTCGAAAAGCTCGATGAAGAAGCCGAATTTTTGCACAGAGATAATGAGAGCGTCGTATTCCTCGCCGAGATGGCTTTCCATGTATTGAACGGTCTTCCAGTCCATCAGTTCTCGCTCGGCAGCGTCAGCGCGGCGCTCGGCTTCGGATGCTTCCACCGAAATTTCCTTCAGTTCTGCCTCGCGATAGGGGCCTTTGGAGGTGCCGGGATTTTCCAGCGCCCACTTGAGGATGCGATGGACGATGAGGTCGGGATAGCGGCGGATCGGCGAAGTGAAGTGCGTGTATTGGTCAGCGGCCAGTGCGAAATGGCCGAGAGGTTCGGCTGCATACCGGGCCTGCTTCAAGGAGCGAAGCATGAGGTAGGAAAGGATGCGCTCTTCAGGCTTTCCCGCGATTTTCGCAGTGAGGCGCTGGTAGTGCTGCGGGCGAATAGCGATGTCTCCGGCAGGAAGCGCGACGTGCATGGGGCGCATGCGGCTTCGGCGTTCGCGGCCTGCGGGGCGGACACCTCCGTGGCGAACGGTGATGCGGCGCTCGGAGAGATCTTCGATGCCGAAGGAGTAACCGAAGGCGCGAGCGAGTTCTTCGAATTCGAGAACTTTCTTGGGGTCGGGCTTCTCGTGGATGCGATGGAGGGAGGCGATTCCGCGGTTTTCGAGGTAAGAGGCGACGGCTTCGTTGGCGGCCAGCATGAATTCCTCGATGATGAGATGCGCGATATTGCGCACGCTGCGAGCGATGCCGACCATGCGGCCCACCGAATCGAATTCGATGATTGGTTCAGGCAAATCGAAATCGATGGAGCCGCGAGCGACGCGGCGAGCGTTGAGCGCGAGGGCGAGAGTTTTCATGCGGCGAAACGATTCCGCGAGAGTGGCATAACGCGTGGTCATTTCGGCGTCGCCGTCGAGGACTTTGGCGACGTTGGTGTAGGTCATGCGCTCGACGGAGCGAATCACGCCGGGGGTGAATTCGGATGAGAGAATTTTACCGCCGGCGTCGAGCTGGAGAATCGCGCTCATTACGAGGCGATCGACGCGAGGGTTGAGAGAGCAAATGCCATTGGACAGCTCTTCGGGCAGCATGGGAACGGCGCGGTCGGGAAAATAAACGGAGGTGCCGCGAAGGCGCGCTTCATGGTCAAGTTCGGAGCCGCGCTGGATGTAATGCGCTACATCGGCGATGTGCACTTGAAGTTCGAATCCGCTATCGGGGCGCGGCGCGACGTGGACTGCATCGTCGAAGTCCTTGGCGGTTTCTCCGTCGATGGTGACGATGGGGAGATGGCGAAAATCGCGGCGGCCAGCTAGGTCTTCGGTGCGGACTTGCTGGGGAATGGCGCGCGCTTGCGCCAGGACTGCGTCGCTGAAGACATGCGGGAGATGGTGCTTGCGAATGACGATTTCGACATCGACGCCCATCTCGCCGTGGCGGCCGAGGATCTCGACGACGCGACCGGCAGGCGCAGCGCCACCTCGTGGATAGCGCGTGATTTCGACGTCCACGACGGCGCCATCGAGTTCAGGCAGGCGCAGACGTTTGCTGGCGCGCGTAGGCTCTGTAGGGTCTAGGCCAAGTTTTTCGCGCAGGGCGGGTGTGAGTTCGTCGCCGGGCGGGATGATGATTTCGTGAGCGATACGGGTTTCGTAGGGCAGGACGACGTTGCCGTGAGGGTCATAGCGAAACAATCCGACGACAGTGGGGTGGGCGCGCGAAGTAATTTTCTCAATGTGGCCTTCGAATCGGCCGTCGGGATGACGCCGCACGATGCGCGCGAGAACGCGGTCGCCGTGCATGGCGTCGCCAATGGCTTGCGAGCCGACGAAGAGATCGCCTTCCATGGATGGAATGGGCTGATCGGGAACGACAAAGCCGTAGCCGTCACGATGTGCGACCAAGCGGCCGGAGATCAAATTGGTATTCGGGAGACGATGGCGTGCTTCACGCGGAGGAGGCGCAGGAGCGGAAGCCTTTGGATACGCGGATGGCGATTTGCGGTCGGGACGCTGGCCGGTCAAGCGGAAGCGGCCGTGGGATTCGTCGACGTCACCGCTGCGCTTCAACCGCGAGAGCAGCTTGGGCAAGGCGCGGCGCCCCCAGTGGCGGAGTTTCAGCCCGGCGGCGATTTCGCGGATGCTTTGAGGATGGCTGGCGGTAGAGAGATATGCCAGCAGGCCGGCTTCGTCGATTTCGTCGGGACGGGAAGGAGGACGATTTTGATCAGAGTGGCGGTCTTTTTTCTTCATGAAGGGCGCGGGCAAGGATTGAGGGAGTCAAGGGCCTGTCTCGGCGCCTTCCTTATTGTATGGCGCGGCGGCGCAATCTCCCGCAACTTTTTTCGCGGCGATGGGTTTCACTTCACGTTGAATCCGTTACCTGCCCCCAAGCGGGAACGGGACTCACACCCCAGGGACATAGGAGGCGGTTCGAGAGAATCGCCTCCTACTTTTTTTCTACGTGCGCTCCAGCGTGCCTCTGTTTGGTGAAGTGAGCGCGATAGGCGTAAACAACTGCCAAAAGAGGCGCTGCCAGAAGCACTCCCCAGAAGCTGAAGACTAAGCCGAGCGCGATCGGAGCAATTAGTGAGATCCAGAACGGCACTCGCGCGACACCCTTCATAAGCCACGGCTGAATAAGGAGTGAATCGACGAGGACAATTGCAGCGTAAAGAACCAGGACGTAGAGGAACTGCGTCCAGCCGTTAATGATCACGGAGGCGACGGCGGGACCGATGAGGGCGATCACGGTGCCGAAATGCGGAATGAAGTGCAGCAAGCAGGCAAGGATTCCCCAGAGAAGCGCCCAGCGAACGTGCAGATACCAAAGGCCGGCGAACCATAGCAGTCCGACAAGCAGCGAGTCGTAGCAGCGCGTGACAAACCAGCGCCACAGGGCTTGGCCGATCAGGTGGAAGTGTTCATAAGCTTCCATGAAAGCTCAGAGAGTGTGGCAAGAATTATAATCCTGCGGGGTGGGCGCTGCGGGAATTACGATTCCTCTTGCGGAAGCGCTGGAAATTTGACTACCCTGAATTGTGGCGGCCAAAATCCACGAAATCGACCCCGGCCCGCAAACCCCCAAGATTGTCCGCATGATTGTGGAGATTCCGAAGAACTCACGGAACAAGTACGAGTATGACAAGGATCTGGGCGTTTTTCGTTTGGATCGGTTTCTTTACTCGCCGATGCACTATCCAGGAGATTACGGGTTTATTCCCGGGACGCTGGGTGAAGACGGCGATCCGTTGGACGTGCTCACAGTGGTTGAAGAGCCGTCGTTTAGCGGGTGCATGGTGGAGGTGAGACCAGTCGGCGTATTGCGGATGATTGACAAGTCGCAAGGGGACCAGAAGATTTTGGCGGTGCAACAGCACAATCCGAGATATGACGGGATCAATACGGCAAAGCAGCTCTTTCCCCACCTGCGGCGCGAGATCGAGCATTTTTTTACCATTTACAAGGAACTGGAAAACAAGAAGACAAGAATCCTGGGCTGGAGTAGCCCCGCGGCGGCGCATAAGGTCATCATGGCGAGCCGGAAACGCTACCTGACCCAATGAAGTGAAGCAAAGTTCTGACCTGTCCTTCCGGCTGTCCCACCGAACAAATAACGCTTTAGAATCCGTTCACTGCCCGGCCGTCCGGACGGCCCGGGATTCGGCTATGCTTAATTGTGTATGCTGGCGCTTTTCTACATTCTCGTATTGCAGCAGATTGGCCAGGGGATCGTCTCTCTATTGGAGGGATGGAAATGGCTGGTTATGGTGCGGCAGCGGTTCGGGAGGCATTCTGGTTTCTACGCTCCCCGCGCGGCGGTGATCTGCCCGTGTAAGGGCGCGGAACAGGGATTAGAAGGTAATCTGGCGGCGCTGTCGAATTTCGATTATCCAAACTATGAGACGTTTTTCGTCCTGGCCAGTGCGCTTGATCCGGCACGCACGATCATCGACAAAGTAGCTTCCTCCTCGAAGCAACTCACGCACGTCGTGATTGCCGGCTCGCCAAAAGAGCGCGGCGAAAAGGTGAACAATCTGAGAACTGCGGTGAATGAGGCCGGTGAGAAATTCGACGTTCTCGTCTTTGTTGATTCTGATGCGCGGCTGGGACGCGCGTGGCTTTCGCATATAGTCGCACCTCTTGCGGACAGCAGTCTTGGTGCGGCGACCACGTATCGCTGGTACTTTCCGAGTAAAGGCGGCTTCGCGAGCTACCTTCTTTCTGCATGGAACGCAGCGGTAGCAACGCAGCTCGGCGACCACGGCCGGAACTTTTGCTGGGGCGGCGGGACAGCCATTCGTCGCGAAATGTTTGAGCGCGCAAGAATATTGGAGGCGTGGCAGGGTGCGGTGAGTGACGATTGGGCGTTAACGAATGCGCTAGAGCGAGCCGGATTGCAGATTCTTTTTGTGCCAGAGTGCCTGGCGCCTACGGTTGGAGATGTCACTGTGGAGCAATTGGTGGAATTCACAAACCGGCAAATGATTTTGACGCGAGTTTATTCTCCGGCCCGCTGGGGATGGGCGGGACTGGCGCATCTGTCGTACTGCATCACGCTGGCATATGCGGCATTCGAGATTCTGGCGCGCATGTTCGATGGTTTTTCGTGGGCGGGAATGCTTTTACTGGCACTGCTGATCGTGCTGCTGTCGGCGGCAAAGGGCGCGCTTCGCGGCATCACGGTGCAGGATATATTGCCGGAATGGCGGACCAAATGCGATCAAACCAGTTGGGTGTGGATCGCGTTTGCGCCAATCGTTCCTGGCCTATTCCTGTGGAATTTCGCTATATCCGCGTATGAGCGGCGCATCCGCTGGCGCGGCGTCAATTATGAGCTCGTGTCAGAGACGCAAACGCGTGTGCTCTCACATTAAGCGATCGCTTTTCGCGCCTGCTCGCCTGTCTTCACTTATTCCCGAATGCTTAACTTAATGTCCGATGCTGCCGAGAAACGGATAGTGTTCCGCGGCAGCCATGAAAAAAAGCATGGGAAACGAGAGCCAGAAAGCCGTGCGCGAGGCGAAGTTTGAAAATTGAAGCATCTTCGCGGCTCTCTCCGGAATCGGCGCGCCATTTTCCGCGCTGGCCCGCGTCCACTGAATCATGCGCTTCTGGGCTCGCCAGACGATTCCCCAGGCATTCATCAGCATGATTAGTCCCAAACCTCCGCCGACGCTGATGGACAGATGGGCATTGGAAACATCGGGGCCGGCATTCCAAGAGAGAATGATCCACGATGCCGCGATGATGACAATCGCAATCAGAATCGCTCGGATTCCGCCGTTGGCGAGCGGGCCTCCGAAGGGCATCTGCAGCGCATAAATAATTGCGTAGGCCACAAGCCAGACAAGAAACCATTCGCCGAGCCAGCGGCCGAGCAGCCCGGGCTGGCCGGAGTTTTGCGCGTCAATCTGCAAGAGAATCGTGTAATAGCGCAGGCCGACGAGGACCGTGATAAGCGCGCTCCAGCGAAACCAATGCATCGCGCGGGACATCAAGACGGGATAGACCCTTCGGCGTGTGGCATCTTCGAGCGCTTTCATCGTGGGCGTGCCAACCAGATTGAAAAAGTAAAGAAGGCCGATCCAGATGATTCCTGAAACGATGTGAATCCAACGCAGAACGATTTCTTCGTTGGCCGTCGGGTTCTGTGGGAAGCTGAGATGAGGGCGTACGGCAGCAAAGTGCGAAACGAAGCTGAACGTGATCATTCTTCCTCCGCATGATCGATGTGTCTAGGGCCGAAATCTGGCTTCCACATCATCCGAGATCGTGAAATTCATTGCCGCCTGCTTGCTCATTCTGGTGAGTGCGTGAGCGTGTAAGCGTCCACGTGGCGTGCTCGGCGAGGATCGAATCTTCGCCAACGGATAGTTCTTCCAGCCGATGCACGATTTGCGCGTAGGCTGGATTTTCCGGATCAATCCCCGAATTGCCCAGCGCGACGCAGGCATTTCTCAAGAGGCCCCGATACTTGGCGCGCTTTACGGGGCTGCCGCGGAAAACGCGGCGAAACTCTTCTTCCGTGAGGTAAATGAGCCATTCCAATGCTGGCGCGAAAAGCGAACAGTCCTGTGAAATACAAGCAGTGTCGCTTGCCATGTGCTCGAAGCTGCGCTTCGCGATTGAACGCGGAAGAAATTCGGCCAGCGAGGTTCGGGGGGACTTGCGGTTCCATGGGCAAACGTCTTGGCAAATGTCACAGCCGAAAACCATGGAGCCGATCGCGGGGCGAAATGCCTCGGGAATAGCGCCGCGCAATTCAATCGTGAGATAAGCAATGCAGCGGCGCGCGTCCAGTAGGTAGGGTGCAACCAGCGCATCGGTCGGGCAAGCGTCGATGCAACGTGTGCATGAACCGCAAAGATCGCGCGGCGCCGCATCGCTGTCAGCGAGTGTTGGCGCGAGGTCCAAATCCGTGAGAATCACGCCGAGGAAAAGCCATGAGCCGACATGCTGATTGATCAGGCAGGTATTCTTCGCCAGCCAGCCAAGTCCGGCGTGATGTGCAGCGAGACGCTCGAGCACCGGGCCCGTATCGACGTAGACGCGGGAGTAAAAATTTTCTCCGAGTTCGGATCGGAGCCAGGCGACGAGTTCGTCGAGCTTGGGCTTTACAACATCGTGATAATCATTACCCCAGGCATAGCGGGAAATCCAGGCGCGCAGCGTGGTATCGAGATTCTCCACGCCAGCATCGCTATCACAATTCGCGAAGGCGGTGGTGGAATATGGCAGCGGCGCATTGTAGTTTATTGCGCAGACGATAACGGAGCGCGCTTCGGGCATTGTGTCATGCACACTTCGCCGCCGCGCGTCATGCATGTAATGCATTTCGCCCGCATAGCCGCGCGCGAGCCATTCGGGCAGTCGGTCAGATTCGTTCTGGCTGTCTGCTCGCGTGACGCCGCACAAATCGAAGCCGATGGCGCGGGCCTTTTCCGCGAGTCGCGCAGTAATTGAGGTATCGAGCACGAGGCTATGATGCACCAGTTTCCTGCAGTCTGCAGTGCTATCTCGGCGCGGCCCGACAGGGCACAATTGGATGCTTGCGCTGGCAAGCCTGCTTGAGCATTGATACAATCGCCAGCCATGGCAAACTGGCGGCAAATTCAGGGACGCATTCGCAGAGCGCGCACGAGCGCGGACCCGGTGGGAAAGCTGAACGAATTATTCCAGAAAACGCGCGACGCGATGGTGGCATTTGAAGCCGGCGCTGTGGAAGAGAAGGCGGGGCGAAGCGATGAGGCGATTCGCTGGTACACGATTGCGGCGCAGCGTTTTCGCCGTGCTGACTGGCGTCAGAAGGCCGGAGAGGCATTGACGCGATTGGGCGCGGCCATCCCGGAAGTGGCAGCGGCTCCGGTGGCAGTTTTGGGTCCCAGCGTAGAGAACGGCGAAGTCGCGGGAGCGCCAGAGGAGCTTGAATCTTCAGACGATTTAGCATCAGCAGAAAGTGGCTCCCAAGGCAGCGTGGCAGAGACGCGGGTTGGGGCAGCATCCCCAGCTGCGGCGGGCGAAAGGCCACGTCGAAGGCGCGGGCGTCGCGGAGGCCGGCGGCATCGGCGCGGGGGGATGCGCGAAGGCGCTGCTCACGCTGGAGCAAGGAAGCCGCATGTTCCGGGGCAACAGCAGCCGATGGTGCATCAGGATGCCAATGAAGAAGAGCCAAGCGCTACAGAAAGCGTTGCTGCCTCTGAAGGCTTAGCTGCTGCCGCAGCGCGCTTTGTGCCCGAACCCACTGGGCCGCTTGTGGAACGCTCGACGTACATACGCGCGGGCGATCCGGCGCTGGCTTCGCGGTTTGCGAAACTGGAGTCGCTGCTTCGGAGGCTGGTTTCCGCGCCGCTGCGCCGCGTGGACGATCTGGAAGAGGCGCCGGCCGGCCCGGGTGTGTTCCTGCTTTCCGACTCGGATCTGATGTCGAATTACTACGTGGAAGCGTGCCAGACGCTGCGGATTGGCGTGAACCAACTGGCTCGCGCGGGCCGCGCCGGACGCGGGGCGCGCAGCGAAGGAAAAGCGGCGCTGCGGTCGCAGTTAGCGGAGCACTTGGAAATCAGCGACACGCAGGTGACGGACTATCTGCGCAAGCACTGCGTGGTACGCTGGCTGCAACTCGATGAAGATGCTCCGCACTTGGCCCACTTTGCGATTGCGCTGCTGCGGCCTGCGCTGAATACGGAGTAGTTCATTCCCACAAGACAGCGGCCAATCTGAAAGACAGGCGAACGAAAAAAGAGCCTCGCAACTTCCGCTGCGAGGCTCTTTTCCAATTCAACTATGTCTATTGCCGAGCCTAGAAGCTCAGATGCAGAGACATGGAAATAAAACGAGGGCTGCCGAGGGCGTCGGTAATAAATCCCTCGCCGCCTGGGACTTGACCGTTGCCAATTTGCCCGGATCCGGCTACCCCCTGCGTTGCTCCAAGCCAGTTGCAGGAGAAGCCTGACGGCGAAGTCTGGGTGTTTGGCCCGAAGCAGGGATCAAGGCTGAAATTGTTGCCGGGCGCGTCGAAGCTAGGATGATTGAACAGATTGAAGAACTGCGCGTCATATCTCAGATGAAACCGTTCGTTGATTTTGAATTCCTTGAACACGCCGAGATCGAAACGCAGTTGAAACGGACTCCGGAACGGATTACGAGGAGCCAACCCGGTGGCGAATCCGGTCTCAGAGAAGTCGCAGGCGGCTGTAGCGCTTGCCTCGTCCGTCGTGGGACCGCAGGGCGGGACTCCATTCGTTCCAGGGGCATTTACGTTCGCACCGAAGGCTGTGCCATCAATGACGGCCTTCGCCGCGTTGATGCCAGTTGTGCCCTGGAGCTGCACGCTGTGAACGTTGCCATTGATGATCGTCAGCAAAGGGTTGGTGATGAAGTCGTCGCCAGCGCCGAAAAACTGACTGGCAACGTCGCCGGAGAAGTCGGAAATGCTGTAAGGGTTACCGCTCTCGGCGACGGTGATGCCGCTCATGCCCCAGCCGTTGATGATTTTGCCTTCCCAGCCTGTTGACTTGACCAAGTCCGGAACCTGATAGACATAGCTGACGGTGAAGACGTGAGTGCGGTCGTACGCCGCGCTACCGTAACCGCTTCGCGGATCGAGAGGGTTGTTACCGTTGAAAAAGAGCCCTTCGGCCAGTCCGCTGCCTTCGTCTAAGGCATGAGAGAACGTATAAGAGGCGTTGAACTGCAGCCCGTGGCCCATTCGCTTCGTCATATTGAGTTGCAGGGCATTGTAATTCGAGATTCCTTCGGCCTTCCAATAATCCGAATTTGGATTGTAACCAATGAAGGGCACTCGAAGGGCCGTGTTGCCGTCGGCGCCGGTGAATTCTCCGATGGTGGTCGCCACTTGCTCGGTTTGCAAAATGCCGAACCCTCCATCGGCGTCGGTGGCTTGGTAACCGTAAGAATAAATCTGGCCATTGATCGGATTCGCAGTCGTGGCAATCCCTGGTTGGTTAAACGGAACCGGTATTAGTTCGTGCTGGCCGTGATTGCCCACGTATCCGATGTCAAACAAGAGGTCGTTACGCGGCTGCCACTGAACATCAAGAGTCCAGTTTTCTGAGTATGGCAGCACGTTTCGGGGATCGTAACCGCCGAAAAGGAACGCGAAAAGCGGCGTACCCGTCGGCGTGCAGGTGGGCGTAACGGGCTCTGCACAACCACTCAGACCCGATTGATTGTGAACCAAGGCATCGACTCCGGAGAGATTGCTCGGCGGCGGAGTCAGAGGGGAGGTGCCGAAAGGATTGCCTTGCAGACACTGAACACCTGTACAGCTGTTGTGAGCTGGTACTGTGAACGGCTCTTCGGTGGTTACGCCGAAAGGTCCGCTGATCCCCAAGCCCGCACTTGGTGACAACTCGGTGAAGAATTCACCGCGATCGGCGTATATCCCGTAGCCTGCGCGAACAACAAGATTCTTAACAAATGAGGGACTCCATGCCACGCCGATTCGCGGGGCGAACATCCATTGCCGGCCGGTCAATGTGGAATTGCTAACGCAGGAGCTGTTAGATGTACCGCAGAACTGCTTGTTGTTGCCAGCGATGACGAGCCCTATGTTGTTGATGGTATCGGAGCTGAGGTCATAGCTGTAATCTTTGGGATAAAAATTCGTCAGCAAGCCGTTCTTGTCGTAGAGAGGTCCGTCCCAATCCCAACGAAGACCAGCGTCCACCGTGAGGTTAGACTTCACCTTCCAATGATCCTGCGCGAACAGGCCAGTCTGCTTCGAGCGGAAATAGCGATTCGTTTCTCCATTCAGGATCGTGCCGCCATTTCTCCCACCCAATGTTCCGGTGAGGAAATTCGCGAAATTGTTGAAGTTGAAAGTGGCCACCTGATTCTCGCGGTTGATGACGTTCAGTTGTCCAAAATCAAAGACCACACCGAACGACAGATTGTGCGCGCCGTGAATCCAGTTGTAGTTTGAAGCTCCTTCATACTGGTTCTGAAAGACGCCCGCATTTGCAAAGTTATTTGACGGGCCGATTGACAGGCCGCCGAATGTGATGGAGTTGTCGTTGCTGATAGAGATTCCTGGAAAACGCGTAGTTCCCAGTAAATTGAGCCCCGTGCCGCTGGGAGTAAGCGCCTGACCCGTGGTTGCGTTGGCGACTTCGCGGATGAAGCCCAAGCGTTGCTCCCAAGTTGCGGTCGGTGTTACCACCGTGGTGTTGTCCAATGAAAACACCTGACTACCCGCGTTAAGGGATTGCGGAAATCCGATGATGTCGCTAACCGCGAAGGGGCTTGTGGAAGGATTTCGTTGGTAGTAGTACTTCGCCGAGAGCCGATCTCGCGGACCAAAGTCATAGTCGATATTGGCGTTTGCCTGGTCAGCGTTAAAAGTGCTCGGCGGCCCTTGTTCGATGGCGTTTCCATTAAGGCTAGCGATTTTGCCTGGATCATTGATGTTCTGTGAAGGAATCAGGAATTGGCCGCCAGGCGTCTTAGCCTGCATGATTGCCAACGCCACGCTATCGACGTTGCCCTGCGGAACTCCTGCTAGAGCTGCAAGAGTGGTGGCGCTACGGTCATCACTGAGTCCGAAAGGCACGTTGATGACCCTCGTTGCTCCATTGAGTGCATCGCTGACTCTGATACCTTGATAAGAGCCAAAGAAGAAGAGCCGATTGTGGATGATTGGCCCTCCCAAGGTGCCTCCGAAAGTGTTTCGGTGCAGCGGCTGGCGCCCTAAGCCTGCTGTGTTGAGGAAGAATGGAGCAGCATCCCATCCGGTGGTCTGATGATATTCGTACAGTTGGCCGTGAAAATCGTTCGTGCCGGATTTGGTAGTCAACTCGACATGCGCGCCGCTGTTGGCTCCTTGCGAGGCGTCATACATAGACGTATTGACTTGAAGCTCTTCGATGGTTTCTTGCGGAGGCGTGGGCAAGCCCTCACCGATGGCGTCATAAACTGAAGTGTTCGTCTGGATCTGTCCGCCGTTCAGGAACTGCTCGTTCGTATTCAACACGAATCGCGCTTCGCCAACGGAGCTTGAGGACTGGCCATTGAACAGGTTGTTCGCATTAACGGAGTTGAAGCTGAAACTGTTGCTTGTGTCACGCTGCCCGTTTGCAAAGATATCCTGGTTACCGAGCCCTGTGTTGGTTCCCGAGCCGGCAAGCAGGTCGGCGTTGACTCCGGGAGCGAGGATGGCAAGTTGCGTGAAACTGCCCGTGCCAAGAGGTGCGTTCTGAATCAATTCTGTGCCCAGCGTATAACCATTCGTGGTGTCGGTTTGATTCATCAGTGGAGTGCCGGTGACGGTCACACTTGAAGTGACTTCGCCGGCTTGCAGAGTGGCGTTCACGGTAGTGGCGAGGTTTCCGCGCACGAGGATGTTCGAGTGAACCTCAGTCTTGAATCCGTCCTTCGAGATGGTGACGCTGTAATTGCCGATAGGTAGATCGACGATGTTGAAGGAACCGTCGCCCTGCGTCTTCGCATTCACGATCAAACCAGTGCCGAGGTTCTTTACCTGAACCTGCACATTGGCAATTATGGCTTTCGAAGTGTCGGTCACCGTGCCGTTGATCGAGCCGAGCGTTTGCTGGCCCCACGCACTCAACGACGAAAGGGCGAGCGCGAATATCGAGAACATGCACACCAAAAACAGCCGGGCAAATCGCTTTGTCATCTGTTTTTCTCCACACCCGTTAAGATAGCGATGCTTGTACTACCACTTATACAAACGGTCAAGCCGTCCTGTGGATATCTCTGGCCAAGACTTAGACGGTCTGGCGCCACCGAACAGGACATCACCCTAATATCGTTCGCTGGGATGGATTCTTAATTTGCGAGCGTTACCGGTTTGTGTCTGTAGGATTACAGGCAGGTGAATACTGAAATCACTGAATTTGGGGCAGGCAGACGACTCACACGAACCCCGTTGGCTGCCCCAGAACTGCCGTTCAGGGGCTATGGAAACCATTCAGATGTTTCGGCTAGACGGCAAGCCGTTTAGCCTGCAAACTGTGGAACGATAAAGATTTAGGGGGAGTCGTCTGTACGGAAGAGTCCCTATAGGCGGCTTCAGGATTCTTAAGCTAAATTTAGGACTGATCAAAAATACAGTCCAGCTCTCTAAGTGAACTGAGGAAAGAGAGGTTTGCGAACAATGTCACTCACAGTTCGTAATCGCATGTGGAAATCAGCGGATTGGCTGATGTGCAAGAGCGCGGGAATTGCTTTTGACACGATTCAGTTCTTTAATAAATATAATCCGAATCCTTCCTTTATTCCGAAGTGGTCCGATAAGCCGATGCTGAAGTCTTGGGAAAAGAGCAAGCCCACGCTGGGCTGGCCGCGCACGACGGACTCGCTGTGTCCAGGATGTGTGAAGGACGCGCGCGAAGCGATCATCAATGGCAAGAAGGATTGGACTGACCTGGTCCATGAAAAAGTAGGTGAGATCAAGGCGCAGATTGTTGAGCGCGACGGCCAAGTCTGGATGGTGAAAGAGTGTCCCATCCATGGCAAGTGCGAAGACCTGATGGCCGTGGACTCCAAGTTCTTGGAGTGGATTGAGAAGAATTTCCCGGGACGCGACATTCCCGCTCACAACGACGAAGACCTGCACAAGCATGGCTCGAGCACGGTTCGTTATGGCCGCGGAGCGGTACTGACGGTCGACCTGACGAATCGCTGCAACATGATGTGCGATCCCTGCTTCATGGACGCGAACCAGGTCGGTTATGTGCACGAGTTGAGCTGGGAGGAGGTTCAGGAAATTCTGGACAACGCCCTCAAGATTAAGCCGCGTCGTCAAATGTCTGTGCAGTTCTCCGGCGGCGAGCCGACGATGAGCCCGTACTTCCTCGACGCGGTTCAATATGCGCGCAAGGTCGGGTACAACAGCGTGCAGGCGGCGACGAATGGCATTGAGTTTGCCAAGAGCAAGGAATTCAGCAAAAAGGCGTTCGAGGCGGGCCTGCGGTATGCGTATCTCCAGTTCGATGGTATTGGCAATGACGCGAACAGCCATCGCCAAGTCGGCAACCTGTTCGATGTGAAGCTTCGCGCCATCGAGAACATGCACGAGGCGGGTATCGAAATCGTGCTGGTGACCACGATCGTCAACAACGTGAACAACGATCAGGTTGGTCCGATCGTCAAGTTCGCGATGGAAAATCCGAAGAAAATCGCTTTCGTTTCGTTCCAGCCGGTTTCGTTTACCGGACGCGACGAAGACATTACGCCAGAACGCCGCATGCGGCAGCGGTATACGCTTTCGCATCTGGCAAAGGACGTCAGCGAGCAGGTGGGCAAAATCGAGCCGACGCGCGATTGGTTCCCGCTATCGTTCATCGCGCCGTTCTCGAACTTTGCGGATCACGTTCACGGTCCGGACGCGATGTGGGGATCCCTCTCTTGCGGTTGCCACCCAAATTGCGGCGTAGGTACGGCGATGATGGTTCACAAGGAGACGAAGGAGTGGGCGCCGATTTCCCGCTTCTTGAATGCCACGCAGCTCGTGAAAGACCTGAACGGCATAACCGATGCGGCGCGCGGGAAGAAATTCTCGGCGTTCATGCTGGCTCTGGCGATGTTGAAGAACTACAGCCCGTTCGAGGCGCCGCCGAACCTGCGCATCAAGGATATTTTGAAGAAGTTCGACAAGACCTGGGCGGTTTCGAAGAACTCTGATAAGAAGTACGGCAAAACCAATCCGGAACGCACGTTCGACGACGCCATGAAGCGCCGTTCGGAAGATCCGTGGAACATGCTGTTTATAGCCGGCATGTGGTTCCAGGATCTTTTCAACTACGATTTCCGCCGCACGGAGATGTGCATCATTCCGTACGCGACGCAGCAGGGCGAGATTTCCTTCTGCGCGTACAACACAGGCATCGGCTGGCGCAAGATCATCGAGAACATGCACAAAAACGCGACGGTCGCCCAGTGGTATAAAGAGCACGGCCGGCACGAAATCTACGCCAAGGGCAAGAAGGTCGGCTTGGAGCACTATGAGCACTCACTCAACGTGAACGCAGATGACGCGGCGCGTGTTCGGCATCTCGAGCACGACATTCCTTTGACGGCGGCCGAAGAGGATCGCGCCCGTCGCCGCCAGGCCATGGAAGAGGCGGCCAAGGTCCGCGCGATTTACGAGGAGTTGGTTCTCAAGCGGCCTAAAGAAGAGGTCGTGCAGATCGGCTCGCTCAACGCGATGAAAGCTGCGGTTCCGGGCACCATCGCGAAGCCGGTGCAGATCGAGAGCGCGAACGGCAACGGTTCGAACGGTCACTCGAATGGAAATGGGGCGGCCAAGGAAGTCAACGAACCGGAGCACGTCGCCGGCGACTAATTCACACTTGCCAAATTAGTTTTCGAAACGGCCTCGACTAACCACCGAGGCCGTTTTTTTTTCGCATACGAATTTGCGACCCACTGTGTAGTAACTGGGCCTTTCCATTTTCGTTGTAGAATCCGCGACGTGAGTGCGCCACAAAGATTGCGAATTGTCCTTCCCGGTGGGGACGGGCAAGTCGGCAACATTCTCGCTCGACATTTTCACGCACGGGTGCACACCGTGATTGTGCTAGCACGCAGACAATATGCCATACCGTGGGACGTCGTGTTGTGGGACGGCGTAAACTTGGGCGACTGGGCTGGCGAGTTGGAAAATGCAGATGTCCTGATCAATCTTGCCGGGCGCAACGTCAATTGCCGCTACACGGCTGCCCATCGCTGGGAGATTATGGACTCGCGCGTGCAGTCAACGCAGGGGAGAAGCGATTGGCCGGCTTTCCACGCCGCCGCGCGTGTGGCTGAACTCGAGTGCCGCGACGATCTACCGTCATGTGTTCGACCGTGCCATGGACGAGGCCAGCGGCGAAATCGGCGGCGATGAACCAGACGCTCCTCGCTCGTGGAGATTCAGCATTCAGGTTGCGACAGCGTGGGAAAAGACTTTCTTTGCGGCAAATACTCCGAGCACGCGCAAGGTTGCTTTGCACAGCTCAGTGATTTTGAATCCGGATCGCGGCGGCATTTTCGATGTGCTACTCCGGCTTGTGCGATTTGGGCTGGGAGGTACGTCAGGGTCAGGGAAGCAGTTCGTTTCATGGATTCATGATACTGACTTCGCGAGCGCGGTCGATTTTTTGATCGCACACGAAGAGTTCAGCGGCGTAGTCAACGTAGCTTCACCAAATCCGCTGCCTAATTAGGACTTCATGCGCGAACTGCGCGAAGCATGGGGCGCAAAGATTGGGCTTTCAGCCTCCAATTGGATGCTGGAAATTGGGACGTTTTTTTTTGCGGAGCGAATCGGAGCTTATGTTAAAGAGCCGCCGCGTTGTTCCTGGAAGACTTCTCCCCAGTGGTTTCAAATTCCAGTTCCCGGACTGGCCTGCCGCCGCTCAGGACCTCGTCCACAGATGGCGCACCGATTTGGCCGTCCAGCCAAACTAGCGCCCTGAACGGCCGATGTGATACTTTCCAGTCACGCTGGCGCACCTTCAGCGCCAACTACTGGGAGCATTCCATGAAAATTCGTGTGACGATCATCTGTTTCGTCTGTTCGTTTGCATTTGCCGGCATTGGTCTTTTTCCAGCGTTCGCGCAGGGCAAGGCCGCTGCAACTACCGCACAGAAAAAACAAATGACGCCTGAGGACGTTGTCTATTCCGATTTCGCGGGACAAGTGAGCGTTTCTCCGGACGCGAAATGGGCCGTGTGGGTCAAGGTTTCTCCAGACAAGGAGAAGGATGGCTACGTGACGAACCTCATGCTTTCGAGCCTAACTTCTGACAAGGAAATCGAGCTGACGCGCGGCGATGACAACATGGGTTCACCGCGTTGGTCTCCTGATGGAAGCAAGATTGCGTTCATGAGTTCGCGCGCGCTTCCGAAGGACAAACAAAAGCCAGACGTTGCGCATATGCAGCTCTGGATGATCAGCCCCTTCGGTGGAGAAGCGTGGCCGGTCACCACGTTGGACCGTGGAATTCAGGAATTCGAGTGGTCGGGCAACGATACCATTGTTTTTTCCGCAGAAGAGGAATCGACGCTCTATGAAAGCCAGATGAAGGAGCGCAAAGACGATACGGATGTTGTAGATGACGCGGCGCACGCTTCTCCTGTTCGCCTGTTCACACTCAATGTCAAAGAAGGGAGCATGGCGCGGGTAACGCGCAATAGCGATTGGATCGATTCGTTTGACGTTTCGCGTGACGGCAAATTCGCAGTGACCATTAATTCGCGAGAGTTGAGCTATGCGTGGGACCAGAAAACTCCGGCGTCAGTGAACATCGTGAATATGGCCACGGGAGAAAGCCGGCAGATTCTCGCCGACGGGAAACTGCGTGTTCAGGAAGCGCGCTGGGCACTGGACAATTCAGGAATTTACATGATCGCGCCGTTTTTCTCCGACCCTCGCTTCGACTATGGCTCGATCGAGAAGGCCTATTTTTATCAACCATCTTCGGATCAAGTTATATCTATTGACCTCGGATGGGAGAACGGGCTGGGCTTCGGATTTGACGTTACAAACGACGGATTCTTTGCATTACTGGCCGATGGCGCCCACTTAAAACTCGCTCACTACATAAAAAATGGCGATTCTTGGACTCATCAGTGGCTCACCGGCGAACACGCCGCACAGGTTTTCGGGATCGCTGCAAGCGAGGATGGCGCAACGCTCGTCTATGACCATTCCGCGCCGGATCTGCCGCCGCAGCTGTATCGTGCGCACGTTGCGAATGGATCGTTTGCGGATGTTGCACAAGTCACTCACTTGAATCCGCAGCTGAAAGACAAGCGATTGGCGCGCGCTGAGGTTTACCAATGGAAAGGCGCAAATGATGAAACGGTCGATGGAATCCTCTACTACCCAACCGACTATCAACCCGGCAAAAAGTATCCGTTGCTGCTGGCGATTCACGGTGGGCCGGCCGGCGCAGACCTCGACGGTTGGGACGAAAACTGGGCGTATCCGACCGACCTTTATACGGAGCGCGGGGCTTTTGTACTGAAGCCCAACTATCATGGCAGTTCAAATTACGGCCTGAAGTGGGTGAGCTCAATCTGTTGCGGAAAGTACTATTCCTTGGATGTTGAAGATATTCAAAAAGGAGTCGATTCGCTCATCAGCAAAGGGATGGTCGACGCGGACCGCGTGGCGAGCATGGGATGGTCGAACGGCGCGATTCTTACAATCAAGCTCACGACCGTAGACCCGCAGCGGTACAAAGCAGCAGCGGCCGGTGCCGGAGAAGTGGAATGGATCAGCGATTGGGCCAACGTGGACTTCGGACAGTCGTTCGACACGTATTACTTCGGCGCTTCAATGCCTGACAATCCCGAATTGTATTTGAAGATGTCGCCACTTGTGGATCTTGGGAAGGTGCGGACTCCGACGCTGATCTTTCAAGGCACCGCGGATCGCAACGTGCCGCCGGATGAAGGATGGACCTACTACCGCACGCTCTACTACTACGACAAGGCTCCGGTGAAATTGGATTTGTTTCCCGGCGAACCTCACGGCCCGCAGAAGCTTTCGCACCAGATGCGCAAGGTCAATGACGAACTCGCCTGGTTCGACAAATACTTTTTCAAAACGATGCCAGCTGAGAATGAGGCATTCAAGAAAGGCTCGCCGCTCGACAACGCCCTGCGCCTGCGGTCGGTGAAAAAGTCCGGTGACCTTTACGGCGACAGCATGAAAGGGATTCTCATCCCGGAAGTGGTGAAACACGGAGATTTGCAGATCGGCCGCTTCGAGGTGACACGCGCGCAATTTGCGGCGTTCGACAAGAACTACCATTACGACGCTGGCACTGGGAATTTCCCCGCGAACGGAATCACATTTGAGCAGGCGAAGGCGTACTGCGACTGGCTCAGCAAAGCCACAGGCGCTTCCTATCGTTTGCCCAAGGAAAACGAAGTGGCGCCACTTTTCAAGGAAAATGCGCAGCGCGGAAATGAGAACGATCTCGACTACTGGGCGGGTTACACGCTGAATCCGGACGATGCGCAGCGGCTCGAAGAAAGGATCAAGGACCTTCCTGGCAGTGCGCCACTTCTAAGGCCAGTTGGAAGCTTTGCGCCAGAAGGAAGCGAAGACGAGGATTTGATGTTCGATCTCGGCGGGAATGTTGCGGAATGGGCGGTGAAAAGCGATGGCACAGGTGAGGCTCTCGGCGGAAGCGCGGATCGTGCGGCCGATCCAAAGGCTCGCTATGGCCCAGCCGACACGCAATATACGGGCCTGCGGGTCATTCTCGCCTCAACTCCATAGGATATCGATCGGTATTCATTCGTTACGATAGTGTCGGGATAGATACATGCACGCGAAAATGGCGCTGCAACAACTCCGTATCGCGAGATAATTGAGGCAGTTCCGCACCCCTCGCGGACGACACTCGCGGCTCTTCGAGTCGCGAGACACGGAGAATCGAAAAAAATGCGCCCAGCCCCTAGGTTTGTCGTTATGGCTGTGTTCGTTGCGTTGTTTGTTGCAGGAGGTTTCTGTTCGTCCATTTGTGAAGCTCAGGAAGGTACCAAGTCGGCGAACTCCTCGGCGACCGCGGTCTCCAGCGAATCTGCCAACACCTCGAGTACCGCGTCCGACGCCGTGATTGCCGCTATTCTGGCTGCTGCTCCCTCGCCGGGCCCGAATGAATCAAGTTCTCTCGCATTGCCGGCGTCTCCCGCACCCCCTCCTCCGTCGAACGGAGATCGTGCCGCGAAGATTGGCATCGGCGCAAAGGTTTCGCTCTTGGGAATCGGCATTGAAGCGGCGACGCCTCTTTCACGCCGATTCAATTTGCGTGGCGGGTTCAATTTCCTAAACTACAGCCGCGGATTCAACAATGACGGCATCCATTACGACGCCACGTTGAACTTCCGTTCAGCCGAAGCGCATCTCGATTGGTATGTCTTTGGCGGATTCCACATCAGCCCGGGACTGCTCTTCTACAACGGCAATAAATTGAGTGCGGATGCGTCTGTCCCTGCAGGGCAGACCTTCACATTGGGTGGTACTCAGTACGCTAGCGATCCAACGGGCGTGAATCCTGTCACCGGTACCGGCAGGTTGACCTGGCCGAAAGCGGCGCCTTCGATTCTCGCGGGCTTCGGAAACTTACTGCCGCGAAGCGGAAGGCACTTCGGTTTCAACTTTGAAGTCGGGGGAGCATACATGGGCGCGCCGACCACGACACTGAACCTGAAGGGAACTGCGTGCAACACGAGCACGAATGTTTGTGCAAATGCGGCGACGGATCCGAACATACAGTCAAGCATTCAGGCACAGGAAAAGAAGATCAATCACGACTTGTCGCCGTTCAAATTCTTTCCCCAGATTTCGCTGGGCTTCGGAATCAATTTCTGAGGCCAGCAAAGCAAACAAAACAAGCCATCATTTTGCAAGAAGCCTTCGCTAAGTGACGGCTTTTCTCTTCATGCAAGGCGATTTGGTTGGCGTGTCTAGTAAATGGCGCTGTTCGCTTGAGTGGAGTGCAGCACTCCTGAGACGGCGGACAATGCGTAGCCCACACCGGAGCCGCTCCATTTCGACAAGTCGAATTTCTCTCCAGCGACAAGTTTGCGCACGGAAATCCCGCTGAATGTAAGCGGCGCGCCCGGACGGCATACGCCTGGCTTGCCCGCGGCTTCGAAAAAGTACGTCGCGCCCGTACCCGCGACGATGCCTTGCCCTCCCCGATCAAGCAGGAACGCCGTGTGCGGATCGATACCGATGGCGTGAATTTTCTTTGCGTCGCCCGAGGCGAGAATGCGAGCCATGAATACAACCGAGCGGCCCAATCGGTCGCGCGCATGAAAATGCGTATCCGTAATGATATCGCGCAACTCAGGAATTCTGAGGAAAGCACGGACAATGACGACCTGCGGGTTAAAAGGATTGGCGAGTGCGGCGGCGGAACTGAGATTGGGGCCGTTGGCCGTATCGCCCTGAGCCGAGTACGCGAACTCCCCAAGCACTGCGAGGCCCGCGCTTGTGCCTCCGATGGGAATGCTGCGATGAATGGCGTCGTTTAACGCGCGCTGCATGGGAGTACCGCGCCAAAAATTGATGTAGTTGGCCTGATCTCCGCCGGCGATGAAAATGGCCGCAGCGGAGCTTATCGTTCGCGCGACGAAAGGATCATCGGCAGCATCGCGGCTGGGAACAACCAGCGTAGCGATGGAGTTTACATGGCAGAGCGATTGAACGTAAGGATTGTAGGCATCGGTGCCGCTCGCGCGAATCACGAGAAAATCGCCGCCGCCCGAGCGCTGGCAAAGCCAGACGAACGCCTCGTCCAAATCGGTGCCACCGCCAATCAGAGCGTAGCCTGGGTGTGAAGCCACATGGATGTTGTGTGGATTTCCAGCGCGGAAGTAACGGTAGGACGGCGCGTCCGCAGCTCGAACGCTGGTGTGCGGCGCAAACATTGCAGCACCGATGAGCGCGAAGGCGAGGGCAAGAGTCAAACTTGCGATGCGCGAAATGTATGTGCACGAAGAACGCCAGCGCGTCGGAGATTCACGCCACCGGCTGAACCGGCGCGGAATGGCGAAACGCCCGCGAGATCTGGCGATAGAGAATCCAGACAATAATCGCGCCTCCCAGCGCGATAACTGTATACCAGAAGACGACTTTGAATGGGGCACTGAGAAACCATTCGAACACGAATGTGGGCAAGCTCTGAAGTAATCCGAATTTCGCTAGTTCTTCAAAGGTGTCTCTGGGTGTCGAGCCGGCAAGATAAACGTGGAACGCCGTCGCATACGGAGAATAAGCGAAATACATCACAACAGCTGATATGAAGAGCAGGGCTGTGGCTACGATGCCCCCTCTGGCGAAGAGCCGGCTGACGCCTCCCATTCTTTGATAACGCAGCACTCGTTTGGCCATGAGGTAGATGCCCGAGCAAAGAATGAGTAGGAGCGACAGGGCCATACCAAGTAGCGATGACTGCACCAGCCAGGCATCAAAGGGCCGATATTCGGCCTCGCGTTTTGCTGGGCTGTATTTTGTCATCACGCGTGTTTTAGCTTGTTGAGCCATTTCTGTTTGATACGCCACTAGACTGGCCGCCGACGTATCGCCGCTCTTCCGAAATACGTCTTCGAGCGAGGGTCCAACGGCCAATTGCATGTCCGCAGCGATCATGCTTTCGGTGTCGTTGTCGCCTCGCAACTGCATCAGTCCAGCAAGATGTGAAACCTTCCAGTACTCCTCCTTTGCACCGCGAAGGTCCCCTTTCGCCTTGAGACTCTCCCCCGACTTCAGGAGAAAGTTCTTGGCATACAGCTCGAGATTGACGTTCTCAAAGATCGGATAGAAAGCAATGCCGCGAAGCATACGGGCCGGGTCATAAATGCCATAACTCTCCGACACCTTGAGGTCTAGCGCGGATTTTCGGGACACGTAGGAATCGTATTCCGTTGCCGAAAAGGCTTTCGCCATAACATCCAGCCAGTGTGGGCTGTTGGCGAGGAGGTTGCGACCCGCTTGCGGATTCACGCCGGTCACACCTCGCGGGAGGTAGAAGGATGCTTCACGCGCGTACACGGCAGCATTATTCGGATTCCAAGCCTCCAGACGGGCGGACCAGCGTGCGTCATTTGGATCGCGTGCCTCCGGCGACCAGTCACGAGACAAAATGGGGTAGTAAATCCACGTCAGGCCCGCGTTCCATTGAACAGCTTCGTCTGCAAACTTGTCTCGCAGGCTGTGATCTTTCGCACCTATTCTAGGATCGCTCTCCCCGCCGTCGTTGAGTTGCATTGCTACAAATGCAAGGGCTCTCGCGTCATGGCTGGCTTCGGCTTGCGCGCCCAGTTTTCGCATTTCCGAAAGCCATGCGTCATCCGAAAGGTGCCAGCTTGAAGCAGTGAGTTTCACGCCTTGCTGAAATGTCGGAGCGAAGAGAAAAAGAGATGAACCAATAAGTAGGACGATTGCTGAGATTTTCGCCAATTTGCTCATTGAGCCCTCCGTTTCAGCCGCCAATGCGCCCGGCGACAGAATCGAAATGCAAAGCTGTTTCAGCGCCGTGCCGAAACAGCCGATGGACCAAGACAGCGCTTCGAACGAGCCTTCCACGTGATCGAGTTCGGCAGCCATGGCGGCAGCCCACTCGCGCGAGTCTGGCGGCGAGATGAGAAGCGCCAGCGCCATGACGCGCCGAGCAATCTTTCTTGCAAGCGTCGGCTGCATCACACCCTGCTCGCGCCATATGCTGCACGGCGACCTTGCAGGCGCCCCGTTTTGGCTGTAACGAATTCGCGAGCACTATGCAATCCCTCGGCGGTTAGGCGATACATATGCCGCGGCGGCCTGCCGGGGCTTTCTGGCGCTGTCCAGCGTGTCTCGAGCCAACCGCGCTTGTTCAGACGCATGAGAATCGGATAGAGAGTGCCGGACTTGAGCGCCGTTTCGCGGCTCAGGTCGTAGCCGTAGCGCCACTCTCGCGGTTGCACGAGGAACTCCGTGAATAGGGCAACTGTCTGTTGCGACATTCTAACTGATTTCGGCATAGTATTATTCTACATATATAGACTAGCGCGTCAAGATTCGTTTTCTCAGTGTAGTCAAAACCGCAAGGTTAGTTGCAACCGCAGGAGTGAGGAGTGCACCCGCAGCCACCTGCGCTGGCGGACTCGCTCGACGCATCGGCGGAAGAGGTGCCGTTTCTGCTGTGCGCGGCGAACGTGGAGAATTGAACGGTGGAGCGATGACTGCCGCACTTCGGGCATTCCGGCTTGCCGTTCTTCGCTGTAACGATGCGCTCAAAGCGCGATTTGCATTCGTCGCAAACGTACTCATAGATGGGCATGGCTTTCCTCGCCGGCACATTATACCTGAGTTTCCTCGATCCGCCTTTTGCGGTTACACTGGCGGGCATGGCCAGTGTCTACGCGGGCACGTCGGGGTGGTCGTATGCCAGTTGGAAACCGGATTTCTATCCCGCGAAACTGGCTCCGGCGAAATTCCTGAGCTATTACGCCACGCGACTCAATTCGGTTGAAGTGAACTACACTTTCCGGCATTTTCCCACGGAAAAGCTACTAGAGGGCTGGATCGCGGCCACGCCCGCGCACTTCAAATTTGCGCTGAAGGCCCATCAGATGATTACGCACATCAAGCGCCTGCGCGATACCTCTGATTGGCTGACGCGATTATGTTCCTCCCTCCGGCCTTTGGAGGACGCAGGGAAATTGGGGCCCATTCTGTTTCAATTGCCACCCAACCTGAAGTGTGATGTGGCCCTGCTGAGGGAGTTTCTGGAAGACCTGCCGCCGGGCCTGCACAGTGCCTTTGAATTCCGGGACGCGTCATGGTTTTGCGAGGAGGTTTACGCCGCCCTGCGTGCCAGGAACGCGGCATTGTGCCAGGCTGAAAGCGAAAAGCTGGAAACGCCAATCCTCCAGACCGCGAAATTCACCTATTTGCGCCTGCGAAAAGAGCGGTATTCGCCGAAGGAATTGGCCCGGCTGAAATCGAGAGTGTCCGAAGCGGCTGCGAGCGGTGATGTTTTTGTGTACTTCAAACACGAGGAAACGCCAGAAGGAGCGCTTTACGCGGAGGGCCTCCTTAGTACTTCGCCTCGCTAATTTCGCCCGGTTTTGATTCTCTAAGGGATCTACAGGTTTTGATGTATTTTTAAATTAAGTCAATAAATACATGAAGATACGCCAAGATCCTGAGCGTGTCGCTCCGAGGCGGCGGGCTACGGTTTTAGTACTTCTGTACCGAAATTCACCGCGATAAAAAGTGACTTCGCTCCTATTCACCTTCAGGTGCGCCTACCCCAAAATGTGAGACATGTCATACACGAACGTAGTTCTCGAACAGACTTGGGTAAGCCGAAATTGGTGGTGTGCTGACTGTCGCGTGCCGACGGACCTTGATCGCCACGGGCGCTGCGGTATGTGCGGCTCAGATGCTGTGGACCATATGGGCAGGCCAAACAAGCTAGCAACAGTTACACCGATGCAGGCTGGGAGCATCGCGCTAGACGATGTGACGCAGTACGTCCGCGTAGCTTAAGCGCACTCACCACTCAATCTGCTGGTTTACACGTTCCCACAGAGCGCAGGAGCGTCGTCGATGCGCGCTGCTATGCCCGCCTCAGCGATGCCTGGGCTGGTGGATGGTCGATAATCGGCCTTCGGCGGTCTGTAGTGTTCCAGTCGTCCGGCGGAAAAGCAATGTGCCAGAAGTATTCAGCAGCTCGCGTGAACTCAACGCCCGCCTTCGTTTTTCCGCTGTCCGGCTGGCCAACAAAGACCACGCAGCACTCAACTTCTTGAGCGCTCTTCACGTTGACGATCGTGACCTTCTGCCCACGTTCAACGGCGACGCTTAAGCGCAGCGAGCAGCCCTGCGCATTCACCGCTTCTGTGGTGGTCCGTTCTTCGTAAAGCTCGGCTCCGCGCTGAAGCTTGACGAGTACAGGCATGGAAATGTAAACCCGCTTGCTGCGCCTCGTGTCGCGTTTTGCTTCCGATGGGTTCAGATCCGCGGACGAAGCGGCCGTTTCGGGCACTGCCACCGCAGCTTCTTTTGCCCGGACAGACGCTTCCCGGTTGAATAGTTTGTCCCAAGCCATGAATGTCCCCCAACGCGATAATGCCTTGCTTTTGCGGAGTGCAATCAAAGTTTCAGAGCCAGCGTATCTATCCAGTAATCCGCGCTGCCGGCTGAAAGGGGCTGTCGCCAAACTTGTCGCGCGCCGTGAATCGCGTGCGCTGCCTTTGCCAGCGGTGATAGAGTCGGCGCGGAACTTTTGCAGGCATTTGAAGTCTTGACTGCGAAAAGCCACTGGTTCTCGATGAAAAATCTCGGCAACTCGGGAACTCCACATACGGGGGACAAGACCGTCCCGCGTCTTGCGGCGAAGCTCGGTCTTTTCGACGCCACCATGATCGTCATGGGCGGCATTGTTGGGTCTGGCATTTTCATCAATCCATACGTTGTGGCGCAGCAGGTGTACACGCCCGCGTTGATTCTCGGCGCATGGGTCATCGGCGGAGTCATCGCACTAGGAGGCGCATTCATTTGGGCGGAATTGGCGGCGGTAATGCCGCGCGTCGGAGGGCAGTACGCTTACTTGCGGGAAGCCTATCATCCGGTAATTGCATTCTTGTATGGCTGGGTGCTGCTGCTGGTGATTCAAACCGGTGGAATGGCGGCAGTGGCGGTTACGTTCGCGAAATACTTTAGGGATCTGACCGCGTTGCACGTGAGCGACGGTGCCATCGCCACGTTCACGCTAGGCATATTGACCGTCATCAATTGCTTGGGCGTTCGCGCAGGCAGCACGGTGCAGAGCGCCTTGATGGTGCTAAAGATTCTCGCGATTGCCACGCTCGTCTTCTGTGGCAGTATATTCATTGGCCATCATTTGCAACTGCTTCATCGGCCAAGTGGCGCGCCATCGTCGGTGAATTATCGCTTCACGGACCAACCTGTTTCGTTCAGTTTGCTGACGGCGATGGGCGCTGCGCTGGTGCCGGTTCTTTTTTCCTACGGAGGCTGGCAAACGGCCAATTTCGTCGCCGAAGAAGTGCGCGAACCGCGCAAGAATCTGCCGCGCGCTCTTGTGATTGGCGTCGTGGGCGTGATTTTGCTCTACCTTTCCGTGAACTTCGTCTGCGTTTACGTCCTCGGCCCTGCGGGGCTTGCGCGAACCATGACCCCCGCGTCGGCCGTGATGCGAGCGGTACTGGGATCGAAGGGCGCGGCGCTGATCGCCGTGGGAATTACGATTTCAGCCCTGGGGTTTCTCAGCCAGTCCATTCTGACGGCTCCGCGGGTGTATTTCGCAATGGCCGAAGACGGACTTTTCTTTCGCGCGGTCGGCTGGCTGGATCACCGACACCGTGTTCCTGTGGTTGCGATTGCCCTGCAAGGTCTTGCAGCCATCGTCATCGCTCTTTCAGGACGCTACGACCAAATCCTGAGCTACGTGGTTTCGATGGATTTTCTTTTCTTTGGTCTAACCGCGACCTGTATTTTCGTGTTCCGCCGCGGTGGCAAAGGCACACAGGAAGCAAGCGGAAGCAGCGGCTTGGCTCGCATGCCCGGTCACCCTGTCACCACGTTCATTTTTGTCGCGGTGTGCTGGCTGGTTGTGCTCAACACAATTTTTCGATACCCGCGCAATACGGCAGTCGGATTCGGAATATTGTTTGCGGGTATTCCGGTATATTTTTTGTGGAGCCGTCAGAGGAAAAGGAGCATGGGGACGTGACCAGTTCGCGCAAAAGAATCCGTTCAATGTATCTCGAATGGGCCAAGCTGCACTCGGGCGCAAAGTACAATTTAGCGACGAGCGGTCTCGACGGATTTCCGCTGGCCAAGCTGTCCGTCAGAATCGAAGATCTCGAGATTTCCATTGGCGGAAGTTACGGCTATCCGCCGTTGCAAGAACGGTTAGCACGGAAGAACGGCGTCGCGCCAGAATCCGTCGTTGCCGCGAACGGCACCTCGATGGCCAATCATCTCGCGATGGCTGCGCTGCTCGATCCCGGTGATGAAGTGCTCATTGAGCAGCCCACATATGAACCGCTCCTCACGGTAGCAAAATATCTGGGCGCAACCGTGCGCCGCTTTCCGCGTTGTTTTGAAAATGGATTCGAGCTGGATCCGCGCGAAGTCGAGCGGCATATCACGCCGCGTACCCGCCTCGTCGTGGTTACAAATCTGCACAATCCGAGCGGCGCGCGCACTCCGGACTCCCACCTGCGGCTCATCGGAGAAATTGCCCGGAGCAGCGGTGCGCATGTTCTGGTCGATGAAGTGTACTTGGACGCGTGTTTTGACGTGCAGGCCCGGTCTGCATTCCATTTGGGCGACAATTTCATGGTTACGAGCAGCTTGACGAAGGCCTTCGGCCTGTCCGGCCTGCGCTGTGGATGGGTGCTGGCGCCGCCGCCGCTTGCCGAGCGCATGTGGCGGATCAACGATCTCTTCGGAGTGATTCCCGCGCATGTCGCCGAACTGCTTAGTGTTGTCGCGTTCGATCATCTGAAAGAAATCGAAGCGTACGCGCATACCCGGCTCCAGGCGAATCGCCCCGTACTTCAGCGATTTCTCGATTCGAGGCGCGATTTGAAAGCCATTCGCGCGAATGCTGGAACGATTGCATTTCCGCGGCTCGTTTCTGGGAAAGTGGATGCGCTTTGCCAGCTCTTGCGCGAAAAATACGACACCTCTGTCGTGCCCGGGCACTTTTTCGAAATGCCGGATCACTTCCGCCTCGGAATCGGCGGAAAAACAGAATTGCTCGAAGAGGGGTTGAAGCGGTTGGGCAAAGCGCTGGACGAAATTGCAGCTTAGATTTGCTGCGCCGCACGCGAGTTTTTGTCGGTGCGCCGATCGTCGCCTGCGCGCCACGGCTCTTTGGGACGCAGCAGGCGAATGAAGGCCTGCGCGCCCTGCGACAGCTGCTGGTCACGCCGGAAAATCAAGAACAAATCACGCCTGAGCCGCATTTCGCGGACGCGCACTTCGGCGAGTTCGCCGCTCTCGACCTCCATCTGTACGCACATGCGCGGAACAATCGCCACGCCCATTCCCATTCTCACAAAGCGCTTGATGCTCTCGATGGTAGGAAGTTCAACACCGATGCGCAGCGGCACGCGGTATTTGGCGAAGAGTTGAATCACGCGCTGTCGGTACGGCGAAGCGACGATGTGCGCGACAAAATCCTCTCGGCCAAGGTCGTGAATCGAAACGCCACGGTGCCGGGCCAGACGGTGGCGCGGGTGCACGACAAATGCCAAACCATCGCGCAGAAATTCAACCGAAGCGAGGGCTTCGTCGGGCGGACGGTAAGACGCCACGCCGAGGTCCAGCCTGTAATTCAAGATTTCGCGCGGAATGTCCCGCGAATAAACGCGGTGAATGGCGATTTCGACTTTCGGATGTTTCACGCGGAAGCGCGCCAGAGCAGGGAGCAGGGCATGAATCGAGCTTTCATTTACGCCGAGTGACAAGCGTCCGCGGCGCAGGCCCGCGAGGTCTTCCAGACTCCTCCGCGCCTCTGCGCGAAGATTCAGCATGCGCTCCGCGTATTCGACAAGCAGCGCTCCAGCTTCGGTTAACTTTCCCGCGCCGGCGCCGCGCACCAGTAACGGTTGGCCCACCCAGCCCTCCAACTTGCGCACGGCAATGCTCACCGCGGGCTGCGTGCGGTAAAGACGCTCTGCTGCTCGTGAGAAACTTTTCTCACGCGCCACGGTAAGAAATACCTGAAGGGAACCGAGATCCATATGCAACTCCTGTCGGCGCCGGGTAAGTATAAAGCATTGTTATAGGAACTAGAAGAATTATAAATTGGACGAATGTTTTCGCTGGCGGTCTACTGGTGGGGCACGGGGGGACCATGGACACAGTTCATTTCTTCG